>Ga0066846_10000080_pt1 | contig 39381 bp, 33 predicted proteins | sample ETNtaG_33_FD_65489 | JGI IMG/M metagenome (GOLD analysis project Ga0066846, IMG submission 65489) | Marine microbial and viral communities from oxygen minimum zone, Eastern Pacific Ocean - ETNP201310SV76 | ecosystem: Environmental > Aquatic > Marine > Oceanic | place: Pacific Ocean: Eastern... | reverse complement strand
ACATAGAAGAATACAGAAAAAAATGACCAAAATGCTGCTTTCCAATGTAGAATAAAGAATATAGACGAGCCAAGCAATGATATCAATATTCCAAAAATAAGAGCCCCCACAGGTGAAATATGGCCTTGGGGAATTGGTCTTTTCTGGGTTCTTCTCATCAATACATCTATGTCAGAATCATACCACATGTTAATCGAATTTGAACCACCTGCAGATAATGTGCCACCAATTAAGGTTACAATAATAGTAATACCAGTATCTGACCAAGTTCTTTCAAGTTCTAATAATCCATGACGTGATAATAAATCATGAACTAAAATGGCACAAATGGCTGTAATTTGGAGTAATACAATCACCCTCAATTTCATCAACTGGACAAATACGCTTAGCCATCCGGGGTGATTTACAACACCGGTATGTGAAGCAGTACCCTCATCCATAATATTCACTCCTCTGCCAAGTTTATATTATTTGATAATAAAGACAGTCTAGCCATGAATGGGCAAAATAACGATACTAAGAAACAACCTACACCTCCAACTAAATGTAGTAATGAAAGCCATTCAGGAAAATCACCAGATTTTGCAAATATCAAATAACTACCTCCAATCAATAAATTTAACAACCAAAGTTGGCCTGTATGGTGCATATATTTAACGAAAATATCAGATTCCGCTGAATCTTCATTTTCTTTCTTCATTTTAATTACTGAAGCGATTAGTATGAAACCAATTACTAGAGCACCAATACGATGAATCATTTGTATTAATACACCTGGGCCATCCATTGATGGTAGGACTGAACCGTTACATTTTGGCCATCCATCTGGAAATCCAACTGAACATGATTGATTGTATTGGCCGCCTGCAGTAGAAGATACCCATGCACCAAGAATAAGCAAGAATAGCACAGACCCTGCAATTGCATCAAATCTCTTTTTATTATCATGGATAAATTGTTTTGATGTGGAAAGAAAAGCCCAACTAGCGCCCTCTTTAACCCGCATTAGTAGATATTGCCAAATTATAGATGCTGAAAAAATACATGCTAGTGAAAGGTGTAATGCAACAGACCAATCTGCATTGTCAAAAAATACAGTGGTCGCTCCTGCTGCTGCTTGTATAAAGAGCATTAATCCTATGAAAATCGAGGAATAGTAATTCGCTCTACCATAAGTATCCAGTCTTTTCTTGGCAATGAAAAAATTTGCAATTATAGGAATCGCAATAATCCCAACCAGTAAACGATGAACCCATTCTAAAAAAATCTCAAAAACAGTATATCTGTGAAATTCTCCCCTAGAGTCAATTTCATCAGGATTTTGATCCCAGTATTGTTCTTGTTCTTCGGGAGATACATCAAACCCAAATGTACCAAAACACTTAGGCCAATCAGGACATGATTCACCTGCATCGTTAATTCTAATGGCCCCTCCAGCAACTATAATCAAAATAGCCATTGATAAAATAATTAGAGGTAATGTTGATGGGCGTCGCCACCAAGCAGTGTCCATGGGTAGACGGAAGGGTAAGCCCCTTTTCAACACATGCCCAAATCGTTATGGATATATCAAAACCAAATTTTATTCAAGACTGTTGTTGTTGTTTCTAATTCTCGCACTGATACCTATTGGCGGAATTGCAGAAAATGCTGAAAATACAGAAAATACCGTTTTACTCGATGTCCATGTACTTGATTCAACGTGCCTAACTGAAGAGTCTTGTAACTCATGGAGAGTGGAAAACTTAGTCGAATATTTTGGAGCAGATTGGTGCGAACCCTGTAAAGAAGTCGAAGAAGAAATTAGCAATATTGACTCGAATCAATCTGTTATCATTCAACACCACCCTTCTACTAGCGACCAAACTTTTTTCAATCAATCAAAAATGAAATTTGAAAATCAGTATAGATTACTATTTATTCCTTCTATCGTGATAAATGGAAAATCATTACTTACGGGCTCTAGTCAGGCGTTGGAGATAAATCAAGTATTAGAAAACCAAAATAAAACTTATAGTGGAATATTAGACATTAATTACCAAAATGGGACTTTATTTTGGAATGCGAGTGAAGGGTATAATCTCAATGTTTGGAAATTGGAGGATACAATGCATGAATTTGAAAATTATTCTCATCCCCATTTAGCCACTTCCCTGCTCTCGTTTAAATCAGAAAATAAATCTGCCAATATATCTGAATGGCTAGAAAACTGGGATGGACGATTGATTTTCATGCTCGAAGATATAGGTCCGGCTAAATTAGATTCGGCATCAACTCAACCAACTGGAAATTTCAACTTTAATCAAGAGGATAACAACCAATCTGATGATGAAGAAATAGAAAAAATAAATCCTACAATGATTGCAATAATTACCGCCTTAATCATGTTTGTAATACTTCTCCCGGCATTGATTATGTTCCAAGGATTGAGGAAGTTCGAGCAAGCAAATACAACCGATGAACAAGAATAAACAAACTCGAAGATATGGGTTAGGTTCAAAAACGGTTGATATCACGCTTGCATGCGACCCACAGTCGCAGGTGTAAAATTATGGTTAAACCAGCTAGACTACATACCCGCTTTGAACGTGCTAGAATTATTGGGGCTAGAGCCTTACAAATCGGAATGGGAGCACCACTATATGCTGGAGAAGACGACCTTCGTAACGCATTCAAGGAAGAATTAGTATCACTATATGGATTTGAGGAAGCTTCGGTTAGATATGTTTTAGATCCTTTGAAAATTGCTCTTTACGAATATGAGCACGAGTTGATACCAATCGATATCGACCCGCATCTCGATGACTAATTGGAATTAAATCCATAATATTCTGGATTTGATAAATCTTGAAGATGATCTCTTTTGATTAGGATTGTTCGCACAGCCCATAAATCTACAAAAATTCTGTACTTAAGAGTTGCATCAAGATAGTCAACTCCACTTGAACCCCCTGTCCCCATTCTTCGTCCAATCATACGTTCAACCATTCTGGCATGTGAATTTCTAAACAACAACATTGATTGTTCAAGTTCTACAAAAGAATCAATTAAAATTCTCGGCCAAGAAAGTAGAGGTAACTCTCTGTATGATTCAATGAATAATAGGCCTGCTCTAGAACGATTTACAACTCCATCGGGCCTAAGAAAACTTTCTGCTTGAGCAATTGAAGCCTCCATTCTTGGCCTCACTTGTGATTCAATACCATGGCCAATCTCAACGATATGGGATATTACCGAATCAGCGTGTACCTTCATTGCTGATATGTGGCTGTCAACAAATTTAGAAATGACTTCGGAGTCATTATCATCGTCATGTAGTGAACCGTTTATAGGAGTTCTAGAAAGCCAATCTTCTAATGATTCCCTGATAGATGGTTGATTTGAAACAGTTTCAAAATTTTCAAGAACGCTTTTGGAAATCTTACCCTCTTCGGCTAGTTTTCTCATATGTTTCAGTGGATTCATACCTCCATGTGTTTCATGTTCTAAACCAAGCAAGACTTCTAGTTCCCTCATTTGCCATGATTCAAATCCAGATGAAGTACCTAATCTGTCTCTAAATGCTAAAAATTCTTGAGGGGCCAAAGTTTCCATTACCTTCCATTGCTGAGACATTAAACTAAAAATTGAAGTAACACGTTCTAGATGATGAACTAGTTTTGGCATGACCTTTTCTTCAACTTTATCGGAATTAAGGATTGCATGAGCACATTTTAATTCTGACAAAACCAGTTTAAACCATAATTCAAATGCTTGATGAACAATTATGAAATGCTTCTCATCGTTACATGGCTGAGGAAGATATCCTTCGGGACCTTCTTGTAATTGTAGTAATTCTTCGAGTCGTAAATATCCTCCATAAGTCATCCTCTGCCCAGATGGTACTTCAGCCATGACACGGCATCGGCTCCTAAGACTTGAACTCTTCAGTGAACATGTCCATTCCCGCTGAAAATTTAACCAGCCAATTTATTAAAAAATAGATAATAAATACATAATGCTCATAGGGGTAATACAAAACCCCTCGACATGGGCGTAGACACTGACTTATTGACAAGTTGGCTTGCTGACTACGACAAAGACAAACTCACAATCGGAGTAGTCGCTTCTCACTCTTCACTCCAAATTCTTCATGGAGCGAAGAAAGAAGGTTTCCGAACATTAGGTATTGCAGTGGGAGAGAATAGAAGAAGATTCTACAAGGCATTCCCTGGAGCAGAACCGGATGAATGGTTAATGCTAGAAAATTATAGAGAAATGCTGGACTATGCCGAATGGTTTAGAGAAAGAAATGTTATCATAATCCCTCACGGATCATTAGTAGAATATCTAGGCGCTACAAATTATAAAAATCTCCAAGTCCCTACATTCGGGAATAGAGGCATACTTCACTGGGAAAGTAGCAGACATCGACAAAGGCTATGGCTTGAAGATGGTGGCTGTGACATGCCTAAGGTTTTGGAAGACCCACATGATATTGACGGACCAGTGATTGTCAAATATGCTGGAGCAAAAGGCGGCAGAGGCTACTTCATCGCTAGAGATTATCGAGATTTCAGAAGAAATGTGGATATCGAAGAAGAATTCACAATACAAGAATATGTACTTGGATGTAGATATTATTTGCATTTCTTCTTTGACCCTACCGCAGATGATGGTTTCCAAGTTCAAGGACGAAAATCAAATGCTGGTAAAAACTTAGGTCGCCTGGAATTACTTTCAATGGACAGAAGAGATGAGTCTAATGTTGATGAATTTTACAAACTAGGTTCCTTAAGAGACTTGAGAGAAATGAGCCTTGAGCCTTCATTTGTAGTAACTGGAAACCAACCGGTGGTAATTCGTGAATCATTATTACCTAGAGCCTTTGAAATGGCAGAGGGAACTATTGCGGCTTCGTTTGAATTAGAAGAAGGAAGTCGGGGAATGATTGGGCCCTTCTGTCTAGAAACTATTGTTACTGATAAATTAGAATTCAAAGTTTTCGAGATAAGTGCCAGAATTGTCGCTGGTTCAAATCCATTTGTTGGAGGCTCCCCTTATTCGGACATCAACGAAGAGAGAATGTCTACTGGAAGAAGAATTGCTAGATCGATTAAGAAGGCCAGTGAGAACGAAAGATTATTAGAAATCTTATCATAATCAGAATTTACGTTCTCCATCGTCTTCTAATTCAACCTCTACTTCTTCTAAATCATCAGAATCAGTGGACAAGCCCTTTGACATCAAGTTTAATTCTGTTCGAATAGCCTCAACTCTCGCTTGTCTTTCCTCTGCTGAAGGAACCTCAAATTGAGCGACCAGTTTAATCGGGTCGCCGTGAGATAATTCTCCATTGAATTCCAATAAGTCGCCAATGTTGTTTACAATTACTTGGAATTTAGTAGGGTCTTTTGAACGTCTCTTATTGTGCTTCTTGTAGTGATGAACATAAACTTGGTATTCACCTGATTTAGCCGTGTCATCATCCCATACAACATTCTCTACAGGTTTTTTGGTATCTGGCCTTACATTAGCATCAACATCTAACTCACCACCACATTCCGAAATCTTGTTTCCACCATGTATTCTCTCTCCGGAAGGACATACTACGTGCAGATCCAAATCATTGAAATTATTCCACATCAATGAAATTTGAACATCCCCTGAACGAGCACCTTCTCTGTCCAGTCTTTGCTGTAATTCAGACATCGCATTCTCAGCGGCTGCTCTGGATTCCATTTCCTCTTCTTGCCTAGCTAATTCAACTTCAGCCATCCTTTGTTCCTCAATGGCAGCCATTTCGGCTTGTCTCTGTTGTTCTTCTTCTGCACGCTCGTTTTCTAATCGCTCGGATTCTTCTGCTTCTTGGCGCATCTTTAATTCCATTTGATTTTTTGCGTATTCCTCTTGCCCTTCTCTATCTGGTACATCAAATTGACATACTAATTTGATTGGGTCGCCATGAGTTAATTCGCCATGGTATTCTCTAAAGTCGCCAACATTATTGACGATGATTTGGAATTTTGTTGGGTCGCGAGTTCTTCGCTTTCTGTGCTTCTTGTAATGGTGAACATATACTTGATAAGAACCTGGAGACGCTGAAATACCTTCCCAAACTACATTTTCTACTGGTTTCTTGGTCTCTGCTCTAACATTTGCATCAACGTCCAATTCACCACCACATTCCGAAATCTTGTTTCCGCCATGGATTCTTTCCCCAGATGGGCATACTATGTGGAGGTCTAAATCATTATAATTCTCCCACATGAGAGAGATTTGAACGTCGCCACTCTTAGCGCCTTCCCTAGAAAGTCTTGCTTGTAATTCTGCCATAGCAGCCTCGGCTGCTGCTCTTGAATCCATTTCTTCTTGTAATCTTGCGGCTTCTAATTCTGCCAATCTTTGTTCTTCCGCTGCTGCCATCTCAAGTTGACGAAGTTCTTCTCTTTCCGCCTCCAAGCGAGCCTCTTCTTCTTCTCGCTCAAGAGCAAGCTTTTCATCTTCTTCTCGTTGCTTGCGTTCGGCTTCTTCGGATTCTTCACGCTGACGAGCCTCTTCTTCGCGTCTGCGAATCTCCTCTTCTTCAGCAAGTCTTTGTTCTTCTTCACGACGAAGTCTTTCCCTTTCAGCCTCTTCTTCAAGCAAGCGTGCTTGCTCCGCAGCGATTCGTTCGGCTTCTTGAACTGCCAAACGTGAATCAATAATTTGTTGACGCCTCCTTCGATTTTCAACAATAGTCAATTTACGGTCAATCTCTTGCTTTGTTTGACCAAAACTTGGAGCACTGCCGCCTTGCCTTAGGCCTTCTGCGGACATTCCTGGGCGCATATTCAGTTTGGCATCTTTTCTTACTAATATGTACCACATACCCAGTAAAAATCCACCTCCCATGAGAGCCATTACACCCAAAGAAGCCGTATCCATGTTGACCCCATAGAGAACATGTCTATTGAAGCATCGGTCAAAAGTATATATTTACATGAAGGAAATGGATTTTTTTACTCGCTATTAAAATGAAAATATATTGAATTAATACTATTGAGTGAAGCGAAGCATTGAGAGGGGGTAACTGTTCGCGCTATCATGGGCAAAGACGATCTATTGTCTAAGTTACTTCCTGATGGGCGTGGAGTTTGGATACCTATAGATCACGGTGTTTCGGATTATCCAATTGAAGGTTTAAGAGACACAGAGGCCACCATCAAATCACTTATTTCAGCAGGAGTAGATGCAATTATTGCACACAAAGGAGTTGTTGGACACTACAATAGATTATGCGAAAACACGAACACTAGCATGGTCATCCACCTATCTGCCTCAACTCGGCACGGTGGCTTAGAATCATCAAATAAAGTGCTAGTGGGTGGAGTTGATGAGATTCGTAAAAGAGGTGGAATTGGTGTGTCATGTCAAGTCAATATGGGAAGTGATAGAGAACCAGAAATGATAGAGAGGATGGGTGAAATTAGTCGTCAAGCAATGCTCGAGGGACTTCCCATGTTTGGTATGGTTTATGCTAGAGGGCCAAATTTGAACATTATGAAAGGTGATGTCACCAAAGGTAATGCTCATGCTGTGAGGTTGGCTTTTGAATTGGGTTGTGATGCTGCAAAAACTGTTTGGACTGGAGACAAGGAAAGTTTTGCCGAAATAGTAAATGCCGTACCAATACCAATTCTCGTAGCAGGAGGGCCATCTACGGGAGATAGCCGGGCAATTTTAACTATGATTCGCGAAGCATTGGATGCTGGTGCATCAGGTGTATGTATGGGAAGACAGGTTTTTGGACACCCACAAGTTGAATCAATCGCTAAAGCAATAGTTATGCTTGTTCATCAAGATGCTTCAGTAGATGATGCAATGAAGAAATGTTCTTTGTGAGGAATAAATATGGAAGTTTGGCTTGATTACAGTCATTCAAAAAAAGATGATTTGATTGATCATCATCAATTTGATAAAATTATCAGTGAAACCCCAATCCAAAACACAGCGACATTGACATATTCTGACGAATCGTTATATTTGGAACAAAAACTAATTGGCACTAAAATAATTATATCTGATTCAAATACTCAAAATGATGCAAAACAGTTCGTAGGAAGCGTCGATTGGATAGTTTTAGAATTTGAAGATTGGTCAATGATACCAATCGAAAATTTAGTAGCCGCGTCTCAAGACACCCCGACAAAAATTGCTGCTAAGATACGAAGTCCTGAAGAAGCACAAGGTGCTGGTTTTGCGCTAGAAACTGGTGTCGATGCATTGATTGTAGAAAATAATCCAGATATCATAGAAGCCGCATTAATAGTTAAATCTCAAAGAGGAGAGAAAATAGTTAGAAAGGTCATTGAAAGTTTAGATTCAGAGAGTATAACTATTTCTGCTCATGAGATAAAATCAATCGAGCAAGGGGGAGTTGGTGAAAGATACTGTATTGACTTGACGTCACTACTTTCAGTTGGTGAAGGTATGTTGATTGGCTCTTCAGCCTCTAGTTTAGTACTGGTTCACGGAGAAACATTAGATTCCAAGTATGTCCCACAAAGGCCATTTAGAGTTAATTCAGGACCGCCACATTCCTATGTCATGATGGCTGATGGAACCACGAAATATATCTCAGAATTGAAAACAAATGATTCCGTGCTAATTTCCAACCTTGATGGAAAGACAAGATTTGCACGAATTGGACGCTTAAAAATCGAAAAAAGGCCTTTTTTGGCTATATATTGGCATAATCTTTTTGATAAACCGTCTTCCATTTTCTTACAACAGGCGGAGACTGTGCGATTAATAAATTCCTCTGGGGAACTGGTATCTGTTACTTCATTGAAGGTAGGAGACATTGTACTTGGATGGAATGGCGAAGGTTCTAGACACATAGGGGAATCGATTAGTAGCAAGGTCGAAGAAAGGTGATTTTATTGGCAATACTCGGCAGTGGACAATCTCACGGTGCATGCAGTTTACTTCATGCTGCTGGGACTGGATACGGCGCAAGTATCGCTCTAGACTTGCCTGTGGCAGTTCGGTTATTAGACAAGCCAAGTAAAAGAGAATTAGATGACCCTGATGGCCTTCTTGATTCTGTGATTAAAATATGGGTTGAAAATGGATATGATTTGCCCAATGGATTAGAACCTAATCAACTATTTTGGGCAGTGGCATCAAAAATCCCGCCTAAACAAGGATTGAAATCTAGCGCAGCAGTTTCAATCGCTGCACTAAGAAGTTTATGTGATTCTACTGGAACAGAAATGGAAATTCACAGATTGGTTGAATTATCTGCTTTATCTCAATTAGATGCAGGAGTTTCTCTAACTGGTTCCATCGATGATGCATGGGCCTGTGCTACTAAAGGATGGAAATTGATTGATGTAAATGCTGAATCGATAGATGAAGGAGTCATTATGGAAGGAAAAGGTCCTGAAGCAGATGATTGGTTTATACTAATTATTGTGAGAGAAAAGCGTACTAAATCTCCAACTTTGGAAGATTTTCAACCCTATTTCAAGGATTTTCAACAAGCGCTAAGCGCAATACAAGAAGGAGATTTACTCAATGCCCTTACTTGGAATGGTCGGGCTATGAGTAGAGTTCTAGATGATCCTCAAGGAAGGAGAATATCTAATGATGCCTTCGTAAATGGAGGAAGAGCCGCAGGAATTAGTGGTTCAGGGCCATCTATAGTTATTCTATCACCATCTATTACCCTACATACAATTAACAGAATGAAAAAAATTCTTAAAAACAAAGTTAATAACACTACTTTGATTGAAACCAAATTCCTAAATTCAGAAGGTAAAGATGTTGACTCTGACTGATTTGCACAACTTCATCAATGAATAGCACTTGGGGTGTATGATACACATGCAGATGACATTGGGTGAACACCTACAATTGACTCTGTTTGGAACTAGTCATGGTCCAGAAGTAGGTGCAATCGTTGAAGGATTGCCTTCAGGTATCGTCATTGATAAAGATGCAATTCAAAATGCAATGGACAAACGCAAACCTGGTGGAAAGTATTCAAGCAAGAGAAAAGAAAATGACAATGTTGAGATTTTGAGTGGCGTGGAAAACGGAAAGACCAATGGCCAGCCATGCAAATTGCGAATTGCCAATAATGATGTCAAATCTAGTGACTATTCATTTCTCCCACATCACCCTCGGCCAGGTCATGGAGATTTATTAATGCATAAAAAAACTGAAGGAAAGGCTGATTATAGAGGCGGCGGCACCTCAAGCGCTAGATTGACTGCACCAATCGTTGCAGTTGCAGCGATATTAGCACCCCTTATTGATGAAATAGGAGTGAAAATTGAAGCCCATGTATCATCTATTGGTACTATTAATGCTCAAGACATACAATCATGCCCAGATGATTGGCAAAATGAAGATTGTATAAATTTGAGATGTAAAGACCCAGTTGCAGCTAAATTAATGGCAGAATATCTCACAACTCTTAGAGGTGAATTGGATTCTGTTGGCAGTAAAGTTGAACTTTGCATTTCGGGATTACCCCTAGGTTTAGGAGAACCTTGGTTTGATGGGATTGAACCGGCTCTTGCAAGGGCGATGATGGCAATTCCTGCAGCCAGAGGTGTTGAATTTGGCAGAGGGTTTAACGCGGCAAAAATGCTCGGTTCACAGCATAATGATGCATGGGGAGGAACTGCTACTGAACCTAAATTGAAGGGTGAATCACCTGATGGAGCAATCGCTGGATTAGCCAGTGGGGCACCATTGAAAATTAATATTGCTTTCAAACCACCTTCCAGTATTGCAAAGCCACAATTAACTTTGAATTTGGAAAGTGGAATTGAAGAAAATCTTGTCATTAAAGGAAGGCATGACCCTGTAATTGGTCCGCGCGCTGTAGCAGTTGTTGAAGCAATGGCTAAATTTATCATCTGTGATTTACTTATTAGAGGAGGATTCCTAAATGAATAATTCAACTATTGTTCACAAATTTGGGGGTTCATGCCTTAGAGATAACGCAGATTTAGAACAAATTTCTAACATTATAAAATCCTTTTCTGGTCGTCCTGTTGTCGTAGTATCTGCTTTGTGGGGCACTACTGACCGTTTGATGCGCGCTTCAAATGAACCAAAATATGCAACGCGATTGGTCGATGACCTTCGAAGACAACATATTAGATTTGCACCAAATATTGTAGATTCCGAATTTGGGGGAATGTTTGAATCAGTGCTATCGGGAATAGAAAAATCACTTAGTGAAATTTCAAAAAAACTTGACCAACATTACCATACTAATACACTCTTAGCTGCTGGCGAAAGGTTATCTGCACTGGTAGTATCCTATCATTTAAGAGAGTCTGGAATTGATGCTCACCCTGTTGGTTCTGAAGATATAGGCTTACATCTAGATGGGATAGGTCAAGCTAAATCTGTTGACATAGAATATTCGAAAAAGAACTTAGATTATCAATCTCTAAATGGAATACCTGTCATTACCGGGTGGTTTGGTGAAGGTAAAGATGGTGAAATTGCTTTGCTTGGTCGTGGAGGTAGTGATCACTCCGCTACTGCAATAGCGAGTTTATTAGATTCTCAGAAAGTTATTCTTTGGAAAGACATTGAAGGCGTCCTAGCAATCAATCCCAGATGGGGAATAGAAACAAAGGCGGTTTCATACCTTGGATATGAAGAAGCGAAAGAGTTGACTAGAATGGATGCGCCTATTATACACCCTTCGACAATGGAGCCACTTCAAGAACTCGGAATACCAATTGAAATTCGCCATTTATACGAAAATGAAAGTGGAACTGCACCAACAACTATTGGCCCTGACATCGTTCAAGAGAACAATATCAAAGCAATAGGGTGTTTACGAAGCATCTCCAGAATAGAAATAAAAACAGATAAATTTGAAGATTCAAGTAAAATGCTTGGGGAGTTGCTGATTCATCTAAACAATCAACACATTACTTGTTGGTCACTGAATTATTTACCAGGGAAAATAGATATTGTAATTTCACAAAATGATTTCAATGCAGCAGAAGAAATAATTTCATCGCTATTTCCACAAATCAATGTTGAAGATTTCCCTGCATTAATTTCACTGATTGGGAATTTAAAATTGGAAAATTTCAAACACAAATTAGATTCATTTGTCTCTTTTGAAAAAGACATCTCAATATTATCACAGACCCCTCATTCCATACAACTACTATGTATTAATGAAAATATTTCAGATGTGTTAAGACAATTATCCAGTATAGTTGAATCTGAAAAAATTAGATTGTAATCTATTCCGCTCTTTTTTCACGGAATTTTTGAAGGTGATTAGGAAGGTTTAGGGCGAATAATCCACCGACTACACAGAATACAAAAAATGTCCCTAAAGCGACACCATAGACCGAAATAAGTTCAACGGATTCCTCCATTCTTAGAGCGGTATCAGATGAGAAAATTCCTACAATAAGTGGTAGAATTGTATTTGCTGAAAGAACGATAATTGCAAGTATTCCAGCCACTATTGGGTTGATGATTAAGGAACGGTGATACTTACTAACAATTTTCTTAGGGTTCATAACGTATACTTCATTGGTTCTAATACTCGTATCAAGCATTGAATATCTAATTACTCCGTTTGCCAATTCAAAATACATCACTAATAACACCGCATAAACAACAACCAAAATGTTGAGCATTGTTGCACTATCTTGTAATCCAAATGGATCACTAGCCAAAGACACCTTAGATGCAGCAAAACGAAGGATTGCTAGTATGAACAATAAATTACTAACAAGTGTAAACCTTCCATCTCTTTGAAATGTACCCCAAAAACCTGTTCCTGCTGCTACTGATATAATCAATAATTGCATAATGAATGCGATCGCTAAATTCCCTGTAACCATATACCAAATGGTTCCTTCTGGAGGAGATACCATGTAAGTCATCAGTGATAATGCCACTAAAACTCCATAAACGGCTAATTGTAAATTTTGCACCATTCTATCTGGTGCCAAAAATTTCATCTTAGTGACTAGTGGACCACCCAACAAACTTTCAACAAAACTAGGAATTTCTACCTTTGGAATTGCATCTTTTGGAATTTCTGTGCCTCCACCTGCTTGGCCTGCAAGTTTCTTTCTTGAAGGAGCAGCAGAACGAACTGTTTTTCCATCATATAGATGACTTGTATCTCCAGATGGTTTATTCATAGTCATACATAATCACCTCAAAATCCTCTTGCACCTGCAAGTGCTGTCGATAGAAGCATATCTGGCTCCCAATCCATGATGTTGACGCCTAAGCCGCGAAGTTCGCCAATCAAAACATCTCTCTCAGTCTTCATTACTTCATATCCAGTTCGGTCTATTCTTTTTGCATCAAATTCAAATTCTAGAGAAGATGGTGAAAGAACTGTTACGTCAAAGTTTCTTGCTCTAAAATCTCTTAAAGCATTGATAATGGTCGGGTCGTCTTCTAAGTTAGATAAGAAAATTATTGGACTACCTTTATTGATGTGAGGAAGTATCCTATTTACTACAACTTGCAGAGGTATATTTCCTCTAGCCACTGCTCCGGCTAACTTGGTCAAAATAACATATAGTTGCTTCTTTCCTGTATCTCTGTCAACACTTACAACTTCATCTCCATAGACTACAACACCTACCGAGTCACGGCGGCCAAGGAAAAATTTAGCAAGCGAAGCCGCTGCTCTAGTTGAATAAACTAGTGCATTTCTAGAAACAGGGCCTGTTTCTGCAACTGCTCTAGAATCTACAATAATAATTACATCCGATACTGCATCTCTTTCTCTTTCATTAACCATTAATTTACCAGATCTAGCATAAGCAGACCAATTAATTGATCTAAATGAGTCTCCATCAAAGTATTCTCTTAGAGAATAAAATTCCGAACCTGGACCAGGTTGGCGTATATTGACTGCACCAGTGAAAATCTTAGGAACTCTTGACTTGACAAAGGTTTCTTTCAAATCTTCCATCTTAGGGAATACAAGGAAATCATCGTAGACATGCATTTCTTTTTCCTTGTGAAACAAACCGAATGGGTCTTGAATTCTAACTGCAACTGGGCCTATGCTGTAAAATCCTCTAAGAGGGCATTCTAATGTATATTCAATGAATGTCTCTCTTCTAGGTCCAAGTTCCATAAGAATGTAGTTAGAACCTTCCTTAATTCTCATAACTTCTGGTACTCTGTCCTTAACTTCTAAGATTTTAGGTAGTGGAGATTCGTTCTGCATTCTCAATGTAACATCGAGTTCGCCGTCTTCAAAAAGTCTAGCACTGGATAATTTTCTCATTGCTGAGACACTACTTAATGCAAGTCCTTCTTCTCCACTCCATTCTTCAGATCGACGGCCAGATGATGCAACATCAGCATGGCCGCCAAATAGTGCAGCCCATGTTAAAAATACAAATACAACAACTGCAATTGTTACCAATTGCTCATTACGTAGAGTAAGCCCTAGCAAATACATTGAAACGGCTAAACTACCCAACATCGCTGATTTACGACTCCACATAGGCTAAAACTCCTGAAATTAATTTCAAACTGTTGGAACTGGTACTTCACGGAGAATTGTTTGAATTACTTCTCCTTGTTCTAGTCCCTTGATTTGATGTTCTGGCTTTAGAATGATTCTGTGAGCTAGTGCAAGTTCTGCAATTAGCTTGACATCATCAGGTGTGACGAAGTCGCGACCCCTTAGGGCAGCAGCAGCACGAGATGTCTTTAGTAGTGCTTGTGAACCACGAGGAGAAGAACCAACTAATACACGTGGATCTTCTCTTGTACGAGATACAACTTCTACCATGTACATTCTAATTGCTGGGTCAACATATACATCTTCACAAGCTTGTTGCATTGCAATAACTCTTTGTGGGTCAGTAATAACATCGACATCAACTGCGTCTTTTCCACGGGCAATACGACGGGCTAGAATCTCATCTTCATCTGCTCTGTCGGGATATCCTACAGACATCTTGAACATAAATCGGTCAAGTTGCGCTTCAGGAAGTGGATAAGTACCTTCTTGCTCGACAGGGTTTTGTGTTGCCATAACAATAAACGGTGCTGGTAATTTGTGTGTAACAGTACCGATTGTTACTTGCTTTTCTTGCATAGCCTCAAGCAAAGCAGCTTGAGTCTTTGGCGGAGCACGGTTAATCTCGTCAGCTAGTAGTAAGTTACAGAACAGAGGTCCTGGTTTGAAAGTAAATTCTCCTTTCTTAGCATCATAGATGTTTGTACCTGTAATATCAGCCGGTAGCAAGTCAGGCGTAAATTGTACACGCTTGAAATCACAACCGAGTGCATCGGCAAATGTGTTGGTCATCAGAGTTTTAGCCAAACCTGGGTAATCTTCGAACAGAAGGTTACCACCGGAAAGGATGTTGATCAACACGTTTTCAATAACGTGGACCTTACCAATAATTACCTTTTGAACTTCGGCGCTAATTGCTTGAGCAATCGCTCCTACGGCCGAAAGGCGTTCTCGGACCTCGGGTGTACTCTGGTGCTTCGGCTGGGCCGGAGCGGCCGGTGCTACAGGTGCTGCTGGCATTGGTGCTGGCATTGGTGCTGCTGGCATTGGTGCTGGCATTGGTGCTGCTGGCATTGGTGCTGGCATCGGTGCTGGCATTCCTGGTTGCGCTGGCGCGGGCTGGGGTGGGGGGGCTGGTTGCATGTCTTTTTCCTCCTATTTTTTTCAATTACCCCAACGCCGAATCTGTGGGATTATTTCCCTCAATTCTTCGTTGGAGTAGGAACGGTTCGAACTTATTAGTTCGACAAGTCGCGGTTCACGCACCATGTGCATTATTTCCGCAGGGGTTTTTCTGACAAATTCATCTCTTGTCAAGTCATTAAATTGGCGCACCTTTGACAAAAATGCTTCTTTGACTCTAAGTTGATACTGTGAAGAATCTATTTTCTTAGGCCTCTCTCTAAAGCGTGTCAAATCAAATACGTGACGCCAGTTTTCTTTTTCTGGAACTACCATTATTGCAATGGCTAACAAAGCGAATAGATTGAGAATAATTAGCCACTTTAGTACATTGTCACTAGTTAAAAGCACAATGGCACCAATTGCTTCAGTAAATGGAGAGGATAAAGCGCTTGACACGTGTCTGCTCTCATCAAAAACTAAGTTAAATTCTGATGGAAATCTGGTAACCGTGGTAGAAATATCTTTGTTATCAAATTCCATCATATCATAAATTAATGCGGCAAAATATTGGCTGTTTCCTCTCCAAGTTGTATCACCATATGCGGAAGAAAGGCCATTTGAAGAATCCCAACATGAGTGAGATTCTCCATTTTTATTTGATGTGTAATATTGAGATGTACATTGTTGCTTGCCTGTTTCAAAGCCTAACTGCTCATCCCAAAGGTGGTTTGCTAAAACTGAGTGATCTGATACAAAAACAATTGAACCAGTAACATCAACTTTACCATAATCATTGTTTGGTTGTTCGTCCAAAACATCTTCCACAGGATAGTCGAGTCTTATTATTAGTCCTGTTTTACCCTCTCCAAGAACTGGATTATTTCGATTATTGACGTCCATGTCATACCTTGCAACAAATGCAGGTGTTGACGCATGGGCAAGAACCATAACTTCTCTTTCTTCGTCTACTTCTTCATCCAAAACTTGAATCGCAGTCGCCCTGTGGAACAGAACTGGCATCCTACAGTCTTCGACTTGAGAATTATCGATATTATTTTCAGAGCACGGGATTGCCCTTTCATCGCCCATTGTAGTTACGTCTCTATTGATACTTGCAGCGGCCCAAAGCTTTCTTTGGTCTGGCATTAGAACTTCATCATTCTCATCAATAACTTCGTAATACTGGAATGGATCAACCACTGGTGCATCGAAATATTTGACACCAAACTCTGAGGCAACTAATTGTGCATTGGTAGAGTTTGCTGCAAGTATGACCTTCCCACCTTTATTAGTAACAAAATCGAATATTGCTGATGCTTCGGCAGCATCAAAGGGCTTCTCGGGTGCAGCGATGACTAACAAAGTCCTATGAGGGTCTTTCCAATCATTTACTAGCATTGGAGTGGACATAGTATTTGCAATTGAATATCCTTCTCCATCTGAACCAAGAGTATTTCTCATTTCAGTCAACTGCAGATTAGATAATTCCAAACTTTCCTCATAAGGAGAAAACACAGTTTCCTTGTTGAAACTGACTAAACTGATAACGATTATTGAAAGTAATAGTGAAGATACAAACCCTACTTTCAGCCATGTTTCGAGGCTGATTTTGGTTTTTGTTTCTTCTGCCATAACTAATCCCTTCCCAAACTAAGCGCTACCAAAACACACCAATAAACGTCGGAACTTCTCTCCACTCATAATGCTTGTCCATCAATGAGCGAACTAACACGGCACTTTTTAGGAAAAAAAGCATATATTTATGACTTTAAAAATAGTCAAAGAAACAACAAAAAAGCCAAAAATAACAGTCGGTTATTTGCGGCGTAATAATATCAAATTTATCACAAAAATGATAGAAATAAATTCGACAAAAGACAGGAATGGAAGAGAACTGGATTCTGTAAGTTCTATAGATTCATCATCTGATTGTGAATTATCATTATTATTTTGATTTGAATCATCTGTGGTACCATCAATAGCGGCAACTTCAATCTCAATAATCACGCTACTAGTGAGTTGGTTACCAGAAGAATCTATCGAAAGAGTAACTTCACAAGTTCTGTCTGGATGTGCTGATGATGCTGTTAATTTCAATTTTGTTTGGAAGTTTTGACCTACTGCTATTACTTGGCCATCTATCTCATCAAATGCTTCGACATCTAAATGTGGACACGATCTAATACTAACCATTGGATTATCAACTGCATCATCTGAATTACCCATATTTTCGATATTAAAATCATATTCAATAAATGAACCAGCAAATAGTTTTTCACCTCTACTAGTAGCACCAACTACTAAATCATAGACTTCTGGAACTGCTATATCTGCTTCAATATTTTGATTGCTGGTACTTTGTTCAAGGGTCATCTCATCGGCAGTAACTGAAATCATCATGGTACTATTAGGAGACCTATCATACACATATCCATTCTCATTTTTCAACATTATACTTATCGTTTCATTGGTTGAACCGCTAATAGTAATACTCTCTTGATAATCTAGATCTATCGGTATGTCGCTGGAGTCCCATTCAATGGTTAATTCTATGTTTAAATCTGACATTCTTTGGTTGTCTATGAAAATAATTAACTCATCCTCAATATCATCCCCATTTACTAATTCTAAAGTATGGATACCATCCATGTCTTCATCCCAACCTAGTTCCCATGATAGCACCTGTAGTTGGTCTTGAGCCCCAACAGATACTGTAGTTATCGGCAATAATAATAAGAAAATAATCAATCCTGTTTTACATTTCATTCAATCAACTCACTTCATTTGTGAAAATGCTCTTTTTATCAAAACCTGTACTATAGAACGGCGATAATTAGGGGGTAGAGCAGTATTGTTCACAGGTTTGACACTTTTTCTAATTACGCCAGCTAAAGATTTTACAGACTGCTGGTCATCCCACCCATCATCGATAATTTGACCTACTTCGTCTGTATGAATTCTTGGAATTGATTCGAGAGCAGTTGTTGCTACCTTTATCGAATTTCTATCTCCTTCGAACCATGATGCTGCAACTCCTGCTTCAGGAAAGTCCCATGAATCTCTTACCCTCAGCTTTTGATATGAACCAACTCGTTTAAGTGAGTCTTTTGGCAGTGAAACTTTGAGTAAAAATTCACCCTTCTCAAGTACATTTTTCTTCATTCCATCTAACTGGTAAAAATCGGACAGAAGCATAACTCTCTCGCCACTTGGACCTATCAAGTGCACAGACGCGTCAAGTACCATCAAAACAGGCGCTATATCGCCTTGGTAAGTAGCCACGCACAAAGTGTTTTGATTGGGAATGACACGGCAATCTGAACCTGTTCCACAATCGGCTTTATGACACCATTCTATTGAACGGCGCCAATCTTCACTTTGATTATACCAAAAACATCTGGTATCAAGACATAGATTGCCACCTAAGGTTGCGCTTTTACGTATCAGAGATGATGCAACCTTTCCTGCTGCCTCTGCAATCATTGGGTGGACATTTGAACCTTCTAAATTAGAAAGTCTAGCCATACATCCAATCTCTAAATTGGAAACTACATCAATTCCTGGAATCTTAGATAGTGATATTACGTGGGGCTTGGTATTAATTCGCCACTTATAGTTGGCCAATAAGTCTGTACCACCAGATACCCAATCGAATTCTTCGCCTTTCTTAATCAAATCAGAAGCAATACTGCAAGCCTCATCTACAGTACTTGGATGATGTAAGATAAAGGGAGGCATGAGCATTAGTTCTCACCCCCCATGTGTCTTTGCTCTTTTTTCAACCAAGCCTTACCTGCAAGACCTAATTCTGCAAGTTGCTCAGGGTCTGGCTCCGTAGCCATTCGCCAACCATCAACTTGGTCTTCTAGTGGAATATTTGGATCAAAACCAAATAGAACGCCATTCACATACGGGGAAGTATCTTCTGTGGTCTGTCTGGCCAAATCTCTTTTCTTGTGTTCTTCTGAACGCTTGACAAGGGCTTTTTGAAGTTCTATACTCTTTGGACCATGGGTGAATCTTGGAGATGGAAGTTCTGTAGCATCTTCCAATTTCAATTTCTTTCTTTTCTTTTCCACTCCCTTGAAAACAACATCTGGAGTTAGTGGCAAATCATTGTATCTAATTCCAATGGCATCATAAACTGCATTTACAACTGCTGGTAAAACAGGTAACAAAGGCCCCTCGCCTGCTTCTTTAGCGCCAAATGGCCCTTCTGGGTCACTTGACTCGACTATAATCGGTTCAACATGGGGCATCTCATGAATTGAAGGAATTTTATATTCAAGAAGATTTGGATTTTGCAAATGCCCTGTCCTTCCATAAACCATTTTTTCTGAAAGAACTTGGCCTAATCCCATGTGGCACGAACCAATGATTTGACCTTTGACTGCTAGCGGGTTTAGTGCTTTACCACAATCGTGAGCAGCCCAAACATTGGTACACTTGATTAGACCTAATTCTATATCGACGTCTACCTCTGCAACATATGCTGAGAAAGAGTATGCCGGGGCTAAACCTGCTGCAGCACCCTTGTGAACACCACCCATAGGAGGTGAGCGATATGAACCACTGGAAATCAAAGCTCCTTTATCCTCTTGAGCCTTGTGTAATGCTTGAAGATAAGATACGCCGATTGCTGGGTCGTGTTTGTAGTAAATTCTTCTATCGTTAATTACGAGTGAATTTGGGTGGTATCCAAGAATATCACATGCGGCATTGAGTAACTTATCTCTAATCTCTAATGCAGCTCTTATGGCCGCATTAGCATTCATGAAAGTGACGCGACTTGAATAAGAACCCAAGTCAACCGGAGAAGTATCGCTTTCGTGACTTCTTACATGAATCATTTCTATTGGCAATGCTAATACTTCTGAAATGACTTGTGCCACAGCAGTTGTAGAGCCTTGTCCAATATCTGCTGCACCTGTGTGAACAGTTACGCCCCCATCCATATCAACTTGAATGTGAACTGTGGCATGAGGGAATCTGTTTGGATCCCAGTGAATAGGTAAACCTGAACCTGAAATGAAAAATCCACAACCAATCCCAATTCCTTTACCCAAAGGTAATTTGCGGAATTTATTATCCCAATCAGAACCTTCCCTAACCCTTTCAAGGGCTTCTCTCATACCGTTAGAAGTAATTCTAAATCCAGTAATAGTCCTACTGTGCGGAGGTAAAAGGTTGGCCAATCTAAGGTCAATTGGGTCTACATTCATCTGTTCTGCCATTTCATCAAGACCTACTTCAACAGCACAACGGGTATTGACTGCACCATGACCTCTCATGGCACCTGATGCAGGTTTATTGGTCCAAACTCTTGCACCTGTATAATGGAATGAACCTAATTCATAAGGCGCTGTGGCCAATACTCCATTGTAATATGAAGTGACATGTCCAAAAGACGCAAAGCCACCCCCATCGATTAATGCATCAATATCAAAACCTGAAATTCTACCTTCATCGTCAGCAGCCATTTTTACTTCAATATTACTTGGATGGCGCCCCCGATTTATCCAATAAACCTCTTCTCGGTCAAAGGTGATTCGGACTGGTCGGCCAGATTTTCTTGCAAGAATTGCAGCACACATCTCGTGTGGAAAAGGGTCGGACTTTCCTCCAAAACCGCCACCAACAAATGTTCTTATGACATTTATTTGATGCATTGGCACATCTAATACGGTAGAAAGGGCCCTATGAGTATAATGTGGAACTTGTTGTGGAGTGTATAACTGTAAACGACCATTTGGGTCCCAATGAGCAACTACTGCATGAGGTTCTGTAAAACCATGGTGAACTCCAGCCATTGTCCATTTTCCGTGAGATGAAGAATATGGATTTTCGACCAATGAACGGTCTCCAAATTCTTGGAAGACTCTCTTTTGTACATTGGTTTTTGCAAGGTGATACTTACCTCTCCAGTGGATTGGTTCGTCGGCGTCCTCAAGGCCTTTCTTTGGGTCGAAAACCGGCTCTAAAATCTCCCACTCAATCTCAAATAATCCCAATGCTTCAATGGCTGTTGCCTCATCAACAGCACTGACACAAGCAACTAAGTCACCCATGTGACGTACTTTTTCAACAGCCATTGCATGCTCATCTTTTGTTACTGGTAAAACCCCAAAACTATTAGGAGAATCTGCTCCAGTTGCTACAGCGATTACGCCAGGAAGAGATTCTACCTTTGAAGTATCAATAGAAATTATCTTGGCATAATGGTGAGGGGAACGCAATATCTTTCCAATCGTTTCATTTGCTAATCTAACATCATCCCCGTACCATGCTTGACCAGTCACCTTTGCATTCGAGTCAACAAGCGGTAATGGCTTACCAACCACTGTACCGGTTCTAATTCTATCATGTATGTGAGAACCAGCAGGTTGAGGTTCATTACCCCCTACTGACTCCGGAATAAAATTCAAATCTCTTTCTTTCATTACAGGTTTTGAACCGCCAGAACCGGGTGGAGGAAATACCTGCTTACCAGCTACGCGCTTTCCATCTTTACGCGCTGAATTAGGTTGTTGACGATAACCAGCAGACATAATTTCACCTTGCATGACCTGGAGGCATTGATGGTTCATCAGGACCATCTGGATGTGGATTGGGGTGAGGATTACTTGCTGGTTGAACAGGTTCAGATTCGCCTCTATGAATTTCAGCAGCAGCCTTTATGGAATCAACAATTTGTTGATAGCCAGTACATCGACATAGATTGCCTTCAATTGCACAAGTAATTTCTTCATCTGTTGGAGAATCGTTTTCTGTTAGTAACGCTTGGGCGCTGAGTAAAAAACCGGGAGTACAAAAACCACACTGTGAGCCACCATGTTCTGCAAAGCATGTTTGGATAGGTGCTAAATGGGCACCTTGTGAAAGTCCTTCAACTGTAGTAATTTCACTACCAGAAACTTGTCCTGCAAGGCAAAGGCAAGAAAGTCTAGCATCTCCATCTATTATTACAGTACAGCATCCACAAGTTCCTAAGTCACACCCTCTCTTAACTCCAAGAGTTCCAACTTGATCTCTTAACACATCAAGTAAAATTGCATTAGAGGTAATAAGTTCTTCAACCGACTTACCATTGACCTCTGCAGACCATATTTCTTTTTCTGCTTTAGGAGTCATTGGAACATATTCGGTACCTACCATTGCCCTCGCCAATAACGACGTAGGGAAAGACGCATATCAATATAGGGTTTAATTTGTCAATTTTCAAGTTCTGTATTTGACACTCAATATATCATCTGAACCAGTATTAGGTTCAACCCAATCTGGATCTCCAGGGAGTACCAAACTATCTCCTAAACTGATTAATTTCTCGCCTATTGATTTTTGTCTTTGTTGTAAAGATTCCCAATCATGCTTGTCATCTCTCCACATTCTCCAACGCTTTAGCATCCTCCAACTTTTGACTAATTTAGCATATAGTTTCAAGTGCATTTTCCCTGATATTGGCCACCAGATGAGCAATATAAAAAATACTATAATTGGATTTAACAGCGTTAGTTTAGCCAATAGCCAGTGCATATTAAGCAAGGAATATACTGGGCTAGAAGTGGACAGCAGGAGCCATGTTAGAGACAAAGAAGATATAATCCACCAAAGTGGAAACAATATTATTGAAGACATTACTTTCATTGTGCCAAGGATTGATTCTGAAATTTTACCCTTTTTCAAATACCACATCAATAAATAATTTGCTTGATAAGGTGGCACATTGCCAATTATTGCACTCCAAGTAACTAATCCCAACATCCAAGCCGCAGACCAAACCCAAATGGAAACTGCTTTCATATAACCAAAAAAGGAAGGTTTCTCTGGTTTAGCAGCAACATCAAAAGGCGTCAACCCTACTGAATCCAATTTAGCGAAGTGTTCTATAGAATTTTTAACCAAGTCATCTGACTTATCCGGTTCATTTTTTGAAACGAATTCCCAACCTGCTCGCATTCTTCTTGCACCATATACTGATTCAGAATAACTGGGTTTTTTCAATTTCCCACCACTCTGCATTATCCTTTCAGCATAAACAACACTTCTTGCTTTCCAAATCAAATGTCGATCTTCCCATGAAGTCTTGGAATGACTGGCTCTATTCAATTCTGAATCTATAGCATTAGTGACCTCTTTGATCCATTCTCTGTCACTCAAATCTTGACTTGATGCATCTTCTAAGGTTTCGGGTATTGGTGGTAATTCCATTGGTCTCTCTAGAATTACCGCACCTCTTTCTCTAAATTTTTTTGAATTTGAATAATGAAGGCCGACTGGAATAATCCTAGGACTTGGGCCGCCCAATTCCTCTGCTTTTCTAAGCGCATGAAGCATTATTCTAGCAGCACCAGAACGGGCTCTTGATACTGATGAATCAGCGTGAGTTTTTCCTTCTGGAAAAAGTAGTAAGCGGCCGCCTTCGGCAATTTCAGCACCAACTCGAGATACCATCTGGGCATTCTTTTTGCGTGATTCCTCCTTGTTTGAACTATCACTGGAACGTTCAATTGGCAAGCCACCTGCTGAACGTATTAGTCTACCCAAAATTGGAATTTTGAATAGTGTGTGTTTAGCTAACATCGATAATTTACCTGGTAGTGATGCGTGCAACAGCATTGGGTCAATTAAGCCACTTGGATGCCAAGCAATGAACATCAGTCCACCCTCTGGAGGTAAATTTTCGTTATCCACGATGTCTAATTCTCGAAACCAAACACTCATCAAAGAACGTGTGAATCTACGCATTAATCGATAAGTAAATCCCATACTGGGATGGTTTTTACCACTTGGGTCTTTCAACCATCCCATGTTCGACCGTTGCAGTTCTCATTGATTATTACACCGCCTACATTTATGTTAGAACTACTTTTTATCATCCCAAATGCTCTGTTTATCGACAGAATCTAAATTTTGTGAATCAATAATATCGCTTTGGCCATCTAGAATGATTGCGTTTGTAGCATATTGTTTATTGGAATTGTAAAGCGTGAAGACCAATACCAGTAAAGCGATTATTATCGATGCACTGACACCGATCAATACTGTTTTAGTATCGATACTTGAGTTTGACTCCTCTGTATCTTCAAAGGCACTTTCTGTGTCCATTAGCATAATGTTGGTAGTAATCAATGGCGAGGAAGAGAACCCTCCGGATGAATTTGACTTCAATGCTCTAAACGAAATTGTATGATTTCCATCCAATGTAATTCCAGGAAGATGTTCTAACTGGTGGATGATGTCTATCGCTGAAAGATAACCGCTTTCTGAGCCATGCTCATAACTGTGAATATTAGACCAGTCATCTCTAAGATGATTGCTTCTCCATTGAATAGTGTGAACACTGCTTGCTGATGAACCAGATAGCCCAAAGTCTATTTCTTCATCAGGGAACATGTGTATCTTATTATCAAGACCTATTTCAGTAACTAAATTCAATTCAATGCTATCATCAAAGATATAATCTCTTTCAGCAGCCTCAAATACGGCATCAAGGGCTCGTACTTCACCATGACCATAGACGTTATTTTGACGATTCTTAGGAACTAAATCTTCAACACATGGCTCATTTGCAAACATATATTCACATCTTCGATATGTTGCTGTTTCTTGCATGATATTTCTAATATCAAATGGTGAAAGGTCAGGATTTGCTTGTAGCATTAAAGCACCAACTCCAGCAGCACCTGGAGTCGCCATAGAAGTTCCAGACATATCGGTATAACCATTTCCTGTGTTGAATGCAACAGACATTACATTAGAACCTACATAAGCGATATTTGGCTTTACTCTACCTTCTTCAGTGGGACCTTGACTAGAATATATTGCAATTGCAGAATTCTTATCCAATGCGCCAACTGTTATTGCATCTTCAGCAGAACCTGGTGTGCCAATTTGAGCTGAAACGCCATTATTTCCGGCTGCAATGAATATTGCTATACCCGAGGCCATCATTTCATTGGCATATCGATTAACACTGTCTTCTTCAGATGATGTCCATTCAATAGCGCCCGGGCCTCCAAGGCTCATTGAAGCAGCACGTATATTGAATTTGAATCGGTTTTCAACAGTCCATTCCATGCCCGCCATTACTGTTGCAAAGGAGCCTGAACCACCTGAATCCAATACCTTCACGCCGACCAAAAATGCTTGAGGAGCCATTCCTATGTGCTCATATGTTGGAGCACCTGTGCCGGCAGTTGTTCCTGCGCAATGTGAACCATGTCCTTGGTCATCATAAGGAAAAACTTCTGTTCCATTGGTCAATGTCGGGTTATTAACAGGGTCATAAAAACCGATGATCTTAGTATCATTTGTCGAATTATCATCATCCAAGTCATCAAGCCCTAAGTGCGAACCGTCAATTCCTGTATCGATGATGGCAACTGTAGTTCCAGCGCCGTCATAACCTGTCTCTTGCCAAACTAAATCTACTCCGTGAAGTGCTGCTGCATCCCCATTGGTGATTGATAATTGTCCATCCAATTCAATCATAACAACGCCATGTAAATCTATTGTATCCCAGATTTTGTTAACCGGTATTCTGCCAGCTAAAGCGTCTATACCTTCCAAAGTCCATTGGTGTTGAAAGTCTACTTCCCTCTCCAATAAAGCCACTTCTTCTGCTCCAGGCGTATGGTCAAAGTCAATTATCAACGGAAGTGTATTATCCTCGTCAAGAAAAATTGGATTATCTTTGTGTAATTCAACCATATCACCTATTCCATTTCCATTTTTATCGACTGTGGTATTAACCCACCATCCTTCAGAATCATCCTTTTCTTGAATAGAAGAAACTGGTGCTGCTATCGCAAGCATAGGTAAAACAAGTATTGTCAAACAAAACATCGACATAGTTGCACGATTGAAAATCATAAAAGCGCCTCAACCCTTGCAGAAGGCTTCACTTTTTCAACCCATTGTGGAAAAAGCAAAATGCAAAAAAGAAATATTAATCTCTAATTATAGTACCTTCAGCACCAAAAACTGAGTAATTATTGGCCGGCTCAAGACTAGGATAAGCGCCCCAATAGGCTTCTCTTGCATCTTGGTTAACCTGCATGCAGGCTACTACATCAGTAGCCCTTTGAGGTAAATTTTGAGTTCCGTTAAGGTGCTTCAACATTGGTTCTATGTTAGACAGATTCACTAAACCCCAACCGGTTTGAGTACAGGGCAATATTGGAGATATTGGCATTGTTCCAGAAGTGGGGTCCCAGCCTAAATCTGGATACCATGCTGATAAGTTTAATGCTTCGCGAACTTGTGAATTTGAAATTGACATATTTGTACCATTTACTAGAAAACCTCCCCTTTCACTAGATGCCCCTGAACCCGAATCTCCAAACTCTCCTCTCAAGTTTTCAAGAACAAAGGAAATCAATCCCGCGGTTCTAGGAGTTGCAAATGATGTTCCTGAGGTTTCGTGATATCCGTCAATATCATCGTGATTAGGCAGTACTTGAGTCCAATCAGCAGAAATATCTGGATAAGAACCCGACATAATTTCTTTTTGATCGTCCCCTTCTTCAGCATAACCTGCAATTCCAATTGACCAAGGTGGGCCCGCAGTAGCATCTTGAACTGCAGGGGATGGTGAATTATCTGCTGCACCTGTATGCAACTTGTTTTTCTCAGTAACCGCTACCTTGGTTGCATCTTCAATTCCTGGAACAGGAATAGAACCAATTGCACCAAAGGAAGTTGTAATCACATCTACAAGTGGTTGGTTTGCAGCGGCCAAAACCGCTTCAGAACTAAAACCTTCAACAAAGAAAATTACCGCATTTGGATTAGCATTTAGAACCGCTCCGGTCACCGCAGAACCATGACCATCACTTGGGTCATCCAAAATTAAGATGTCACTATCTCCATCTGGCGATGTACCAATTATCTTGGTCCCAGGGAAATAAACGATATCTGAAGCATTCAAAGAATCCCAACAAGACGCCCTATCTGCATCATATCTCTCCTGCCATGAACCATTGAAAGTCAACTCACAGACTTTGTTCACTCCAAGTTCATCAAGTAACCACTGTGGATATGTTTCATTGGTCCTAAAATGGTCATGGTAGACGTTTATTCCGGTGTCTATTGGAGCAATAACCGAAAAAGGTCGCCAGCCTTGATCTAGACTGGTTTCTATTGCAGGCTCTTGAACGATTTCTTCGTTATTAGTTAATACAACGAAAATACCTCCAAGAATCAGAATTGATATCGAAATAGCAATAGCCCTTTTAGCATTGCTAGTTGGAAGAATCAACTCAGCATCCATCGCCTCGGACATGATGTCTCCTCCATGGGATAATACATCAACGCTACGCCCATTTGAAAAGTTAACAAGGGTTGGATAGTACATGGCAGAGAGAGAACAACGATTGGTTTGGATTGACCTCGAGATGACTGGCTTAAATATTGAAAAGGAATCAATAATTGAGATTGCAACAATCATTACAGATGGGGAATTAAATATTCTTGCACATGGACCAAATGTTGCAATAACTGTAGACGAGTCTCTAATTGAAGGAATGGATGATTGGAATACAACGCATCATTTTGAAAGTGGGCTAGTCGATAGAATAAGAAACCAAGGAGTAAGTTTAACCGATGCTGAAGAAATGACTCTTGACTTCTTAAAAAAGTGGGTAGACCCTAATACTGCACCACTATGTGGAAATAGTGTTTGGAATGATAGACGATTTTTGGAAAAAGAAATGCCGATGGTTGCAGAATACTTACACTATCGAATGATAGATGTTTCCACGATTAAGGAACTAGCAAGAAGATGGTATCCTGAAGTCGATAAATATCCCAAAAAAGGAGCACATTTAGCCTTAGATGACATCATTGAGTCGGTTGAAGAATTAGAATATTTTAGAGATAAAGTGTTTAGATAAATTATCTCCAACTAGGCTTATTTGGGTCTATATTCTTGAAATTGGACATTATTTGTGCTAACACTGCAATTGCGATTTCTTCAGGCGATTGTGCTCCAATGTTTAGACCAATAGGGCAAATAACTGAATCAAGCATTTCTTGACTGATTCCTTTTGCAAGACCTTGTTTTTCAAATTCTTGCCACTTAGAGCGACTGCCTATTACACCGATTCGAGGTGCTGATGAACCGTCTAATTCTAAATTGGAATATATATCCAAAAGGCCGAGTAATCTTTCTTGATCTTCACTCCAATCATGACCCAGTAAAAGAATATCTGAGAACTCTGAGGCATCTTCGCTTTCAATCGATTTTAGGAAGTCAGCAACTTCTGAATGGTATAATTTATTTGCTGAAGGAAATAATTCACTATTACAAAATTCCGCACGGGTATCGTGAACTGAGAATGACCATTCGAGCAAATCAATACTATGAACTAAAGCCTGAGAACAATGCCCTCCCCCAATTAAAAGAATGTGTGGCATAGGAATCATTACCTCGAAGGACAGAGTTACTCTGCCCCCGCACAATGAATCAAGTGGTTGCACTTCATAGCCCTTCGCACCTTTGTTAAGTCCGAATGTTTTAACTTCACCATAAGGGTTTGATGATTCCTTGATTAATTCATTACAACGATTCAACACCTTCATTTCAAGGCCTGCGCCACCTACAGTACCTGTCCAACTATTGCCCAAATCACTCATAGCAATTCTAGCACCTACTTTACCAGGAACGCTTCCTGAAGTCTGAATAACAGTTGCTAATACAACCGATTTACGCTTACCTAGGCACTCTAATGCCCAGCGTAAAACGGTTGCAGTCATGGTGGGGGCTAGAGTTCTTCACACATACTTTTTGCGTTTAATCAGTTTCAAAGAATTTGGAATTAGCGTTAAGTATATTCAAATCTTCTACTGTATCAATATTCAATCCGAGTAATGGTTCATCAACTTGTACTTTTTGAAAAGAAATAATATCTCTTAGAGGAGTCGCTTTATCGACTAATAATAGTTTATGTAAGTCCTCGCCTACTAAAGTTACTGGATGGCCTTTATAGCCATTTGAAGAAAGGCAAGAACTGATATCACTCTCTAATAATTTGGTAATGCTTTCAATTCCCCAGCCTGGCCTATCAACTGGGGCTAGGAGAATTTTTCTAGGCATCCTTCCAATTTCATCTATTACAGACGACAAACCAATTTGAATTGTTCCTGTTCTTCCATCATCCGGTTTTTTATTCAGCGAAACTTTAGCACCATTCGATTCAATAGTGGCTTGAAAAAAGCAATCTTGGTTGGTAACTACAATAATTGGCTTACAATTCAGTGATTGCAATTTCGAAATAGAATGCTGTAGCAATGTCTTGCCAGCAATTTCAACAAATGCTTTGTGTCTACCTAGTCGCTTGCTATGCCCCGCTGCAATGATAATTGCTGGTATACTAGCGGCCATAATCAAATTAGGGAGTGACCGGTTATTCTGTTTATCGTTAATCCTTAATAAAGTGTTGAAAAACTAACCTTATATGTCTAATCAAGACCCTGAAAGACGTTCCATAGAGTTGCTAAGGGGAATCTCCAAAGAAAATAACTGGATAGATGTAAACTTCAATCTTCCAAACTATATTTCAATGAGAATAAATGGTGAGTCAAGACGCTGGTATCACGTCTCTGCTAAAGTAAGGGATGTATCTATGTTAAGTCCTTTTGAAACAGAAATTTGGCACATTGAGGTAAGAGGTGCTGCAAATAAAAATGACATAATTCGAAATAATAAGTTCAATGCTGATATTTGTATCAATACCAATGGACGAGGAAATAAGATGCCAATAGGTGACAGGATGGCAGCCTTAGCATTATCGTTAAGAAATGATAGAAGAACTGCGATGAGCGTCCCTCTATTGGCTCAATTTCTAGTTTGTAAGAGGGATTTTCTCCAAGAAGTAATTGTTTTTCAGGATGAAGGACTAATGACTGAAATCGAAATAGATTCACAGGCAGAATTTTATCAAAACTTAGAAAATGAAAGATTTGAAGATGAAATCAATGGAGAACAAGAAGCATATATTTGCGAAAACCCCCCATTCATAGATTTTGATGAACACTATTTAGATCAGCCTGAAATGGATGAAAAAATGAGACAAGATTGGCAAGATAAACTCCATGAAGCAAAACAGGAAATGGATAATCAGGACTCATTTGACGCTGATAATTTTATCCATTTTTGGGAAAGGCAAGATGATAGACATCATGAAGAAAAAAATGATTAGAAATCCTTAGTAATCTCTCTACCAATTATCATTCTTTGAACTTGGGAAGAGCCCTCAAAAATTTGCATTACCTTAGCGCCTCTCATCAATCGGGAAACTGGATATTCTTCAGAGTAACCATACCCTCCAAAAATCTGTACAGCATCGGTTGAAACCTCCATGGCTGTATCTGCAGCGAATCTCTTTGCATGTGCTGCTGATTCCGTATTTTTGATGCCTAAATCAGATTGTGAAGCAGACTTCCAAGTCAGCATCCTAGAGGCTTCAATTTTGGTTTTCATATCTGCAAGCATAAATTGTATTGCTTGATGCTTGTGTAAAGGCTTTCCAAATGTCATTCTTTCATTGGAATACTGAAGTGCATGCTCATAAGAAGCACGAGATAATCCTGTGGCATGAGCAGCGATATTTGGTCTGCTTAAATCAAATGCCCTCATAGCATTCATCCAGCCTCCAGATTCAGTTTCTCCGATTAATTGATCTGCTGGAACTCTAACATTGTCGAAAACTATTGACCTAGTGTCGGAACATCTTTGACCCATATTAGTTTCTTTTTTACCTAGAGAGAAACCTTCAGCGCCTTTTTCGACGATAAAACCAGACATCCCGCGGTAACCTGCATCAGGGTCGGTTTTTGCAAGAACAAAAAAGAAATCAGAATGACCCGCACCGGTAATCCACATCTTTTCGCCATTGAGAATGTAATGCTCTCCATCTTTTATTGCTGATGTTTTACATGCTGCAACATCGGAACCTGCACCCGGTTCAGTAACCGCGTAAGATGCCAAAGCTCCGTCCTTGGCTACCATTCCGAGCCATTTCTGCTTTTGACTTTCAGTTCCGCCTGTGATTATTGGAGCGCAGGCTAGAGAAGTGGCATATGCTGCTGTAGCAAAACCAGGGTCCCCCCAGGCTAATTCTTCATTGACAATTACCTCTTCCATTGAACCTAAACCAGGGCCGCCATATGCTTCAGGAATATGCAAATTCAATAATCCCATTTCATGGGCTTTCATAATAGCCTCTTTGGGATATATCGCTTCATTGTCCCAATGTTCAGCATTTGGCCTAATCTCTTCAACTGAAAATTCATGTGCAAGTTCCTTCAACATCTCTTGCATTTCATCTAACTGAAAGTTGACCATGTGATGCCGAAGGGGAAGTAGGTTAAGATTTAATGGTTTGAAATTATATTTCAGAAACCGATACGCCTTAGATACTCACATAAGGCTAAGAAAATCAAATAAAATGTGATGAGTGTCATTCCTTCCCATCGCTTGAATTTAAATGAAGTACGCATCATTAGTAAAGCAGCTAATGTACAAATAACAGTAGAAGGAAGAATAAAATAAATTATCATGTTTACGCCATCAGGAGTTATTGTCAAAGGACTAATCATGGCTGCAGAACCGATAGATAGTAGAGGATCTGTGATATTTGAACCGATTAATGTCCCAATTGCTACTCCTTGGCTTCTTCGAGCGGCCATCAATGCAATGGTTAATTCTGGTAATGAAGTACCAAGCCCTGATACAGTTGTACCAATCACAGAGTGAGGGACATTGAGTCTGTAAGCGATATCACTAGCGTATTCGACCAAGTAATGGGCTGCAAAAACTGCTAAGGAAAGTCCGATGAGAATCATAACAAAATATGCAGTACCTGTCCAACTGATTCCTTTTAGTTCGTTATCTCTGCTTTCATTTTCCTCTTTTTGGATTACTTTTCTATTGTACAGCAACCAAGTAATGTAAAATAAATAACTGAAAGAGAGGAATACACCTTCTAAACGTGATAAACTATAGTCTGTAAGTAAGAATAGAGAAAGCAATAACAAAGACAACATCATAACTTGTCCATCTCTTTTGAGCCATGATGGTTTTATTTCCAATCCTCTAGAAAGAGATACAATCCCAAGAATAAGGGTTATTTGAACCAGTACCGAGCCAAGTATTCCACCGATTGCAAAATCTGCTATTTCTGGATTTGAAGAAGAATCCATGGCTGCTGTACTTGTAACTAAAATTTCAGGTAAAGATGTACCTATAGAAACAATCGTCAAACCAATAACAACTTCTGGAATCCCTCCCCTTCTTGCCAGTCCTTTAGCCCCTTCGATAAAAAAATCTGCAGAAACAACAAGTAGACTGAGGGCTAAAACAAGAATAAACAACGTTATTGCAGCACTATTAGAACCAAAATTGGATGAAAGTGCCTGACTTCCGATTATCCCAATAAATAGGGCCGCCAATATCAGAAGGGTATTAAATTGTAAAAGTTGGGGAATCCCCATCTCTTTTTGACCCCCCCCCATGACTTTACGAAGTAGGCTTACTTATTCACGGTTATTATTGAAAAGTTAGAATATTTAGAATTCGCCGTGGTATTAAAATTACCAACAAGTCCAATTATAATTGAAAATTTCATAGGGCATCAATTGATAACTAAGAAACTATTAGGAGATTTATGTCCGAGAAGCGAGTCTTGAAGAAGATGAAGAAACTTGCTTCAAGAATTAACGGCCAGATGGAAACTGTCAGGGACATCATGGACGACCTTGAAATTGAGTTTGAACTTCTTCAAAATCAAATCTCTAAATTAGAAGCAAAGAAGGGCGTACAGGCTCAAGAAGATGAGTTAGAAGTGATTGTTGAAGATGAAGCAGACGAGATTATCGATTTAGAAAACACTTCTTCTGTAACAATAAAACAAAAATTCTAGACTCAAAGTTCTGATAACTTTCTTGCTAAGTTAGCAGAAATGGCATCTCCTACTTCACTGCATGAAGCGTTTCCACCCAAATCATAAGTCAACCTTTTTCCTTCCTTGAGATGGTCTTCTACACTTTGTTCAATCAGTTTTGAAACTTCTAGTAACTGCTCATCTTGGTTTCTACGACCTAACCAATCTGTCATCATTTGAACCGAATTAATTGAAGCGATCGGATTGACCTTGTTCATACCGGCATATTTCGGTGATGAACCATGAACAGGTTCGAAAAAGGCATGGTCATCACCTATATTTCCAGAACCAGCCATACCCATTCCGCCTTGTAAAATAGATGCTAAATCAGTTGCAATGTCTCCAAACATATTGGAAGTAACTACAACATCATAATGTTCAGGATTTCTAGTAATCCATTGGGTGAATGCATCGATGTATCCATAATCAGTAGTTATTGATGGATAATTACTAGCAACTTGGTCAAATGTTCTTCTAAATAATTGACACCCTCGGGTAACATTACTTTTATCGATACATGAAACCTTACTAATTCCATCTGCTGGAGCGCCATTTCTTGTTTTGGCAATTTCAAATCCCATCTTCACTAGTCTCTCTGTACCATGTGATGAGATAGGTCTAGGGTCATATGCGACTTCTCCCTTCAAATCAGGAAAATCGAGTTCAGGAATAGTATAATCTTCCAATCCTTGAGCCCTATTAGATGCTCTTTTCAATAATGAATAATACAATCCTTCAGTATTTTCTCTAAGAATTGTCATATCAACCATATCTGGCTGCCAAATTTGTGTGAACCTACCATGTACCTTGTGAAGAACTCCTTGAAAGAGTTTCACTGGTCTGACATTGGCATACAAGTCAAGGCCACTCCTCATACCTAGAATTACTGAACCACCTGCTAAATCCCCATTTGGCAAATATGAATCGGGGTGACCTATTGCTCCAAGAAAAATTGCATCTGCTTCGTCGCGACATAGTTCAAAAGAGCCTTCTTCCCATTCTTTTCCGGTTTCTTTGTACAATTGTCCACCACATGCGATATTGATTTGCTCAAAACCAATATTGGAATTATCTGCGATGGTATCGAGTATTTTTGTTGCCTCAAGAGCTACTTCCCGTCCTGTTCCATCACCGGGCAAAATCGCAATACGGTAGTCGCTCATGGCTTCTGCCAAAGGTCACAGGTAAATGAATAAAACCCCGTTAAATTTATTATCAAATTTCAAGAGGCCGATTGTTTATAATATCTCGACATAATTACGCATCATGACTACCAATAATAATTACAAAACCATTCCTGCAACCGAAGAGAATTTATCTTTGGAAGACGATATTCATCCATTTGATGAAAACCCGCCAAAGCAACTATCACAAAGGCACCCGGTACTTGTAGACGAAATCAAAGGAGTTGCTTGTGTCGGTAGCCTTAGAGGCTATAGTACTCGAATTAATATTTCATTAGAAAAAGAACATCCAGAATTAGGTAAGGATTTTCAAACTAAATATTTCATGTTTACAGAACCGGGTTCGGTAAACTGGGGACACTATGGACAAAGTTTCAAGATAGAGAAAATAGTTGAAAATTAAGAATTTACAACTACCTTCAATACATCAATAATATGTTCCATCGAAGGTATTGTATGATTTTCCAGTGGTGGTGAAAATGGTACTGGAGTGTCAAGAGCGCCAATTACTGCAGGAGTGGATTCTAAGGCATAGAAACAGGATTCTAAAATTCGACTCTGAATCGTGTGCCCAAGGCCACCATTCCATTGACCCTCTTGAAGAACTACTAACCTTCCAGTTCTAATTACTGAATCTATACAAGTCTGAGAATCAAAAGGCAAAAGCGTTCTCAAATCGATTATTTCAACTTCAATACCTTGTTTACTAATTTCTTCTGCAGCTTGTATTGCAACATGTAACATTGCACCCCACGTGACCAAAGTAACATCTCTACCTCCACGAATAACTTCAGCCTTACCAATTTTATATCGCTCATTATTCTCGATTGAATCGTTTACAGATTTAGTATCAACTTTCTGATTGATATTTTGACCCCACCCTGTCAATCCACCTCTAAGACCGTATAATCCGATGTGCTCCAACATTATTACTGGGTCATTTAATTCTGCAGCCTCAACAAGTAAATCATAGGCATCTTGAGGAGTCCCGGGTGCTAAAACAACCAAACCAGGATCATTAGCGAACCATGATTCAATCATATTCGCATGGAAAGGCCCTGAACGAGTTTTGGCTCCAAGTGGAATTCTAACTGTCATAGGGCAATCAGCACCCCAACGCCAACGAAGCATTGCGGCATTATTTATCAACGCATTATACCCCAAAGCGGCAAAGCCTCCAAACTGAATCTCAACCATTGGACGCATTCCTGACAAAGCAGCACCAGTTCCAGTATGAACAATTACTGCTTCACAAAGAGGCATATCGACTAATTTATCTGAATGTCCTGCATTTTTCAAAGATATATTCATGCCAAATGCACCAGCAACTTCCATGTCTTCTCCAATAAATACACAATCATCCCCGTACCTATCTGCGATATCAGCCATCGCTTGCTGAATCGCTCTAGCATATGTCCATCCGCCAGTTTCTGCGTACTGAATACTTAATTCACCAGTTTCAAGTGGTGATGATGAAACTTGGTGTTCTTCGCCCTTCAATCTATCTAGATGTTGAGAATGTGTGTCGGCGTCATTTAGAGTAGTGACGCCCTTAGTTACAGTTTCTGGTTTTGGCCAATCCATTTCAATCAAAACCTTGTAATCTTGTTCAATTAGTGTTCTTTCTTCTTCCTCAATCTCGATAATTTGCTGTTCCTCTACACCTAGATTAAGCAACAATTCTCTGTGCGTTGGCAAAGGGTCTTTGGCTTCCCAGTAACTAAGTAAGTCATTATCCACATAGCCCGGAGGATTACCAGACGGCGCGCCCAAATACAAGTTATCATGATGATGTGCGTGCCCACAGCCTCTCATTGTTTCAACATGGATTAAAGTCGGACCTCCACCTTCTAAAGAAAACTCACGTGCACAAGCAACACTTGCGTGCCAAGCAGCAGGGTCTGAACCATCTATAGTCCAACTTGGAAATCCCATTGCAACCGCTTTATCTGCCCAAACTTCGACTCCTGATTGATTCTTAGTAGATGTATCCAATGCGATTTGATTATTTTGAAGAATGTAAGTAATAGGGAGGCCTCTTGTACCTGCAAAATTCATTGCTTCCCAAAATTCACCTGATGAAGAGGTACCCTCTCCTATGCATGCAACATGAAATCGGTCTAGTTTCTTTCTCCATGCCGCAAATGCTAGGCCTGTCATAGTAACACTCGCAATCGGTAGGGGCGCAGTAGGGGGTAAGACACCAACATTCCAAGCACCGATGTGTAAATCTCTACCGCCAGCATCTTCCCATCCACCATTTTGATTAGATCCAACCTTTCCTAAGTTCGCTGACATAACTCCAATTGGAGTATCTCCCATAGCAAGGGCAAGACCAACATCTCTAATCATAGGAGCAACTAAATCTCCGTCATAGCCATTTGCAGGTGTAGCATCAAAATCTGCATCTGTATTTCTTTCCAACGCTGTTGCAACCGCAACAACTCCTTCTTGCCATGTTGAACGGAATCCCTTGCCACCAAATTTAGAACCGTCAGGTGTTTCAACTCCTTCTGAATAAAGTTCTTTCAATACCTCATCTAGGTATCGTGTTCTAGTCATCAGCCTTTGCCATTCCAGTCTTTGCTCAATAGTGACTGACATATAGTGTGCAAGCCTCCTAAGCATTAGTTTGACATCGATAATGAAATGTGATGCCCTACGCTGAACATATTGTGAAAGATTACGGCGAGGAATTACTTCCATGTCTTTTTCATTTTCCATTTTCTCTTCGATTTGAGCAATCACTGCTCTCTCTAATGATTCGAGTAATCTACTACTGAATTTATCCCAAGACGGCCCTTCAAATTGTTTAGGTTCAGATTCTATAACATAATCCCAAATATCACAAACCAAAGCAATTCTTGATTCATGCCTTTGGGCTATAAACAGAAGAACTTCTTGGCGAGCAGCGTCGCTATGAAGCGGTTGAACAAACTTCAAAGGCCCACTAGGAGACCAATCCAATCCGAAAATTTCGGGTGCTTCGCCTTGGGCCATAGCAGTCCCACAAGTAGCCTACATACAAACGCAACGGGGGATTTGAAGAATTTATTCTTCCTCAATCGCATCTTCTAGAGCCTTCATAGTCACCTTGGTTACAATCACGGTTGCTAATACTGTTGCAATGAGGCCCAATATCAATAATGCCATCCCTAATGGCGATTGCTTGAAACCTCCCATTCCATCAGAACTCAGTGCAATTTTACCAACTGCATGTCCAAAGTAAGCATAAGCTAGAGAATAAACTACACTCGATAGATTGGAAATAAAGAATACACGCGTGGTTACTGGTCCTGAAGCCATGATATAATTTAGCCATTCATCGGGAATGAGTGGAGATAATCTGACCAAAATTGAAATTCTCATGGCTTCTTCACCGATGGCTGTTTCAATATTCTGTAAACGTTTGTCGCTGGCTACTGTTTTAGCAATAGCGTCTCTAAACAACCACCTTCCAAGAAGAAAAGCCAGCAAACCACCAACTATTGATGCAACGAAATTAATCACAACTGCTATCCAATAAGGAAACAATGCACCTGCAGTCACTTTAATGATTGGCGTGGGGGCAAGAATTATCACGCCAACTATTAGCATCAATGTGAAAAGAATCGGGGCTAAGGCGCCAAGATCTTCAAACCAATCTAAGAAAAAGGAAATATCTTTGAAAATCTTAAAAATTACCACAGACCAAACGACAAAAATGGCAATACTAAAAAGAAGTCTAAATTTTACAACCTTATTATCTTCAATCATAATCTTTTCCTGTTTGAGTAAAGACATTACCTTCACTCCTCTTCAGAATTAGTCTCTTTACCCTCAGTTTCTTCTTCTACCTTTGGTAAGGCATCTAAGACATCAGATAACATTTGAGTTGCATCCTCAATTTGAGTAATCAATGTAATATCAGATACTGCTCCTGGTTTGCCAAGACTCCACATTAATTCATGAACGACCTCGGCAGTCAACTTAGTTAATTTCAATACTTCTAAATCGATACCAAACAAATCTTCGTCTCTTTTTAATGCGACAAAATCCGGCATTTCATCCAGTATTTCATCCATCTTTGAAACAACTTCATTTCCAATAGATTCTGCCTGTTTCTCTAGGATTTCTTCCATCGAAGTCATGCGGGGTTTTCTCGGTTTTGAAGGACCTTCTCCGCTTCCAAGTGTGCTGCTACGAGACATGTTTCCAAAGGAGGGCAACTCTTCCTTCTGCTGAGATGAGCCATCTTCTTCCAATTGTGGTTCTTCTGTCGGTATATCTCCGGGAGATACATCTTGAACAAGATGGTTGAGTGCAATTCTAAGCATGTTCGCCATTGTCGAAGTATCAAAAGTATCTTTGACTTCTAATCCTTCTTCATTCATTTGAACAAGAATCTCATCGATAAATCCGGGATTGATTTTTTCTGGACTTACCAAACCTTTCAGCATAGGTAATGCCCAAGTTGAATCGCCCATGAGCATTGAAACATCGAAACTACCTCCTCCGCCACTAGGCCCTGCAACATCAGCAGGAGGGGGTACGAATTGCTTACGTGCATGCTTGTTGAGTTGATCTATCAGCAAAGACATGTCAATAGGTTTTGCAATTACTTCTGAAA
>Ga0066846_10000068_pt1 | contig 42970 bp, 40 predicted proteins | sample ETNtaG_33_FD_65489 | JGI IMG/M metagenome (GOLD analysis project Ga0066846, IMG submission 65489) | Marine microbial and viral communities from oxygen minimum zone, Eastern Pacific Ocean - ETNP201310SV76 | ecosystem: Environmental > Aquatic > Marine > Oceanic | place: Pacific Ocean: Eastern... | reverse complement strand
GCGATATAGAAGAAATTCTGGATCTGACAGACACTTTTGATGAGATTGGACGCCGACCTATTCCCAAAGTTCCAGCGCTTAGAGGACGAACAGTTGCCACAGTATTTTTCGAGAATTCCACTCGAACTCGGCTTTCTTTTGAAACTGCAGCACGACGCCTCTCAGCAGACACAATGAGTTTCGGAGCAGGATCTTCATCACTCTCAAAAGGGGAAAGTATTCGCGACACTGTTGAGGTAATAGAAGCTTACGGAGCAGATGTTCTTGTAGTGAGGCATCCTGCTGCAGGGATAGCTCAACGCATTGATAATTGGACAGATGCACTGGTCGTCAATGCAGGAGATGGCTGTCACGAACACCCTACGCAGGCGCTACTAGATGCATATACCTTAAGAAAACATAAGGGTTCACTCAATGGACTCCGAATAGCCATTGTTGGTGATATAAGACATTCACGGGTTGCCAGATCCGATGTGCTTGCTTTTACGATGCTTGGAGCAGAGGTAGTACTAGTAGCCCCACCTACCTTGTTGCCCCCATCTCTTGAAGGATGGCCCGTAACTATTTCGTATGACCTAGATGAAGTGCTCCCAACATTAGATGTTTGTTATCTCTTGAGAATGCAGAATGAGAGAATCAGCGAAGGCCTAATTCCTTCAGTCAGAGAGTACACAGCGGACTACGGATTGAATATAAAACGTGCGGCAACACTTCCAAAGGACGCACTCATTTGCCACCCCGGTCCTACAAATCGTGGAATCGAAATTGAAGCAGCAGTAGCTTCAGACCCAAGATCAGTCATTCTTGATCAAGTATCAAATGGGGTCTCTATCCGAATGGCAGTTCTGTTCCTCCTGTTGGGCTCAGGACGCAACCTAGGCGCAACTAGTGAATTGGAAGGTGGACAATGAGTCTTGTAATTCGTGGTGGCACCATCATTGATTCAGAAGGTGAAAAGAAAGCTGATGTCGCGATAGGAGACGACGGACTAATCACGGAAGTTTCCTCAAACTTAAAAGGAGAAGAAGAAATTGACGCTTCTGGGTGCATTGTTACCTCTGGATTCGTTGATTTGCATAGTCATCTCCGTGAACCTGGGCAGGAAGACGCAGAAACAATAGAAACGGGGGCGAGAGGCGGAGCTCTAGGTGGTTACACGGCCTTAATTGCTATGCCGAACACGACGCCTGCTATGGACTGCCTAGCGGTTATTGAACAAGTCAGAGCTTTGGGGGAAAAATCGGTTTGTGAAATTATTCCTACCGGGACAATGACAGTAGGCCGTAATGGAGAACAGATGTCTCCAATGGGAGAACTAGTAGATGCTGGAGTAGGAATCTTTACCGACGACGGAAATGGTTTACAAGATCCTCGTTTAATGCGTCGAATTATGGAGTACAGCACTGGATTAACGCATCGGCTAGGACGTCCAGTCGTGCTAGCCCAACATTGTGAAGTTGAAGCTCTTTCTTCTGGCGGATACATGCATGAAGGGGCCTGGTCCTCTCGTCTTGGTATTCCTGGACAACCGGCAGAAGCTGAAGAACTTATGGTTTCACGAGATATAGCTCTCGTCCGCCTTACTGGCGCACACATGCATTTTCAGCATCTATCAACAGCAGGATCTGTTGAGATGGTTCGTCTGGCAAAACAAGAAGGTCTCCCAATAACCGCTGAGGCCACTACCCACCATTTCAGCCTTACCGATGAGTCATGTGCTTCTTATGACCCAGTGTTTAAGGTGCACCCTCCACTTCGTACCGATCAAGATGTAATAGCGGTGAGAAAAGGTTTATCTGATGGGACTATTGATGCGATTGCCACTGACCACGCTCCCCATACAGATCATTCAAAGGAAAAATCTTTCGATGAAGCTCCTCCGGGGATGCTTGGTCTTGAAACAGCCTTTAGCGTTTCTCTCGAAGACTCAGGGCTAGACCTACCGCAAATTCTCGCTCTTCTATCTTGGCGCCCAGCAGCAATAGCTGGAGTATTAGATCGACATGGAAACACTGTCTCAATAGGAGCAAAAGCTAACCTTTGCGTAATTGACCCTGATATCACATGGACAGTATCAGGCAATTTGATGGCGAGTAGGAGTTCAAACACTCCATACGAAGGACGACGTTTAAGAGGGCGTGTTCGGCACACAATTCAATCAGGAGAAGCTGTAGTGATAGATGGAGAAATCCAGCGATGACTCGAGATGTGAAGGTTGCGAGACTCGTGCTTGCCGATGGAACAACATTTGAAGGTGAGATGATTGGAGCCCCACCAATTAATGGAGTTACCACCGGAGAAGCTGTATTCAACACTGTTATGTCGGGGTATCAAGAGGTAATCACTGACCCTTCCTATGCCGGGCAGATAATAACTTTCACCTATCCACACATAGGAAATTATGGAGTGAATAATGAGGATTATGAGAGCGGAAATCCCTTTTGTTCCGGAGTTATCGTCCGACAACTCAGCAGAAGAACAAGTAATTGGCGTGCCACCAATAGTCTTGATGCATTTTTAAAAGAGCATGAAGTACCTGGAATAGCAGGAATAGACACTCGACGCCTTACACGCCATCTCAGGGATCAAGGTTCAATGCCAGCAGCTTTTGGACAGGGAGACTTAAAAGAGTTAATTCAATCTGCCCAGAAAGCTCCGCCTACAGATGGAATTGACCTCGTCTCAACTGTTACCTGTAAAACAAAATATATTGTTCCTTCTCTCGGTGGAACTAGGCGAATAGTTGCCTATGACTTCGGTATAAAAACCACAATTCTTCATCATCTATCAAAATTAGGTGAAGTCATTGTAGTTCCCGCTCAGACCTCATACGAAGAGGTTCTAGATCAAGAACCAGACGGAGTCTTCTTATCAAACGGACCAGGGGACCCTGCACCACTAACAGATATACGTTCAAACATCTTATCGCTTCTTGGAGAAGTACCAATATTTGGGATATGTCTTGGTCACCAATTACTTGCCGCAACTCTTGGAGCTGAAACTTATAAATTGCCATTTGGCCATCATGGAGGAAATCATCCTGTAAGAAACTTAAAGACAGGAGCCGTTGAAATAACAAGCCAAAACCATAACTATTGCGTAGCTGACGGAGGCATTCCTTCTGTTGACCTAACGCATATTAACTTGAACGATGAAACCATTGAAGGTCTCCGTTGCCAAGAAGTCCCAGCATTTAGTGTTCAGTATCACCCTGAAGCAGCCCCAGGACCACATGATAGTCAGTACCTTTTCAAAGAATTTGAAGAACTGATGGCGAAAACTAATGGGGGTAAGTTCTAGTGCCAAGACGAACAGATATCTCCAGCATTCTCCTTATTGGATCCGGACCCATTGTTATTGGACAGGCTTGCGAATTTGACTATTCAGGAACTCAAGCATGCCGGGTGTTGAAAGAAGAGGGTTATCGAGTGATTCTTGTCAACTCTAACCCTGCAACCATAATGACAGATCCTGATTTTGCTGATGCAACTTATATTGAACCTCTTCGGCTAGATGTCTTAACAAGAGTGATTGAACAAGAACGACCGGATGCACTTCTACCAACACTTGGAGGGCAGACAGCACTAAATCTTGCCATGGAATTAGTTGAAGCCGGAGTGCTTGATAAATATGGAGTTGAACTTATTGGAGCGCGTTCTGAAGCAATTGCTACCGCTGAAGATCGACATCTATTTAAAGAAGCGATGCTGGAAATCGGTTTGCAAGTTCCAGCATCTGGTATCGCTCATTCGCTTGAAGAAGCACAAGAAGTAGTGAAAGACTTAGGGCTTCCAGTCATAATTCGTCCCGCCTACATACTTGGGGGCAAAGGGACAGGCATGGCTGCCACTATAGAAGAGTTTGACAAGGCAGCTCAGAACGGTTTAGATGCCAGCCCCATCACAGAAATATTGATAGAACAGTCAATTGCTGGATGGAAAGAATTCGAACTAGAAGTCATGAGAGATCAGGATGATAATTGTGTCGTCGTGTGCTCAATAGAAAACTTTGATCCCATGGGAGTCCATACCGGAGATTCAATCACAGTGGCACCGGCTCAAACTCTCACAGATATTGAATATCAAGAAATGAGAGACGCCTCTTTCGCTTGCTTAAGAAGGGTAGGAGTTGAAACAGGTGGTTCTAACGTTCAATTTGCAGTTAACCCTAAAAATGGTGACCAAGTCGTTATAGAGATGAACCCGAGAGTGAGTCGATCTTCTGCTCTCGCGTCAAAAGCGACAGGATTTCCAATCGCGAAAATAGCAGCAAGACTTGCAGTGGGTTACACCCTTGATGAGATCCCTAATGACATCACGAAAAAAACCCCCGCAGCTTTCGAACCAACTATTGATTACGTCGTAACTAAAATTCCGCGCTGGGCATTTGAAAAATTCCCTGGAGCTGAAGGAATTCTTGGCACGTCTATGCAGTCTGTTGGAGAGGTAATGGCCATAGGTAGAACATTTACCGAGTCTTTACAGAAAGGCCTTCGCTCTCTTGAAAATGGTCGGCTTGGTTTAAATGCGGATCCAGCTGAAAAATCTCTTAATGAAATGAACGACAAAGACCTCCGTGCAGCAGCAAAAATAGCTACTCCGGATCGTATATATCAAGTAGAAGCATTATTCCGGCGAGGATTTACCGTTGACGAAATCCATTCTGACACTTCTATAGATCCGTGGTTTTTGGATCAAATATTGGCTATTACAGAAGAGCGATCATATTTAGAAAATGAAAATCTCGACACGCTAGATAAACGGTCATGGAAGAGGGCGAAACAGCTTGGATTTTCTGATGCTCAATTGGCTTATCTTTGGAAAACGCAAGAGTCTCTAGTGAGAGAAAAACGGGAAGACCTCGGAATAATTCCTACTTATAAAACAGTAGATACATGCGGAGCTGAGTTCGAAGCTGACACCCCTTATCATTATTCCACTTGGGAAGATGAGAATGAGGTGCAACCATCTGACCGGCCTAAAATCATGATTCTTGGCTCTGGACCGAATCGAATAGGTCAAGGTATTGAATTCGATTATTGCTGTGTGCATGCAAGCTTTGCTTTACGTTCAGCTGGATACGAAACGATTATGGTTAATTGCAACCCTGAGACAGTTTCAACAGATTATGACACTAGCGATCGATTATATTTTGAGCCATTAACCCACGAAGATGTCTCTCACGTCATAGACGTAGAAAAACCAGAGAGGATAATTGTTTCACTCGGCGGTCAGACACCGTTGAAACTAGCTTCTGTTCTTCCTGAAGAACTTATTGCTGGGACTAGCCCTCGGTCAATTGACATTGCAGAAGATCGTGAACTTTGGAACGATTTGTGTAGAAGTATTGATATCAATCAACCACCCGGTGGGACAGCTGTCAATCTAGATGAAGCACGAAAAATAGCTGACGATGTTGGCTTCCCTGTATTGATAAGGCCCTCATATGTGCTTGGTGGTCGTGCTATGGAAATTGTTTATGACCATTCTCAGTTAGAGAAAGCCATGGCAGAACTTTTGCAATTTGGAAGTTTGGGAATAGAGGGAGGACTTTCTGCAGAGCGGCCAGTGCTTGTTGATCGGTTCTTAGAAGAAGCAATCGAAGTAGATGTTGATGCTATTCGAGACTCTACCGGTGATGCTGTCATAGGGGCAGTGATGGAACATGTGGAAGAAGCAGGTATTCATAGTGGAGATAGTGCATGTGTTATACCACCGCCACACTTAAGTAAAGAAGTCATAGCGCAAATTGAAGAATTTACGTTGCAAATAGCAGAAGCTCTTGACGTAAAAGGGCTGATCAATGTTCAATTTGCAGTAAAAGAAGATCAGATTTATGTAATCGAAGCTAATCCTCGTGCTTCACGGACTGTGCCTTTTGTTGCTAAAGCGACGGGAGTTCCATTGGCAAAAATAGCTAGCCGAGTGATGGTCGGAGCCACACTTTCAGAACTACGAGAAGAGAAGTTGCTTGTACCCCCTGTCTCTGGAGATCATGTTGCAGTCAAAGAAGCAGTACTTCCGTTTAATCGGTTCCCAGAAGCTGACCCTGTGCTCGGACCAGAAATGCGTTCCACAGGAGAAGTGATGGGTATAGACCTAACAACTGGTTTAGCTTTTGCCAAGTCTCAAATTTCTGCAGGAGGAGCATTGCCGGAATCAGGAACAGTGTTTATGTCTCTCGCAGATAGGGATAAGGAAACAGGACTTGAAGCTGCACGAAGCCTCTCAGACTTAGGCTTAGAAATAGTAGCAACAAAAGGAACAGCAGAATATTTAGAAAAAAATGGAATAGTAATTAAGGAAATAGTGGCAAAACTTGATGAAGAAGGAACAGATGCGGTAGAACTAATTCGCTCTGGATCAGTTCAACTTGTAGTTAACAGTCCTCATGGGCGCGGGCCACGTGCTGACGGAGATCATATTCGTGGAGCAGCAGGAGCAGAAGATATTCCACTTCTAACCACTGCATCTGCGGCATTAGCAGCAGCCAAGGGCTTGCATGAATGGAAAAATAGTTCACTTGAAGTCCGAACTCTTCAAACATATCACCAAGGTGTAAAAACTGAGAAGCAACATGAAGAATAGTTCAAACACTGATTTCACTACAAAAATAGGGTCCGTAGTTCTTCCAAATCCTGTCATGACTGCATCAGGAACATCTGGACAGGGTGCTGAACTTTCAAGATACTTTGATCTTTCTTCACTTGGAGCAGTAGTTGTAAAATCACTACATGTTAAACCCTGGTCTGGGAACCCTTCACCTCGGTTGCATCCGACTTCTGCAGGAATGATAAATAGTGTCGGGCTTCAAGGCCCTGGAGTCAAAGAATGGTTAAAAACCGATCTTCCACTTTTGGAAAAAACTGGAGCAAGAGTCGTTGTGAGTATCTGGGGTCAAACAATAGAAGAGTTTGCTCAGGCAGCGGAACTACTAACAGATGCTTCAGACACTGTGATAGCCGTAGAAGTCAATGCATCTTGTCCAAATGTAGAAGACAGAACGAATCTTTTTGCTCATTCAGCAGCAGCAACATCCGAAGTTGTAAAAGCTTCTTTAGTTTCAGGAAGGCCCTGTTGGGCAAAGCTCAGTTCAAATACACCGTATTTACCTGAAATTGCACGGGCAGCCAAAGAAGCCGGAGCGGAAGCCGTAACAGTTGCAAACACATTATTAGGAATGGCGATTAATACAGATACTCGCAAACCCGTTTTAGGAGCAGTACGAGGTGGAGTCTCAGGTCCTGCAATTAAGCCGATAGCACTTCGCTCAGTTTTTGATACTTATGCTGAGAATCCTGAACTACCGATCATTGGAGTAGGAGGGATTTCAACTGGGAAAGATGTTTCTGAGTTCTTGATGGCTGGCGCAACTGCAATACAGATAGGAACAGCAACTTTCGCTAATCCTCGAGCTCCTCAAAAGATCCTCAAAGGATTTTCAAAATGGTGTAAAGATCAAGGTTTAGATCAAGTAAATAAATTAATTGGAGTAGCCCATGGCTGAAGAAAATTTAGATAGTGGTGAATTTGATGAAATAGATGAAGGGGAAGTTCCATCAGAAATCCGATCTCGGTTAGCGCTGGCATTAGATGTTGATGATGTTGTTGCCGCTCGACGACTCGCTGCTGATCTTGATGAATTTTTTGGAACTATAAAAGTAGGACTAGAACTATATACAGCCGCAGGTCCAGATGTAATTGCAGGACTTGTCGCAAATAGATGGGATGTATTTGCTGATCTCAAATTGCATGACATACCTACCACAGTTAACAAAGCTGCCCGAGTTGTTGGATCATTAGGCGTCAGGTGGTTGACCGTTCACACATCAGGCGGTGAGGCGATGCTTCAAGCAGCAGTAGAAGGATTGGCAGAAGGAGCAGAGGGTCTTGAAGAGACGCAACCAGGAGTCTTAGGAGTGACAGTTCTAACTAGTGACGCAGAAGCCTCTGCAGAAATACTCAAACAACGAACTTCACTTGCAGTAGAAACCGGATGTGCTGGAATTATTTGTGCCGCTCCAGACTTACCTATTACGGAACCGTGGAGAGATCAACTAATACGAGTAGTACCAGGTACACGAATGCCAGGATCTGAAACTCATGACCAGGCACGAGTCCTAACGCCGCAGCAAGCCATAAATGACGGAGCTGACATCTTAGTTATCGGTAGATCAGTGACGTCTGCAGAAGAACCAATTCTGGCTGCAGCCGAACTTGTTAGTTATTTGCTCGGATGATTTCACCAAAAGCTTTTTCGACGCTAAAGTCCCTTTCATGACAGGACTTCCAGAACTCACTGACGAACAACGAAGAGCTGCTTTAGTTAAAGCAGCCGAAGCTCGGCGAGCTCGAGCCGAAATTAAAGAATTGTTAAAAATGGGTTCTCTCACGTTTCCAGGGCTTCTTGAACGCGCTGACAACGATCCGGTTATAGCAAAGATGAAAGTTTTAACTGCTTTAGAGTCGTTGCCGAAACTTGGCAAAGTAAAAGCTAGAAGAACGATGGAGGAAATAGGCATTAGTGAAAGTCGAAGACTTAAGGGCCTAGGGAGCCAGCAGCGCTCCGATCTACTAGCTCGTTTCTCATAGATAACTAATGACATTTACTAACAGAGAACCACTTTTAGTGGTTCTCTCAGGCCCAGGTGGAGTAGGTAAAGGTGTTCTCGCAGAGAAACTCGTAACTCAAGACAAAGATTTAGAACTAAGCCGCTCATGGACAACTCGACTGCGTAGATCCGACGAAGATCCGCAAGCTTACAAATTCGTCAGCCGTGACGATTTTCTTCATCACCAAGATCTCGGAGGATTCATTGAGTGGAATGAGTTCCTAGGTGAACTTTATGGAACTCCTGCTCCTGATCCTTCTGTTTCACATGGCATTCTTTTAGAAATAGATGTGGCTGGCGGTAAACAAATCAAGGAGAACTACAGTGACGCTTTGTTGATTTTTGTTGATGCTCCAAGTGTGAAAGAACAACGCCGCCGTCTTATTGAACGTGGAGATAGCGAAGAACGCGCAGAAGAACGAATTATTGAAGGAGAACGAGAAAGAACCGAAGCTGAGGTTTTGGGGTATTTGAAAGTCATCAATGACGATCTGGATGAAACGGTAAAAATAATCCAAGAATTTATTGACGACAAACGACTTATTTAGATTCTCAAACATCGACCTATCGAGGTAAAGAGCGTCATATCTGATACCGTTTATACGTCTGAAACACCGTTCAGACATGAAACATCAACCAAGGGTGAGGTATTTTTGTGAAGGGTCACGACACCATGATTACCCCCGAGATAGAAGGACTTCTAGATCGGGCAGAGTCCAAATTTCGTTTAGTTGCTCTAAGTTCAAAAAGAGCTCGACAAATCAACGCGTATTTTAATCAATTAGGAGAAGGGCTTGGATCCTCTATTCCTCCACAACTTCCTTCAACTGCTCGTAAGCCTCTGTCTATAGCATTTGAAGAAATTTCAGCTGACAAAATAATCCCTGTTGAAATCTCAGAAGATTCCGAACCAACAGAAGAAGAATTAATGGCAATTGAAGCCGTGGAAGAATCAGAACTCGAAGAAACCGTTGAGTCTGAAGAAACAAGCGACGAAAGCGCTTGATTTAACCTTGAACCTATGGGCATCTTTGATGGTCGCCGAATTGTTTTAGGAGTAACTGGGGGCATAGCTGCGTATAAGGCAGTTGAAGTTTGCCGCCGCCTAGTAGATGCAGGGGCTCATGTTTCTCCCATTCTCACTAAGGGAGCCGAAAAGTTCATAGGCCGAGCAACATTTGATGCTTTGGCCTCAGAAAAAGTCCAGACTTCTTTATGGGAAGAAGAGCATCCAATACCACATACAAATCTAGGACAAAAAGCTGATTTGATTCTGGTTTGCCCCGCTACAGCTCGGCTACTTTCCGATTACCGAACTGGTCGCTCTGCTGACTTATTAACTGCAACTCTTTTAGCTACTCGGGCCCCCGTAATAGTTTGCCCTGCAATGCATACTGAAATGTGGGAACAACCTTCAGTCCAAGAAAACATTAAAGAGTTGATTCAACGTGGTGTAGAAATTGTCGGACCAGAAGAAGGACGTTTAGCAGGAGGGGATGATGGCGCAGGTCGTCTTTCTGATCCGGTTTCCATAGTAGCAGCGGTCGAAAGAGTGTTGAATTCAGGTTTAAATTCTCAAATTCAAGACTTTGCAGGCCTTCAGGTCCTAGTTTCAGCAGGTGGAACTAAAGAACCCATCTGTCCTGTTCGCTATATCGGTAATAGGTCTTCCGGTAAACAAGGACACGCCATAGCTATAGAAGCAGCAACTAGAGGAGCAGTAGTTACTTGTGTCACGACTGAGCCAAGTCAATCCCCACAACATCCTCATCTGCGAGTCGTAGCAGTTGAAACTGCAGATGAAATGGCACAAGCAGTTTTTTCTCAAGCTGCTAAAAGCGATTTAGTGATAATGGCGGCAGCTGTGGCAGATTTCACGCCTGTAACAAAAAGCGATAAAAAAATAAAGAAATCTGAAGAAGGTCTAGAAATACATCTTGAACCAACAGTAGACATTCTTGCTTCTCTGGGCTCTTCTCATAATGGAAAACAAATCTTGGTGGGTTTTGCAGCAGAAACAAACGACCTAGAAGAGAACGCGAAGAAAAAACTCAATACAAAAGGTGTTGATTTGATCGTAGCAAATGATGTTTCTGAAGCGAATGTTGGTTTCAACCACGATACAAATGCAGCAGTTTTGTTTGATTCAACGGGAAGAAGAACTGAACTGCCTCTTGCCGATAAACGGCATATAGCACAAGCGATACTGGATATCGCTCTAAAGTTGAGAGTTGACAAGCATAGAGAAATCGGAGAAACACAATGAGTCGTAAATGGACCTTTACTTCAGAATCTGTAACTGAAGGACATCCCGACAAGATGGCAGATCAAATTTCTGATGCTGTTCTTGATGCAATGTTGGCTGAAGATTCTGAGAGCAGAGTTGCCTGTGAAACTCTACTCACGACTGGTTTAGTTGTAGTTGCGGGGGAAGTTACCTGCAAAGGATATGTGGACATTCCCAATATTGTGAGAAACACCATAAAAGAGATTGGATACGATCGCGAAGATTTCGGATTCGACGGTGATACTTGTGGAGTTATGGTCTGTCTTGATGGACAATCCGCGGATATAGCTCAAGGAGTTGATGACTCTGAAGAAACTCGCTCCGTTAACTCAAATAGTGAAGAAGATCTAGATCGTCAAGGAGCAGGTGACCAAGGCATGATGTTTGGTTACGCCTGTGATGAGACAGAAGAACTGATGCCTTTGCCCATCAACCTTGCTCATCAGATGGCGGCGCGTCATGCCTCAGTACGTAAATCAGGTGCAATTCCATATTTAAGACCAGATGCTAAAACTCAAGTCACGTTTGATTATGAGGATGATCGACCAGTTCGCTTAAAGACAGTTCTTGTTTCAACACAGCACAATGACGGAATTGACCGTGACTCAATGATTCGTCCTGACCTTATTGATGAAGTGATCCGTCCAGTAATTCCAGAACAATTCTCTGATGATGACTACCAGGTTTACGTAAATCCCACTGGACGCTTTGTTATAGGTGGACCAGTTGGAGACGCAGGCCTCACGGGCCGGAAAATAATTGTTGATACTTATGGGGGAATGGCCCGTCATGGAGGAGGAGCTTTCTCCGGCAAAGACCCAAGTAAAGTTGATCGTTCTGCAGCCTACGCTTCTCGCTGGGTTGCGAAGAATCTTGTAGCAGCGGGAGCGGCTCGTAAGTGTGAGGTTCAGGTAGCTTATGCAATAGGTATGGCTAGGCCAGTTTCTATTTACGTTGAAACCTTCAATACCGAAACCGTAGATCCGGAGAAAATATCAGATTGTGTGAACGAAATATTTGATCTCCGCCCTGCTGCAATCATTCGAGATCTTGACCTAAAGCGTCCTATTTACAAAGACACAGCCGCTTATGGCCATTTTGGGCGAGAAATGTTTCCTTGGGAGCAGATAGGAAAAGTTGAAGAAATCCGTTCTGCTCTGGGATTAGATTAGGCGATAGACCATGCCCGGCAAAATGTCGGATCAGAACCAACTGCCCTTTGAAGATATAAATCCCGATTCTGAGCCTAAAGAAGAGAAAATTGGGAGAGTTGTTCGAGTTCTACCAGATGTAGGTGGAGTAGATCGCCCATTTGATTATCTGGTGCCTAGCGACTGGATTACTACTGGTCGAGATAAAGGTCTTCAGGTTGGCAGCAGAGTGCGGATTCCTTTTGGGCCGAGACGTGTAGCTGGGTGGATAGTTGAAGACCACGTAGATCCACCAAAAGGAGTCAAACTTCGCGAATTAACAAAAATTAGCGGCATGGGCCCCAGTTCAGAAATAATTAAGGTAGCTCGTTGGGTTTCTTACAGGTGGGCAGGAAAACTTTCTTCTGTCTTAAAGACCGCTTCACCGTTAAGGAACATAAATCGGTTACCTTCTTCCCCATCTAATATTTCAATTGGAGCCATACCACCTGTTTGGGCAATAGAAGCTTTAGAAAAATCAAAAAGAATTTTAAGAATGCCACCCACTGAAGATGTTTTACCACTAATTAAAGCAGCTATAAGAAAGGGAGATGTCTTAGTTATTGTTCCGTCAATTGACATGTCTAAATCATTTACAGACAGTCTAGAGAAAATAGGAATTCCTGTTTCATTGATGCCTCACCACTGGGCGAAAGCTGCTGCTGGTGGAGTGGTTGTTGGGACTCGGTCTGCAGTATTAGCTCCTGTTCGTAAGTTGGCAGCAATACTGGTATTTGATGAGCATAACGAAGCCCTCAAAGAAGAACGAATGCCCACTTGGCATGCTCGAGAAGTGGCTATAGAAAGAGCTCGCCAAGCTAGAGTTCCTTGTGTTCTAGTTTCACCAACTCCCAGTTTGGAAGCATTGCAGTGGGGTGAGTTACAGAAATTTCCAAAGGTTCATGAATTTAAAAGCTGGGCCAAGATAGAAGTTATTGATCGGCGCGAAGAAGAGCCCATAAGAACTGGACTCTTGAGCGATGCCTTAGTTCCACTAATAAGAGCAAACGGTAAAGAACCGACTATCTGCGTACTTAATAGAAAAGGAAGGTCTCGGCTGCTTGCATGCTTGAATTGTGGAGAGTTGGTTAGGTGTGAGGATCATCAAGTTCCACTAATTCAAGATAAAACTGAAATGCTCCTCTGTCCTATAGATGAAGGTCGCAGGCCATCCTTATGCGTTAGCTGTGGTTCTACACGTTTCAAAAATCTCAGAGCCGGAGTTAGTCGCTTGCGTGAAGAAATTGAGGCATTGGCACGTCAACCAACTATGGAGATTACTCCTGAGACAAGTGTCAATGATATTTTGGGATACAAATTATTCGTTGGAACCCAAGCCGCCTTACACCGATTCAAGAAAGCTTCTCAAGTCATCTTTCTTGACTTCGACCAAGAAATTCTTGCACAGCGTTTCCGTGCGAATGAACAGGCTTTGTCTCTATTAGCGCAAGCTTCTCGTTTGGTGGGGTCACGTGATGGTGATGGGAAGATAGTAGTTCAAACTAGACAACCCGATCATGAAGTACTTCAAGCAGCAATTAATGGAAATCCTGAACTTCTATCCGTACCAGAATTAGAAAGAAGAAAAATATTAAACCTCCCTCCTTTTTCTGCGCAGGCAGAGATTTCTGGAGCATCTGCAGAAGCGTTTATGAATTTATTAGGAAAGCCAGAAAATATAAAAATCATGGGGCCAAGAGATGGATCTTGGCTAATTCAAGCACAGAATTCAGAAAGTTTGGCTGAATTATTGAACAAAACAGAGCGTCCAAGTGGGAGGCTTCGAATTCAAGTTGATCCTCAGAATATTTGAATTAAGAATTCCATATTCTGCGGTGAGTTTCGTAGAGAGCGATACCAGCAGCCGTCGCAACATTTAGGCTCCCTACTCGTCCTAGTTGAGGAATAAAAGCGACAGAATCACAGGCATCAAGAGTTAAAGATGAGAGCCCTCGATCTTCATGCCCAAAGACTAAGCACGTTTTTTCCTCAATGGGAACTTCAAATATTGGCGTCGCCTCTTCAGATAGTTCAATCCCCAATAAAGAAAAACCTGAATCCTTAATTTGGGTTATAGCCTCTTCAATCTCTTCGCAAAAAGACCAAGTCAAATATCGATCTGTTCCTAAAGCGGTACGTGCAACTTTTGGGTGAGAGGGAAGAGGTGTAGCTCCAGAAAGCCAGATATGTGAGCTCCGATACGCAGCAGCAGTACGAAGAATCGCACCAACATTAAATGGAGTTTGCACGCTATCTAGGAGTATCGCTATGTCAGATTTGGTTTGTCGTCGCCATTCGCGATGAAGCCTTTTAAGACCCGTACTATCAAGATTCTTCATCTTTTTCCTTTCTGGTGACATCTAACAATCGGAAACCTTTTCTCGAGCCACGTCGATTAGTATCCCAGCCTTTTGTCTCTAGCCAACTGGCTAAAGAGTCAGAACCTAGGTGGCGTTGTATAACTAAATGAGCTGATCCATTAGCACTGAGACGATTCAACCATTCTAGGAGCAGTTGGTGAAGGGATTCTTTACCGATCCTAATTGGAGGGTTGGACCAGATTGAATCAAAAAAGAGATGCTTTGGTATTTCTTCAGGAAGGCAGGTAAAGACATTCTTTGATTCCATTTTTTTAGCATTTAATCGACAAAGCTCAAGTGCCCGCAAGTTGGTATCAGTGGCCCATACCGTTGCATCTGGATACCGTTTCCCCAAGGTGCATGCGATAGGTCCGTATCCACAACCTAAATCTAAAATGTTCTTAACTGATGAAGGAATAGAAGGTCCGTTCATTAAAAGATAACGGGTTCCTTTATCTACTTGATTCGCTGAGAAAACCCCGCGGTCGGTAGTCAAACTAAGATCAACATCAGGTAGGAGCAACTTCACCTCTTTTTGACGGGAAGTGGAATTAGGGTTAGATACCCAGTAGTGCTGATCGGAGTCATCCATAGCCTGACGATAGTCTTATCTTATGGGTTCATACGAAATAAGAACATTTGGTGATCCAGTGCTGCGAACAGTAACGGATGAAGTTACTGATATAGACGCAGCATTGGTGAAGGTGACAGACAATATGTTTTCGTCAATGTACGACGCAGCGGGCATAGGTCTTGCAGCACCACAAGTAGGAATCCAGAAAAGGTTTTTCGTTTATGACCATGGAGAACATTCAGGAGTAATCCTGAATCCAAAAATTGTGGAATCTGATGGTGAATGGGTTTTTGAAGAAGCCTGCCTTTCCATACCAGGGCTTTCTTGGGAAATAATTCGTCCTAAAACAATTCATTTGGTGGGAGTAGACCTCCATGGAAATGAAGTATCAATAGAAGCAGATGAACTTGAAGCGCGACTATTTCAACACGAAATAGATCACTTAAATGGTGTCTTGTTGCTTGACCTTCTTGATGATGAGAGTCGTCGACTAGCTTTAACCGAGTTAAGAGAACTAGATCTCAAACGTGCTTCCAAACCGGCTTCAGATCCCGGAGAATTGCGGTTGCCTTGATAGCTTCTCTTCCGACGAATCCTACGCGATTGGTTTATTTAGGGACACCAGAGATAGCAGTATCTCCGTTAGTTGAACTATGTGATGCAGGGTTTGAAATAGCGATGGTTGTTACTGGTCGAGACAAGCGACGGGGAAGAGGGTCTTCTCTGAGTCATAGCCCGGTGAAGGTTAAGGCATTAGAGCTCGGATTACCGGTGACCCATGAGTTATCTGATCTTCTGCATGTGGAAACTGACCTTGGAGTGGTCGTAGCCTTTGGTCAAATCATTTCAAAGAATTATTTAGAACAGATACCGATGCTCAACTTGCATTTTTCGCTACTCCCGCGGTGGCGAGGAGCGGCACCGGTAGAGAGATCTATTCTGGCTGGAGACTTAATTACTGGTGTTTGTCTCATGGTTGTGGAAGAAGAATTAGACACTGGAAGTATTTGTGCAAGACAAGAAGTAGAAATAGGAGATCAGACAGGAGACGAACTTCGACAGAATCTTGTAGAAGTTGGAAGTTCAATGCTTGTTAAGACACTCAAAACGGGACTCAAGATGCCTGTTCCTCAAACTGGTTCACCTACATATGCTCATAAAATTTCGCCAGATGACCTTCTTTTAGATTGGAACCAGCCGGTAGAGGAACTAATGAACAAGATTCGCCTAGGAGGCGCTTGGACTACATTTCGTGGAAACCGTTTTAAAATATGGTCGGCTTCAGTTGGTTCTGCACTATCTAAGCCAGTTGGAACAATTTCTGATGATCAAGTAGCTGGGGTAAATGGCTCTCTTAAGTTGCTAGAGGTACAAGCTGAGAATCGAGGACGTCAGTCTTTTGATTCTTGGCAGTCGGGGGCTCGACTCAACTCTGAAGACCGGTTTATCTAATGGTAGAAGGAGCTGCACCTCGTCGTACAGCGGTCAAAGTTCTTGAAAGAATCGAAAATGACGGTGCTTTTGCAAACTTAGTCCTCAATACAACTTTAGAAAAATCTAAGTTAGACAGCAGAGATCGCGCTTTTGTTACAGAAATGGTCTATGGGACTACGAGAATGAGGCGAGCTTGTGACTATACGCTTGATCGATTCTTACATGATGAAATAGAGCCCTTGGCAAGAACGATTCTTCGATTAGGAGTATGGCAAATAATATTTGGTGGTGTTCCAGCTCATGCCGCAGTATCAGCAACTGTTGAAGTAGCTCCACGTCGTATCCGCGGACTTTGTAATGCGGTTTTGAGACGAATTAGCGAAAACCCTGTTACTGATTGGCCATCTGAAGCTGTTGAACTTAGTTATCCAGATTGGCTGGTAAACCTTCTCAAATCGGATATTGGTGAACAAAATGCTTTAGTGATGGCTAAAACTATGAATGAGCCTGCACCTGCTGTGACTCGTGACGATGGTTATCATCAGGACTTGTCCTCACAGATGGTTGCCGAGCTAGCTGGTAGCGACCTAAGAGATGGTGACTCCATTTTGGATCTGTGTTCAGCGCCAGGAGGGAAAGCTACGCTTATAGCCTCTGGTGGGGTGTGGACGGTTGCAGCAGATTTGCGAAAGAATCGGATAGGGCTTGTGGCAGAAAATGCACAACGACTTGATACTGATCTTTCTCTGGTGGTTTCTGATGGCTGTTTTCCTCCATTTAAACCGAAAGTCTTTAACCGAGTATTGGTAGATGCTCCATGTTCAGGGTTAGGAGTTTTGCGACGTAGAGCCGATGCCCGTTGGCGAGTATCCAAAGAGGAAATCAAAAGGCTGTCTTTTTTGCAAGAAGAACTTCTCCTCTCTGCCCTGAACCTAGTGGCTCCTGGAGGGCAACTAATTTACAGCGTATGTACAGTTACCTCTGCGGAAACAACTGAAGTCGATGAACGTTTTAGAGCTAAGACAGGAGTTCAATCTTGTGGACCGCTGCCAGACCCATGGAGAGTTCACGGGCAAGGAGGAATGATTCTTCCCCAGGATCTAAATAGTGAAGGAATGGCAATTTTTCGTTACCACGTTGAATGAACTTATTGTTCTACGGTTCCCACCGGTGCATGGTCGGATTCAATGTTCTGAAGGTAAATTTCGCCATCAAGATTGCCAAGCATATGGGTATTGTTGGTGTGTCCTGTTGAAACAGCCACGTGTTCGTTACTGAGGAAAATGGTCTGTTCAATTCCTGACCGGTTGTAGACGGCGTAGCCATTGCTAAATTCCCTAATGAACAAACCTTCAACTTCATTAAGGGTTTGACGTTTATTGCTGACTGGTTCTCCAAGGTTGGCATCCCAGAATTCGTACCAATTATGGTTATGGTCACTTATAGGTTCGGCGTTGTCATCACCAAATACGATATGTTCGTCGGAGTGGGTTAAGGCGAGGGTAGTAAAAACACGCATCCATCGTTGGTTTTCTTCTGAATCTCGTTCTGCAACTCGTGTTTCATCATTGCCATAGTCATAAACAACCCGCCAGCCTTCTAAGCAGTTGATCCGTGGTTCCTGGAGGTTTTCGGAAGCCCAGTACAGGGTGTCTTCCACCTCTATTAGGTGATCGACTGTGTACCCCTTGGAATAGTCGGGTTTGTAAAGTTCCATGAACGTGCCGTTTATATAGGGAGCAGATAGGGGAGCTTTCCATTCATTCGTGTTTACTAAGATTAGAAAGTCATCTCCGACGATTTCTCGGATGCGACGAAGGATAGTCAATCGTGATTCGAGTTCTTTTTCTTGAGTCATATAGAAGGTGGACCAATCTAGGAAAGAAGCGGCAGTCCGGTGATGCTCGTTCCACCAGTCAAGGAAAATTCCATCTACGATGCCGGACTCTTTTAAGGCAAGAGCTTTTTGGGCGATTAACTCAATGAGTTCTGGTTGACTGAAGTCAACGAGTCCGGAGAGTGCCTCCTCAGCTTCGATAATGCCGTTCTTGTTGGCGTCTTCACCCCACCCAGGAACAGGGTTTCCATTAGTGTCCCAGAACCAAAAGGGAGATTCGGGTGGGTAGAGACCGTACTCCCACCATTCAAGATCATCCTCATTAAGTTCAATTTTTCCTTCTCTGTATTCCACAGATATCAACGTCTTGATGTTCGGGTTGAGGCGTAAGAGTTCTTCCTTTAATTTCTTTGCTTTCGTTAATGCAGGGTCATTATCGGTATCAACGAGAATCGTGGAAAGTCCTTGATATGGCTGTTCTTCTGTTGCTTTCCAGAGGAGGTCAAATGAGTATGGTGTGTCCCAGTAGAGATCATGTCGAGCGATATTTTCCAACGTTGTAGAATCTGGACGGTTCTGCACGCCATTCCAGGCTTGACAAATTCTTGGAAAACTCGAAGGTTCAGCAACAGAGATGTTAGAGATATCAACGGGTTCATCTTCATCAAGAGGATCGTTTGTGGATTCAGTCTCTGAAGAAACTTCAGATGCTTGCAAAAAATCTATTTTGTCTTCAGTGGTTCTAGATGCGCTTGAACAACCTAATGAAAGTAGAAGAGAGCATGTTAGAGGGCCTATCAAAGTTAGAACTTTACGACTGTTCATAACCAGACAGTAACTTAAGAATGGACCGTTAGGTAGATCAAGATTCTTTTCAAAGAATTAGACGTTCTTTAAAATGTTCAAGGACTAGATTCAACGCATCTTGAGTCGGATGACCTGATTCTTCTATCACTTCTTCAGTCAGAACAGAGTGAGCTCGAGTTGAAAAACGGTGTGGATTTCCAGGAGAAGAATCTATTTCTACCCCTATGAATCCATCTCCGAATTCTTCATTCAGGCGGTCAAATCTTTCACGAGGAGACATTCCGTCGTTACTGAATCTCAAACCAATGACACACACTCCATCATCCACACGATCTTGTACTATTTGAAGGTCTTTTTTTGAAATACCTAAAGAACGTTTAGCTCCTTTAATAAAAGGTAGAGGCAAACTTGGTTGACTTAGCACTGGTGCCAACATTCTTTCGTCAACCATCATCCCAAGTGCAAACCCACCAGTGAAACACATACCAACTGCACCGACTCCTGGTCCACCACACCGACCATGCTCATAGGCAGCTAGAGCCCTAAGCCACTTGGTGATAGGAGAAGTTCTATTTCTAAGAAAAGCGGTGAATTCACGAGATATGCAAGCTTTAGCGAGAGTAGAAGTGAGGTATCCCATTGAGGGTGAACGCCCTGGGGTGCCAAACAAAGAAGGAAGAACTGCAGTGCATCCAACTCCGGCCACTTTTCTTCCAAATTCTGCAACACGAGGAGTAATGCCTGGCATTTCAGACATTACGACTACAGCAGGTCCAGTTCCGATTCGAAATACTTCACGACTGTTCCCGTCGTGGCTGAATTCATCTATTTCATAACCTTGTAAGGCTTTTGTGTTCATCAAAAGACCTTACAGTCCAAAGTTCAAGACGGTGAGACCCTGCGGTACCCTCTGAATATGTATGAAGATGCCGAAATTCCGATTCTGGTAAAAATTCTCACTGTTTCTGATGGCGTCATAGCTGGAACACGTGAGAATCTTTCTGGCGCGGCACTTGAAGAATTAATTAGCGGTAGGGGCTGGAAGGTTGTGGAGAAATTAGTAGTTCAGGATGGTGCAGAAGAAGTAGCGCAAAAATTGATAGCTGCTTCAGAAGATTTTCATGGGATGATAGTGACAACAGGTGGGACAGGATTCGGACCACGCGATCAAACTCCTGAAGGAACAAAAATGGTATTAGATCGAGAGGCTCCAGGCTTGGCAGAGGCAATGCGTTTAGTAAACCCTTTAGGTCGCCTTTCTCGAGGTGTAGCAGGAACAAGAGGTCAGGTCCTTATCCTCAACACTCCTGGCTCTGTCAAAGGTTCCATTGAGTGTATTAAGTCCGTGATAGATGTTATTCCTCACGCTGTGCGTCTATTAGTCGATAATGCAGATCCACATCCAACTTCATCATGACTACAAACAATGATTTGGAATTCATGTCTCAAGCGGTTGAAGTAGCTAAGGAAGCGCGCCTTCGTTCTTCTCCTAATCCTTGGGTGGGTGCAGTTGTTGTATCTGAAGGAAAAATAATTTCTACGGCAGCGACTGGATCTCACGGAGAATTACATGCAGAAGCTCAAGCGCTTTTTGAAGCAGGGGAAAAAGCACGAGGAGCAACTCTTTACACAACTCTTGAGCCGTGCAGCCATCAAGGTTTAACGGGGCCTTGCACGGAGGCGATCATGAGTTCTGAAATTTCTCGGGTGGTGATTGCTATCAAAGATCCTGATGAGAAAGTCTCAGGTTCTGGCATAGATACTCTTTTAGAAGCTGGCATAGAGGTAGAACTGGGCCCAGGCGCACCTGAAGTCCTAGAACAATTAGCAGCTTATCTTCACCATCGAAATACAGGATTTCCTTATGTGGTGTTAAAACTTGCAGCCACTCTTGATGGGCGCATAGCTGCGCCTGATGGTACAAGCACTTGGATTACAGGGGAAGAAGCGAGAGCGGATGTTCATCTATTAAGAGCTGAAAGTGACGCAGTTTGTGTAGGAGCGGGAACAGTGCGAACTGATGATCCTCAGTTAACGGTTAGAGCAATAAAGGGAAAGGATCCTCGTCGCATAGTAGTAGGGGATATACCGGATGAAGCTTTAGTTCAACCTGCTGAATCTTGGACTGGAGACCTCAACGATCTTCTCAATAATTTAGGAAGTCAAGGAGTTTTACAACTTCTTGTTGAAGGCGGAGCAGATGTGGCAGGTCGTTTTCACCGAGAAGGTTTAATTGACCGTTACATCATTTATATTGCTCCAGCATTATTAGGCGGTGATGACGGCAAAGCGTTGTTTAGTGGGACGGGTGCTCCAACTATGGAGCAGATTCAAAGAGGACGGTTTACCTCGATTACACAATTGGGCAATGATGTAAGAATTGATCTGATTTTAGAAGAAAATTAAATAAAGGCGGGAGAAGCGTTCAGATCCGCTAAGTTCTTCTCGTGTTAAAACTTGTATTGCCAAAAGGATCGCTGGAAGCATCAACCCTTGAACTCTTCGAGGAGGCTGATCTCGGGGTGCTACGAAGTTCTTCGGTTGACTATCGTGCAGAGATAAGAGATCCACGGATTGAAGAAGTTCGTATACTGAGACCACAAGAAATTCCTTCGTATGTAGCAGAAGGAACTTTTGATCTCGGAATAACTGGCCGAGATTGGATCGAAGAGACTAATAGTGACGTTTTTTCTTTAGGCGAACTTCATTATTCGAAAGCCACAGCGCGGCCGGTGAACATCGTAGTAGCTGTTCCCTCTGACTCACCGTGGGGTTCCGTTGCTGACCTCCCAAACGGGGTGAGGGTTTCAAGCGAATACCCAGAGTTGACTCGCAAATTCTTCACTGAACAAAATATTGAAGCAGATATTCGACTCTCCTATGGAGCAACTGAAGCTAAAACTCCTGACATCGTGGACGTTGTTGTAGACATCACAGAAACAGGAAGAGCTCTTCGCGCGGCCGGCCTGAAAGTTATCGACACAATATTGACGAGTTTCACAGAATTGATTGCTAATCCAGTGTCTGCAGCAGACCCTGCTAAACGTCATGCTATGGAACAGATTCATCGACTCTTACAAGGAACTCTTGAGGCGAGAGGGAAAGTATTAGTCAAGATGAATGTTAGTGAATTAGATTTAAATCAGGTGATTGGGTTGATTCCTTCTATGAAAGCACCGACGGTAAACGAATTGTTTAAAGATTCAGGTTTCGCGGTAGAGACCGTAGTTGCAAAAAGTAAAATCAATGAATTGATTCCTGCGTTAAGAGATGCAGGGGCGACAGACATTCTCGAAATTCCACTTTCAAAAATTGTCCACTGAGCCTTCAATTGTTGTAATTCGAAAGCTTGTGATACCTAAAGTTTCAGGCTCTCAATCAGCCTCTGAATTCTCTTCTTCTGAACTTAAATCTTCTCGTTGTTCAAGACTGACATAAGCCATACGTATTTGGTGTAAAGCATCTCTCAAGGTTTCTTCGCTTTCTCCAAGTTGGTTAGCTAATTTTTCCATCACAGCACCCAAAGCATCAATCGCAAGAGAAGCATCTTTTAGATTTGGTGGCTGCTGAGAGAGATGAATCGCTGCTAATTCGTATAGTCCCATCAAGTGAGTTGAAATAACTACTGCCACTGGGGTTTGTGAAATTCGTTCCTGAGCGGCGGCCATCTCTTTCACCATGGTTTCTGCCCTTTCTTTATCCTCTGGTGAAAGATGATCAAATTCTCCAGAATTTTGAATCGATTCATCGTTTTGTGATTCTGGTTGAATCGTGTGCTCTCCATCTGGTGTCCAGAAACTGCTCATACTATTTTCCTTTGTATTAGTTCTCAGTTCTTCTTAAAGATATGTGCTGATACGCTTAGTTCAACAAAATAAAGAAAAGTGGGATTTCCCACCTGACCACTAAAGGTGCGTTCAGGTCGCTTCCAAGTAAGCAGTATTTGCTGCTAACGCGGGTGTCGGCTTTTCGGCACCCGTTTTTTTATGGACGGGTTTAATTCAAGAAGTCAGGAGGACTGGCTGAGTGATACAAAGGAGTGAGAAGCGATAGCAACGCCACAGAATCAAGAACCGCGGATAAATGACCAAATTAGAGCTCATGAAGTGAGACTGGTTTCTTATGACGGGGAACAAGTAGGTATTCGGAGTCTGAATGAAGCTCTGGATATGGCTCAGGAGATGGATCTCGACCTTGTAGAAGTAGCAGGTCAGGCAACTCCACCCGTGTGCCGAATAATGGATTATGGGAAGTACAAATACGAACAATCTCAGAAAGCCAAAGAGTCTCGAAAGAAAGCAACTCATATTTTGGTAAAAGAAATGAAATATCGCCCAAAAATAGGGGTTGGAGATTTCAATACTAAAACTAGGAAAGTGGAAGAGTTTCTAGGAGAAGGAAGCAAGGTCAAAGTAACGATCATGTTCCGCGGAAGAGAAACACAGCATCCAGAACTCGGGGCCAAAATCTTAGAAAACGTAGCTGATGCAGTCGTAGAAGTTGGCCACATAGAGGTATACCCAGAACAAGAAGGTCGCAATATGACCATGGTTCTTGCTCCTGGGAAAGCCACACGCAAACAAAGAGAAGTAGTTGAAAAGTTACAAGAAGAAATTGCTGAAGAAGAAATATCAGAAGAAGAACTAAATGAAGTAGTTGAAGTCGAAGATACCGAAGTTGAAGAGACGGTAGAAGAAACTTCTTAAAGATAAAACAATTTGAGAATGGAGTAAGCAAATGCCAAAGATGAAGACTCATAGAGGTCTAGCAAAGCGTGTAAAAGTGACAGGGACTGGTCGCCTCCGTCGACGTAGCCCAAACCTCAGCCATATTTTAGAAAAAAAGTCACCGCAGCGTAAGCGCCGCCTTTCTGGCGAAAGTGACATAGCTAAGTCGGACGAACGATCAATTCGTACTCGTTTAGGCAAGTAATTGAATATTTAAAAAAGAAGTTTAATTTAAGGCAGTTCTGCTGTCATCACAATTTGAAGTTAGGAAGTAAAGGAGCTTTCAATGGCACGAGTTAAGAGAGCCGTACATAGTAAGAAAAAACATCGGGCAGTACTCAAGGAAGCGAAAGGGTATTACGGCAATAAGAGCCGGTCGTTTCGTGCTGCAAATGAACAAGTTATGCATTCTGGCAATTATGCATTCCGCGATCGTCGCGCACGTAAAGGTGAGTTTCGACGCCTTTGGATTCAAAGAATCAACGCTGCCTGTAGGCAGAATGGCACAACTTACAGTCGTTTTATCAATGGGTTGAAATGTGCAGGAGTTGAAGTTGACCGTAAGGTTCTTGCGGATCTTGCAGTAAATGAACCAGAGGCGTTTACTTCATTAGTTGAAGTGGCGTCTGCTTCGGAAAGTCAACACCCCTCCGCAACTCAAACTGCAGTAGATGATGAAGTAGCAGTTGAAGAGAGTTCAGTAGATATCTCAGAGGGGGAAACCCAAGAAGGCCCAGAAGGAGAAACTCAACAAAGTGAGGATTTGGCTTCTTTAACCGTGGCGGAACTTAAAGAGATAGCAAAAGATCTTGATATAAAAATCTCTGGTCTGCGGAAAGCAGAACTGATCGACGCAATAAATTCTGCTCGGTGACCTTTCAAGTTGGTGATAAAAGTTCGCTTGTTCAGCGGATACGACGATTAGCGAGAGAGCGTTCTTTTCGACAAGAAGAAAATGCTTATGTAGTTGAAGGACCGCAACTCGTAACTGAAGTAATTCAATCCAACTTAGAAGTTGAAATAGTTGCAATACCCAATACTTCTGAGCAGGAAGACTTGATTGATCTAGTTGAAAGCGCCGGTATTGGCTGTGCGGTAGTAAATGAAAGAATTTTCAATAGTCTTTCAAGTACTAAATCTCCTCAACCCGCTATTGCTGTAGTCGGATTTCATAATACAGATCTAGAGAACCTAGCTAGTTCAGAAGAAACACTTCTGATAATGGATGAGATATCCGACCCTGGAAATGCTGGAACATTAATTCGTTCTGCAGAATCTTTTGGAGTTGCAGGAGTGATTTTGGTGGGAGGTGTGGATTTGTATAATCCCAAAGTGGTAAGAGCCTCAGCAGGGTCTCTATTCCGTGTTCCATGTGCGCAAATGGAGAACTCTGAAACAGTTCTTAATGCTCTATCAGAATTTGGTTACTCTTGTTGGGCCACAACACCCCATGAAGGAGTACCACCAGAGTCATTGACGACAGAACATCCCGTGGCTGTAATCCTTGGTAACGAGCCGCGCGGCCTTGATGCAACAACGGTAAATGCTTGCCATGGTAAATTGAGTGTGTCAACTTCTGGCAAAGCAGAGTCGCTAAATGTGGCTATTGCCGGGTCAATTGTCCTTTATGCATTGTCTCAGAGGTAACCGTTATTCAAATTAGCCACTACAAACCGTGTCTTGTGTCGTATTCTTTCATGAGAGTGCATTATTTACATTATGAACAAAATTGATCTTGATTCCCATCTGTCTGAGGCCCTCGCCGCTATAGAAGCAGCGAGAGATTTAGAGACTCTGAAAACGCTTGATACAAAATTACTTGGCAAGAATTCTGTCGTTACCTCAGCGAAAAAAAATCTAGGCCAACTCGACCCTGAGGAAAGAAAAGCCGAAGGTAAACGAATCAATAAAATTCGTGAACAAATCGAAAAAGAAATTTCGAATAAAAGATCAACTCTCACTGAGGAAGAAAACTCTCTTCAATTAGAAAGTGAACGACTTGATCTAACAGAGTTGGATTCAGGTCACCGTTTAGGCCATCGCCATGTCATTACACAAACTTGGGAGAGGCTCGAAGACCTTTTCATAGGTATGGGGTACACGGTTTCCGAAGGTCCAGAGATAGAAGACGAGTGGCACAATTTTGGTGCTTTGAACTTTCCGTTGAGTCACCCAGCACGCGACATGTATGACACTCTTTACGTTGACTACGGAGAACCACAGAGTACTTTATTGAGAACGCATACCTCTCCAGTGCAGATGAGAGTCATGGAAAATCAAGAACCTCCAATTTATTCGATCATGCCTGGACGGGTATTTCGATCTGACACTGCTGATGCTACACATATGCCGGTCTTCCACCAGATTGAAGCCTTGGTCATTGATCGAGGAATAACATTCGCAGACCTAGCTGGAACGCTTGAGACTTTTACCTCGGCTTACTTTGGTGAAGAGTTCGTAACTCGTCTTCGGCCTTCATACTTCCCATTCACCGAGCCTTCGGCGGAGTTCGATATAAGACGCCCAGATGGAACATGGCTTGAATTGGCAGGCTGCGGAATGGTTCACCCAAACGTATTGAAAGCCGGAGGCCTTGACCCCGAAGAATGGTCAGGGTTTGCCTTTGGATTTGGTCTTGACCGCCTTGCGTTAATGCGACACGGAATAGACGACTTGCGTGAACTTTTCCGAAACGACTACAGATTTCTGAGTCAATTCTGATGAAAGTACTACTTTCTTGGCTCCAAGAATTCGCCTCCTTAGAAGGAACTCCCGAAGAACTTGCTGATCAACTTAGTGGCCTAGGTCTAACAGTTGAAGAAATGTCTCGTATTGGTAGTGGTTTAGACGGCGTAGTAGTCGCCGAAGTCCTTGAACTGCGCGCTCATCCTGACGCAGATCGTATACAACTGGTTGATGTAGATAACGGAGATGGTGAATCATTACAAATTTGTTGTGGTGCCTTCAATATGAAGATTGGAGACCTTGTTCCTTTAGCGATGCTTGGAACGGTCATGGATAATGGCATGGAGATCGCAAGAAGGAAGATGCGAGGCGAATGGTCAAATGGAATGCTTTGCGCTGCTTCAGAGATAGGACTAGGAGCAGATTCGGAAGGCATAATGCTGCTTGATTCTTCTTTTAAAGTTGGAACTCCTATTAAAGAAGCCTTAGGGGTTGAAGAAGACGTACTTTTTGATTTAGAGGTTAACCCTAACCGTCCAGATGCTATGTCAATTGCTGGAGTAGCTCGGGACCTTGCAGCACTTCAGGGCAAAAAGTTCTCTTTGCCGAGTCCAAAAGAAAAAGAGAAAGGTGAGTCGATAGATAATCGCCTTAAGGTTGAAATCTTAGACACAGAACTTTGCGGAAGATTCGTTGCCAGAATACTTGATGACATCACAGTGGGACCCTCTCCACTATGGGTCTCAAATCGCCTCACCGCTCTGGGTATGAGGCCAATAAACAATGTTGTAGATGCTTCAAACTATGTCATGCTTGAATTAGGTCAACCGAGTCACACTTATGACCTGGACCGTGTTCATGGTTCTGGATTTCGGATAAGAAAGGCTCAAGAGGGAGAAAAAGTGATCACCCTCGATGGAGTTGAACGACCCTTGGCAGTATCTGATGGTGTAGTGGCTGATGAGCATGATCAAGTAATCGGTATTGCTGGAGTGATGGGTGGCGCCTCCACGGAGATAAATCAAGATACAAAAACTGTGGCATTGGAAATGGCGTGGTGGGATCCTATTTCTATTTCAGCGACTGCTCGAAGGCTGGGATTACGAAGCGAAGCCTCTTCTCGGTTTGAGAGAGGGGCTGATCCTGAAATTGCTGATTTAGCAATGAGAAGATTTGCCGAAATATTATCTTCATCCGGATCTACTATTGCTCCAGGCACTCTAGATGCCAGAGGAGTCCTACCGCATCAGCCACCTGTTCGGGTCCGAATTGAAAGAGTGAACAGCATGTTGGGCACCAGTCTTTCTCGTAAGCAGGTGTCAAAACTCCTTGAATCTTTAGAATTCAAGACCTCTAAATCTGGTGAAGATCTTGATGTGGAAATCCCATCCTTTCGTTTTGACAGTGCAGAAGAGATTGATGTTATTGAAGAGATAGCTCGACTTTATGGTTATTCCAATATTCCTAGGACTGTTCCGTTATCTACACTTACTGGTGGATTAACAGAAAGGCAAACCGATCGTCGAATAGTGAAGAATACTTTGGTTGGTCTAGGGTTGGATGAAGTGATGCCGGTACCTTTCTTGGCTCCAGGAGATTTAGAAGCAGCCGGATTAAACGTTGATGGTATAACTGTCACAAATCCATTAGTGGCTGAAGAGTCAGTTATGAGAGCTTCCTTGAGACCTGGATTGTTAAAAACTTTGGCCTATAACGCGTCTCACCGCTTGACAGGATTGAAGCTTTTTGAACTTGGTCATATCTATCAACATCCCATATCAAAACAACCTCTCCCAGATGAACGAGAACATTTGGGTGTTGTGTTAGCAGGAGAAGATGCAAGTGCAGCAGTTAATGTCTGGTCTGCTCTTGCAGACGCACTTGCGCTTAGAGATTATGAATTAGTTGCAGTTAGTCCTCCTGGTCTTCATGCAACTCGAACAGCTCAAATAGAAATCCTTGGTGAGATCATCGGGTTTGTTGGTGAAATAGCACCTTCAGTGCTTACTGCCTATGAAGTCTCTGAGAGAGTAGGTTGGCTTGAAGTTGACTTGGATGCAGCGTTAGCAATTTCTCACGGAGACAAGCCCTACAAATCAATCAGTCGCTATCCGAGTTCTGACATAGATTTGGCCTTTGAAGTTTCTGAAAGTATTCCTGCCTCATCGGTGAGCTCTGTCTTGCGCAGAGAAGCAGGAGAGTTACTCGTAGATTTACGATTATTTGATGTATTTAGAGGTCACCCAGTGGGGGAGAATTGTCGAAGTCTGGCTTATACGCTGCGATTTCAGGCCACGGATCGCACATTAACTGATAAAGAAATTTCTGAAGTCCGAGAACGCTGCATATCAGCTGTTGAAAAAGAGTTAACTGCTTCTTTACGATCCTAGTTTCGCTGGGTATAAAAATATTCAACGTTATGCATAAATATGTTGTATTTATATGCATTTAAATGTATATTTATTTTATGAAAAAAGTGGGAATTATTGGAGCCTCAGGGTTTACCGGTGCTGAAATACTCAGACTATGTGCCTCTCACCCTGATCTACAGGTCGAAATTGCAGCAGCAGATTCTATGTCAGGGGAAAAAGTATCAAATCTTTACCCTGGGTTGTCAGCTGAATATGGAGACCTTGTTTTTGCACCAACAAATATCCAAACCTTTGAAGACTGTGACCTAGTATTTCTCTGCCTCCCACATGGAGCATCTCAAGAATTAGTCCCTCATCTAAAAGACACCATCGAATATCTAGTAGATCTTGGAGCAGACTATCGCCTTAAAGACCAGTCGTTATATCCACTCTGGTATGACGCTCCGCACTCCAATCCACACCTGTTATCTGATTTTGCATATGGACTCCCTGAACTTTTTCGAGAAGAAGTAAAAGAATCAAATCTGATTGCAGTGCCAGGATGCTTTCCTACGGCAGCAACTCTCGCTTTAGCTCCATTCGTAGAGTCTGGTTCCATAGAGACAAAAAGGCTTATAGTCGATGCCGCTACCGGGGTATCTGGAGCGGGTCGCGCTCCAAAAGAAAATACGACTTTCTGCACTGTGGATGAAAACTTCACCGCGTATGGGCTGCTTGATCATCGCCACACTCCAGAAATGGAACAAGTTTTGTCACAAAAGACCACTGAAGAAGTTTCTGTACTTTTTACACCACATCTTGCTCCAATGACTCGCGGCATTCTTGCAACTTGTTACGCACAACCGACAGTGAATATGGACACTGATTCGGCTTTAGAAGTTCTGACTAACTATTTCGAGAAAGAACCCTTCGTGATAGTCGATGAAAGAGCTCCTTCGACAAAAGCTACATTTGGGTCAAATGTGGCTTATCTCACCGCGCGTGTTGATCCTCGTACTGGGTACTTAATAGTAATTAGTGCTATTGACAATCTCGGTAAGGGAGCATCTGGAGGAGCCATTCAGTGTGCCAACCTTGCGCTTGGGTTTGAAGAGACGAAGGGGCTACCAACTACAGGAGTAACGCCATGACGGTGACTTCTGTTTCAGGATTTCTTGCTAGTGGTGTGAGGTGTGGAATTAAGCCATCTGGATCTACAGATCTCGCTTTAATTGCTCATGCACATGGGATTCCAGTAACTGCAGCGGGCGTTTTCACGTCAAATAAAATGACAGCGGCACCCGTACAAATTTGCAAAGAATTTTTAGTTGAGACTAATGGCCAAGCAGCAGCTGTGGTACTCAACAGCGGAAATGCAAACGCAGCTACTGGAGAAAAAGGAAAAAGTGATGCCCGAACTATGGCTACAGTGACAGCCGAGCAATTGGGTTGTAAAGCAGAAGAAGTTCTGGTTTGTTCCACTGGTTGGATTGGATATCCACTACCAATTGAAAAAATAAAGAAAGGTATACCAGAAGCAGTCAAATCTCTTGATTCTGAAGGTGGACTGAACGCAGCAAAGGCAATCATGACCACTGATACTGTGCCAAAAACTGTAGAAATAAAAAAAGAAACTTTCACTGTCGGAGGCATCGCTAAAGGAGCAGCCATGCTTGAGCCAAATATGGCAACCATGCTGGCAGTTTTGACCACCGATGCACAAGTTGATGCATCATCAGCAACAAAGATGCTTCAAGAAGCAGTCGCTGGTTCTTTCAATTGTTTGACAGTGGACGGAGCAGAATCTACTAACGACACAGTTTTATTATTGGCATCTGGCAAATCAGGCCCCACGAATCAAGAAGAACTAGCAGAAGTACTCAAAGAGGCCTGCGCTTCGCTAGCTATTCAGATGGCTGACGATGCCGAAGGTTCAACCAAGACAGTGTTTCTTTCTGTAACCGGAGCCGCAACTGATGCTGAAGCGCTTAAGGGTGCAAGGGATACCGCAAATTGTCAACTCGTAAAATGTTCATGGTACGGAGAGGATCCATACTGGGGCCGCATAGCGGCAGAAATGGGTGCTGCAGGCATTAACTTTGATTCGGAAACCATAACCATTTCTTATGGTGGGCAAGTGGTATACGCCCACGGAGAAGCACAGTCCGTTAATGAAAGTTTGCTGAAAGAACATATGGCTGGAAGGCAAATAAAGCTTGATGTTGATTTAGGTCAAGGTAGAGGAACTGCCCAAATTGTGACAACTGATCTTAGTCACGCATATATCGATGAAAATATGAGGACCTCTTAAAGGAAAAGACATGAATAATTTAGAAGAAAACTTTTCTCCGGAGAAAAGAGCCGCGGTACTCGTTGAAACCTTGCCTTATATTCAACATTTTTCAGGTGAAGTCGTTGTTGTGAAACTTGGTGGTAACGCAATGGTTGACGACGAACTGGCTTCTCAATTTGCTCAAGACATAGTCCTGATGCAATCAGTAGGAATCAAACCAGTAGTTGTGCATGGTGGAGCTCCCCAGATCGGAAGCATGCTTGATCGGCTAGGTATGAAGTCACAGTTCGTTGATGGACTTCGAGTGACTGATAGTGACACTCTTGATGTTGCCCGTATGGTCTTAGTCGGAAAAGTCAATCGAGACATAGTGTCTAGCATCAACGTGCATGGCCCATTAGCTGTAGGTGTTTCCGGAGAAGACGCAGGGCTTATCACCGCTACTTCACGTCACGAAAATTTAGGTTTCGTAGGAGAAATTCAAGCTATTAATCCGACAATCGTTAATGATTTGCTGAAAGAAGGGCATATACCTGTTGTTTCGAGCATTGGCGCTGACGAAAAAGGACAGGCTTACAATATAAATGCTGACACAGTGGCTTCATCTTTAGCAGCGGCTCTAAAAGCTAAACGAATTCTTTATTTAACAGACATTGAAGGTCTACGCGCTGACATGGAAGACCCGAAGAGTCATGTTTCTGAAATCACAGCTTTTGATTTACAGGTGATGATTGACGATGGAACTATAAGTGGGGGAATGATTCCGAAAGCTGAAGCATGCCTTGAGGCAGTAAAGGCAGGAGTAGGTTCCGCTCACATGGTTGATGGACGAATATCGCACGTTATCTTACTTGAGCTTTTCACCGACTCTGGCATAGGAACAATGGTTCTTCCCGATCAGGAGAAAAAAAATGACTCCTGATCGCTTACTTATGAGCAATTATGGGCCTCCGCCTATCAAATTCGTCAGTGGCCAAGGAACAGTTCTTTTTGATGACAATGGGAAAGAGTATTTGGATTTCTTGTGTGGGCTCGCAGTTACTAGTCTTGGTCATAGTCATCCAAGAGTTGCAGAGGCCTTAACGGTTCAAGCAAAGACACTTCTCCACGTGTCAAATTTGTTTGATACAGACCCACATATTGAAGTCGCTAAAACACTTGATGAACTCATAAGAAAAGAAACGAACATAGAGATTCCAGGAAGAATTGTTTTCCAGAATTCGGGAGCAGAGGCCAACGAAGCTGCCATCAAGTTGGCTCGAAAACATCAAGGTCAAGGACGACACGTTATTCTTTCAGCCCTTCGATCATTTCATGGTCGTACTTTAGCGACATTGGCGGCCACTGGACAGCCAGAAAAACATGAACCATTTAAACCTTTACCAGAAGGATTTAGACATGCTACTTGGAACGATCTTGATCATTTTGCTTCCCTCGTTGATTCCTCAGTGGGAGCCATACTTCTTGAACCGATCCAAGGAGAAGGAGGGGTAAATCCTGCAGATCCACAATTTCTAAAAGGAATCAGAAAAATTTGTGATGACCATGGCATTTTGCTGATTATGGATGAGATTCAAGCGGGATTAGGAAGGACTGGTAAGTGGTTTGGTTTCCAACACGCTGGTATAGCTCCGGATATAGTCACTTCAGCTAAGGCACTAGGTAATGGAGTACCTATTGGAGCAGTTTGGGCTATTGAAGAAGTGGCTTCTGCTTTTAAACCTGGAGACCACGGATCAACATTTGGTGGTCAACCGCTGGCTGCCTCAGCAGCACAAGCAGTCTTGAAAACCATGATAGAGATAGACGCTCCTTTACTTGCGACGGAGAGAGGACAAGAACTTATTAGCATGCTTGAAAAAGTTAGAGGAATAGAAAGCGTCAGAGGTTCTGGCCTTCTCTTAGCGGCAGAACTGGATGCGGAAATTTTAAGTAAATGGACGGCTCCCGAAGTAGCGCGAGAATGTTTAGAGGCGGGATTAGTAGTAAACGGCGTCACCCCAACATCCTTACGCTTGACACCACCGTTGACAGTCAGCACAGAAGAGTTGACTAAAGGCGTAGCCCTTTTAGAAAAAGTCTTGAATAGCCCTAAAGGAAAGGAATAAAAATGAAACACTTTCTTGAAGTAGATGACTTGAATGCCGCTGAAGTCACTGAGGTTTTAGAACTCGCAAGTATGAAGGAATACCCAAAAAACCTTGATGGGAAAGGCATGGCTTTAATTTTTGAAAAACCATCGCTACGAACACGAAACTCAATGGAAATGGCGGTATTCCAACTGGGAGGACACCCAATTTATATAAGACCCGAAGAGGTGGGTTTAGACAAGCGCGAATCTGTCGAAGATGTCACTAAAACACTTTCTTGCTTTCATTCCATGATCGGAGCAAGAGTCTTCAAACATTCAACCGTTGAGCGAATGGCAAGAGAAAATAAGATTCCGATAGTCAACTTATTGTCAGATGAAGCACACCCGTTACAAGCGTTAGCAGACGTACTGACAATGCAACAAGAACTAGGAGATTTGAAAGGACGTTCAGTTGCTTATATAGGGGACGGAAACAATGTCTTCAGGTCTTTGGCGTTAGCTAGCGGATTCCTAGGTATGGAAGTTAGGTTCTCAGGACCATCTGAATATCAACTTAGAGACATAGATCGGGATCGGTTGGGGTTAGCTGGAGTGAATTTCACGGAGTACAGCAACCCTGAAGAAGCCGTTAAAGACGTTGATGTGGTCTATACAGATGTTTGGACCTCTATGGGTCAAGAACAAGAAAAAATTCAACGCTATAAAGCATTTGAAGGGTTTCAAGTTAACGAAAAGTTGATGAGTCACGCTGGAGAAAAAACCATTTTTCTTCATTGCCTTCCCGCCCATCGAGGTGAAGAAGTAGCAGATGAAGTAGTAGATGGTCCAACCAGTCGAGTATGGGCTCAAGCAGAGAATCGGATGCACGCGGCTCGAGGCCTTTTAGCTTGGCTAGTTAAGAAAAATATAGAAGAAGAGGAAAAGATATGAGTAAAGCTCAACGACATCATCAGATAACTCAACTGCTTTCAGATTCACTCATCTCAAACCAATCGGATCTTGTAGAAAAGTTAGAAGATATTGGAATAACAGCAACACAAGCCACAGTTTCAAGAGACCTTGAAGAACTTGGAGCGGTAAAGGTGAGACTTCCAAATGGAGAAAACATATATGCGATTCCTGAGCATCCAGTAGATCGAGTTCTTCCTGAAGACCATTTAAGACGTGTAATGGGTGAGTGGGTAGTCGAAATAAAAACATCAGAAAACATTGTTGTTTTACGAACACCGCCTGGTTCTGCTCATGTGGTCGCATCAGCTTTAGATCGAGCAGGACTACCTGAGATTTTAGGAACAGTCGCAGGCGATGACACTCTGCTGGTAGTAGCAACAAGTGGGGCCGGTGGAGAGCCCTTAACTCAAAACCTCCGACTTTTAGCAGGGCTATAAATCTAGAATTTATGAATGAGAGAAGAAAATGAGTACAAAAAAATCTGAGATAAAAAAAGTAGTCTTGGCCTATTCCGGAGGCCTCGATACTTCCATCATTCTCAAATGGCTACAAGAAACATATAACTGTGAAGTTGTGACTTTCACCGCAGATCTTGGCCAAGGAGAAGAACTAGAACCCGCTCGGATAAAAGCCGAATCAATGGGAGTAAAAGAAATCTATATTGAAGACCTGAAAGAAGAATTTGTTGCTGAATACGTCTTCCCTATGTTTAGAGCAAACGCTCTTTACGAAGGTGAATATTTACTCGGAACTTCTATAGCGCGCCCTCTTATAGCTAAACGTTTGGTAGAAATTGCTGCTGAGACAGGAGCAGACGCAATCAGCCATGGAGCTACTGGAAAAGGAAATGATCAAGTTCGATTCGAACTAGGAGCATATGCACTCAATCCAGACATAGAAGTGATAGCTCCGTGGAGAGAATGGGAACTTGGCTCTCGGCAAAGCCTTCTTGAATATGCAGAAAAACATGACATACCAGTGGAGATGAAAAGAGGTAAAGAATCTCCTTACTCAATGGATGCCAACTTATTGCACATTTCTTACGAAGGTGGACCGCTAGAGAATCCTTGGAACGAGCCCGCAACAGAAATGTGGAGATGGTCCGTGAGTCCTGAACAAGCTCCAAATGAAGCGACCTATCTAGAGTTGACCTATGAAAGAGGGGATGTAGTAGCCATTGATGGAAAAAAAATGACTCCTGCTGAAGTTCTAGCAGCGCTTAACAAAGTTGGTGGCGAAAATGGCATTGGTAGAACGGACATTGTAGAAAATCGTTATGTAGGTATGAAGTCAAGAGGCGCTTATGAAACACCTGGCGGTTCAATTCTTCTTAAATCTCATAGAGCTATAGAGTCCATCACACTTGATGGCGGTACAGCTCATTTGAAAGATGAACTTATGCCTCGGTACGCGGAAATTATTTATAACGGCTTTTGGTTTAGTCCCGAACGGGAGATGCTCCAAGCAGCGATCGACTATAGCCAGATCAAAGTAAATGGCAAAGTTCGTCTTCGACTTTATAAAGGAAACATTGATGTTGTAGGCAGAGAATCTGAAGACACTCTTTTTGACGAAGCAGTGGCGACTTTTGAAGAAGACGAAGGTGCTTACAATCAGGCAGATGCAGAAGGGTTCATTAAATTAAATGCATTGAGATTACGGACCGTTGCCCGTAGGAATGCATCACGTCAGGAGAAATCATGACAACGCTTTGGCATGGACGTTTCAAAGGAGGGTCAGCTGAAGCTCTTAAAGCTTTAAATGACAGTCTTTCTTTTGACATGAGAATGTATAAAGAAGATATTGAAGGATCAAGAGCGCATGTGCGTATGTTGGCGCGGGTGGAGTTAATAAATGAACCTGATAAAGAGGCGATTCTTAGCGCTCTGGATCAAACAGAGGATGAAATATCTAAGGAAAGATTTGTATTTGAACCCAGTGATGAAGATATTCATACAGCAGTAGAAAGAAGAGTCACAGAGATAGCAGGAGAAGCAGGTGCTCGTCTACATACGGGGCGAAGTAGAAACGATCAAGTTGCAACAGACCTTCGTCTATGGGTTAAACGAGAGATAAAAGAAATATCGGGTTTGGTTACAGACTTTCAAGAAACCCTGATTTCACAGGCTATTACTTCAAGAGATACTTATCTTCCGGGTTATACCCATATGCAACAAGCGCAGCCTGTCATGCTCGCCCATCACCTTTTGGCTCATGGGTGGGCATTTAGTCGTGATGTGGATCGCCTACTTGAGGCAGCGAATCGAGCAGATGTTTCTCCCTTAGGCGCAGGAGCGTTAGCGGGTTCCTCGTTGCCTCTTGATCCAGATGGAGTTGCAGAAGATTTAGGGTTTAACGGACGATTCAATAATTCATTAGACGCAGTGTCAGATAGAGATTTTGTTGCTGATGCCCTGTTTGCTTTAACACTCTTAGGGGTTCACTTATCTCGTATAGGGGAAGAATTGATTCTCTGGTCGAGTACCGAGTTTGGATTTGTTGAGTTAGATGATGCATTTTCAACAGGATCGTCAATGCTGCCTCAGAAGAAAAATCCTGATGTTGCCGAATTAGCTCGTGGCAAGGCTGGTCGTCTTATCGGACACCTAACTGGGTTTTTAGCGACTTTGAAAGGTCTTCCATTTGCTTACAACAAGGATTTACAAGAGGATAAAGAACCATTGTTTGATGCTTGCGACACGACTCGGTTGCTCCTCTTAGCGCTCAATGGCATGGTGGGAACAATGACGTTCAATGATGAGAAAATGAAAGAACATGCAGATAACCCGAATGCAGCTGCTATTGATTTAGCCGAATATCTAGTAGCTAAAGGTGTTCCTTTCAGGGAAGCTCATGTCATAGTTGGCGGTCATGTTGCAGCAGCTATGGGTAGTGAGGAGTCTTTGGTTCAGATTGTGTCCTCTGATGAAAGATTAGGGCCAGAGGCCGCTGCTCTTCTAGTTCCTGGCGCTGCGGTAAATATGCGTACTACTCCTGGTGGTGCCGGTCCAGAACCGGTAAAGGTTCAACTGGAAGAATTTAAAAAGCAGTTGCAAACTCAGCAGGAACGGCTCAGAGAGTGATATTTAGAGCAATTGACGAGTTAGAGACAAGAGTTGGTATTGAAACCAAAAAAGTGATCGTCACTGCTCCCGATAGTTCTGAGAAGCAAAAATTCTTACGGTTACTTGACGACTATCCTGAAGCACTTATTAGGAGTTGCCGTCCGGCACATTTGACTGGATCAGCCCTGGTCTTGGATCCATCCAACAATAAAGTACTGATGCTCTTTCATACTAAATTACAGCGATGGTTGCAGCCGGGAGGACATGCGGATGGTGATGGGGATCTCGCACGAGTTGCATTGCGAGAGGCAATTGAAGAAACAGGAATTACAGACCTGCGTGTATTTGATGAAGTGATCGATCTTGACATACATGAAGTAAACCCTCCGAAAGAAGACCGCCATCATCATTATGATGCTCGATTTCTTGTCTTGGCTCCAGAGGGCTCTGTTCCTGTGAGAAATCATGAGTCACAAGAATTGAGGTGGGTGGAAGTAGAGAGTCTTCATCATCTAGGAGTTGATTCTGGAGTGCATCGCCTCGCACGAAGATGTATCAATCAGTTGACAGGTCTGTAGTTTTTCTAGAAGTCACCAGGATCTAGACAGGAATCTAAATCGTTGACACGAGCAAAACCATTCTGACGATCAAGATATGAACCTGATCCAGAAGGCAATGAAGTTAGTAGAGGAGCGACATCCCCTTCTGATCTCAGTTTCTCTACGTAAGCATTACGATCTTGAATATAGATTTGCCAGTCACTTAGCCAACTTTCAATGAGGAAGCGATCATTCTCTGTTCCCCCGTTAAGGGATTGAAGAGATAGAACCAAAGAGTCCAAGAGCCCAGTGACTTCTTCAATTAGTTCTGCTCGACTTTCAGGAGAGTTGGCTGTAGTAGCTAATGGGAAATCTGAAAGTTGTTGTCTGAATTCGACACAAAGTTGCTCGGCATTATCGGCCCAAACTCTGTCTTCTATACGATCTGGGTTTCCTGATGGGGCTAAGAAAAAAGCCCAGAACCAAAAAATTATGAGAGAAATAACTAAAACGATTAAGCCGAATCGAACTACAGATCTTGACCAATCTTGATTCTGTCCTTCAATCATTCTTCTTCTTCTTCTTCTTCTTCTTCTTCTGGTTCTGGAGTGACTTGAACTGTAACGGTTGAACCTACAGGTAGTTCTACACCTGGTATTGGATCTTGCGCCCAAACGATTCCAGCTGGTGACTCGGGATTTTCAGGATCAGATGCAACAATTGAAACAAAAATAAGCCCACTGGACTCAACTGAAACTTGAGCTTGCTCAACAGTAAATGTAACTAGATCAGAAACTAGAACAGGCGGAGGAGGAACAGCGATCTCTAGCACCATTGAACCACCCTCAACCATGGTAGACCCAACAATTGGTGATTGGCCGATGATTACATTCGGCTCATGTTCGGTGGTTTCAATCTCTATGAAAGCAAGAATGGTGATCCCTGTTTCTGAATCCAGTAAAAGCTGTGAAGCTTCTTCCAGAGTCAGTCCAAGAAGTTCAGGCGTGAAAACAACAACTTCAGGATCTTCTGTGGTTGTTGGAGCTTGAGAAGGAGGTGGTTCGGTAAATTCACTTGCTGACAGATCTAGATGTGCCGACTCCATGACGTCATGCCAAATAAGCGCTGGAAAAGTACCGCCTGATACTTTTCGGTCAGTCAAAGGCGGGACCATCGATATTTGACCTTCTGGATAACCAACCCAAACGGCTGTCGTAATTTGAGGGGTATATCCCACAAAGACTGCATCGGCATAATTTTGTGTAGTTCCAGTTTTACCAGCTGCTGATCTACCAAAATCGGCTCGCCACCCAGTGCCATGTTCTATAACTCCCTCAAGGATCCATGTCATTTGATCTGCTAAAGAAGCCGACAATACACGAGTCTGTTCACGCTCCCATTCCCACAAAGTCGTTCCATCAGGTTTGGTTATTTTCTTCACATAAGTAGGAGGAACTGAAACTCCTCGATTTGCAAACGTGCTGTAAGCAGAAGCCATATCAAGCATGGTTGTATCAGAAGTACCCAAAATACTTGAATAGACATTTTCAACTGGGTTTTGAATTCCAAGACGACGAGCCATGGAGGTTAGTCGTTCCGGGCCAATTCCCATAATTAACTGGGCATAAACCGTGTTATAAGAACCCCACATTGCTTGAACTAAAGTCACATCCTCTGGTTCAGGAATCTCTCCAGTTACAGGATCAGGATCAGGAAGACGATATCCAGTGGACCCACCACTAACTTTCCAAGTAGCAAACGCACCAGTCGCCCCAGGTATATCAAATTCAGCCTCGTTGGGAGCCGAGTAAACTGCAGTGGCGCTCCACCCTGCTTCCAAAGCAGCAGCTAAACCTATGGGTTTCATAGATGAGCCAACTTGACGACCATTACCTACAGCTAAATTCACTTTGGCGTCTTCATCATCAGCAAAGAAGTCTCGCCCGCCGACCATTGCAAGAATAAAACCAGTCTGAGGATCCATGACCACAACAGATGCATCTGGAAGTCCTTGTCCGACTGGAAGGTGTCTCTCTACTGCTAATTCAGCTTCAGACTGCAGATTAAGATCAATAGTGGTTTCAATACGGAGGCCTCCTTCGAAAAGGAGAGATTCACGTTCCGCTCTAGTAGCAGCAATGTCTTCGTTTTCCAGAAACCATCTACGTACTTCTTCTACAAAATGACCTGCTTCGTAAACTGTGTCAAGTCGTGCAGAATACTCCTCTAGGACAGGAGGTGACTCTAATGCATTCATATGTTCTTCTTCAGTTATGAACTCATTAGCCACCATACGTTTCAGAACCATATGGCTCCGACGAAGACTATTGCTGTAGTTGAGTAGCGGATCATAATAAGAAGGACGCTGAATAATTCCTGCGAGCATTGCAGCCTCTTGAATTGAAAGATCCTGGACGTCTTTATTGAAATAAGTCAAAGCGGCGGCTTTTATTCCATAGGCACCGTGACCAAAATAAATAGTGTTTAGGTATTGGAGAAGAATGAAGTCCTTGCTGTATTGATCCTCTAAACGCATTGAGTACCAGATCTCTTCAAGTTTACGACTAGCAGTTTTTTCAGAATTTTCAATAATCGCCAATTTCACATACTGCTGGGTAATAGTTGAGGCTCCTTGACTAATTCCACCAGCTTCTAAATTAGAACGCGCTGCACGGATTATCCCTCTGAGGTCAATTCCATCGTGACTATAAAATCTTTCGTCTTCAATAGCGATGACAGCATTGCGAACCATCTCTGGTATCTCTTCAATCTTGCGAATGATTGATCGATTCTCTGGAGCTACTAGTGAAGTTATGTATGTTCCATCTCCAGATACCACAACTGATGTTTCTGCTTGTTCGGGAATACTTATTTCGAATTGTTTAGATTCAGAGCGATAACAAGCTGTCGCGGTCAAAGAACAAGCTACAGAAATTAAGACAATGCGTTGGACAAAAGTTCCCATAATTAGTATCTATTCTGGCCTGTAAAAGCCCAGAAAAGATGTCACAACAAGAAGGTTTCAACAATATAGGTGAAAAGGTTGGACCTGAGCCGTTCTATAGGCCATCGTTAAAGGGTGACAAGTAACAAATTTTTAAAAGACCTTGAACGTAGAGGACTAGTTTTTGATAGTACTGATCGGGAAGCTTTAGCAGAGAGACTGTCTGAAAAGCCAGTTACTCTTTACTGTGGATTTGATCCAACAGCTGACAGCTTGCATGTTGGGAGTCTCTTACCCTTATTACTTTTACGGAGATTTCAAGATGCTGGGCATCGGGTTATATCACTCGCGGGTGGTGCAACAGGTATGGTTGGAGATCCGAGTGGCAAGTCAGAGGAACGGAATCTTTTAGACGAGGAGACTTTGACTAATAATGTTGAAGCTATAGCTGCTCAAATGAAGTCATTCATTCGACTAGAAAGCCCAGACTCCTCAGATCAAAATTCTTCAATGTTGTTAAATAATTTAGAGTGGACTTCTGGCGTAAGCATTCTCGCCTTTCTTCGAGAAGTGGGAAAGCATGTGACAGTAGGAACCATGCTGGGTAAAGAATCTATAAGGGCTCGCTTAGAAAGCGATCAAGGAATTTCTTTCACCGAGTTCAGTTACATGCTGCTACAGGCAAACGATTTCTATGAAATGAATCAACGGTATGAATGTGAAATGCAGGTGGGTGGTTCGGACCAGTGGGGCAACATCACTGCCGGTATAGATCTCATTCGAAGGCGCACGGGAAAGGTTGCCCATGGGCTAACAGTTCCTCTTATTACGCGCTCCGATGGAGGAAAGTTTGGTAAAACGGCTGAAGGAACTATATGGCTAGATCCAGAGAGAACCCTTCCGTATCAGTTTCATCAGTATTTTCTTAACGTTGATGACAATGATGTAGAGAAAATGCTCCTGCAACTAACTTTATTGAAAGTTGAGGAAATTGAAGAAGTACTGGCAGAACATCACCGGGACACTTCTCTTAGAGTCGGTCAGCACCGTTTAGCGGATGAAGTTTGCACTCTTGTGCATGGTCTAGAGGAAACAAGAAAAGCGGTTTTAGCTGCTCAGGGACTCTTTGGAGATACCCCACCAACAGATGAGGTTCTTGAAGCTCTCCGAGGAGTAATTCCTGAAACACCTTATTTAAAAGAAAATCTGGAAAATACAGAGTCATTAATTAAAGTTTTAGTTGAGACTGGCTTATGTAAATCTAAAAGTGATGCGCGTCGTACAATCAAAGGCGGAGGGGTATCAGTTAATGGAATTCGTCAAGATCCAGAGGCTTCAAAGCTGCCTGAAGAGGTTTTTGATGGTGCCTATTTCATCCTTTTACAGAAGGGTCGACGCTCTCGCCATTTGCTTGTAATTTCTTAAAACGTCAAATTAAAGAAATTACCGGAAATAAAGGCTAAAGGGTTGATGTAAGCGTGCTTGAGCGCTAGCGTTGCGAGGCGCACACGTTCGGAAATTATTTATTCTGAAACAAGTGTGGTGGCTGTAAATCAAATGGTTCAAAGCAATCATAATGATGCTGCAGTCACGGGCATTACCAGTCCTTAAAGACTGGCTGCCAGATGATCTGAAAGTCATCGTGTGCTCTTTGAAAACGGAACAGAGGACGAAAAAGCCAGTGCGGGCTGGCCATAAACGATCGCGAGTCGTTTCTGGTCAGACCCTGAACAATTCAAGCACTGACGGACAGCGATGATCGCTTAGGTGATCATCTTTGACCTGAAGCCAGTCGATCGAGGATATTAGTATTCTTGGATCGACACACTCGCGTCGGCTCGTCGAAAGACGAAGCCGCACAAATGATTTCTGGGAAAAACTGTTTACAGTTTTTCTTGAGATTTTGATGGAGAGTTTGATCCTGGCTCAGGACGAACGCTGGCGGCGGGCCTTATGCATGCAAGTCGAACGCACTCGACCTTCGGGTCACATGAGTGAGTGGCGAACGGGTGAGTAACACGTGAGAAACCTGCCCCGAAGACTGGAATAACCCGGGGAAACTCGGGCTAATACCGGATATCCCCAATTAATCGCATGGTTAGTTGAGGAAATGCTCCGGCGCTTCGGGAGGGTCTCGCGGCCTATCAGCTAGTTGGTGAGGTAACGGCTCACCAAGGCAACGACGGGTAGCTGGTCTGAGAGGACGATCAGCCACACTGGGAC
>Ga0066846_10000065_pt1 | contig 43334 bp, 36 predicted proteins | sample ETNtaG_33_FD_65489 | JGI IMG/M metagenome (GOLD analysis project Ga0066846, IMG submission 65489) | Marine microbial and viral communities from oxygen minimum zone, Eastern Pacific Ocean - ETNP201310SV76 | ecosystem: Environmental > Aquatic > Marine > Oceanic | place: Pacific Ocean: Eastern... | reverse complement strand
TCGCTTGAAACTCCCGTGACCACTGTTGCTTCCATAAATGCCCCATCACGATCGAGTGCATTTCCTCCACATACAACCTCGCCGCCTTCAGCGAGGCCTTTGGCTAACATGTCAAGCACATCATCACGGTGAGATGTATGAACCATACTTCCCATACGAACGCCCTCTTCCATTCCTGGTCCAACTGGCCACTTGCTGATTTCAGCAACGATTGCTTCGACCAATTCATCGTGAACATCCTCGTGAACGATTAGTCGGGAACCTGCCCAACACATCTGTCCAGCATTCATGAATATTCCAAAGCAAATCGCTTTTGCACAGTGGCGAAGATTAGCATCAGGAAATACGATATTTGCTCCTTTGCCACCGAGTTCAAGTGTTACTGGAGTGAGATTCTCACTTGCCTTAGCCATAACCGCTTGTCCAGTTGGCACCCCACCGGTTAGTATGATTCCGTCAACACCAGAATGGCCTGCTAAAGCATCTCCAATCAAACTGCCAGAACCGGTAATCACCTGAAGAACGCCAGATGGCAAACCGACTTCAGCCTCTTCCATCGCCTTTGCCCATGCAAGCAATGAGAGTGGTGTCCATGAGGCTGGCTTGGAGATAACTGTGCATCCAGCAGCAAGAGCTGGGGCGATTGAGCGAATAGCCAATTGAAGTGGGAAATTCCATGGTACAATGTGTGCTGTTACACCAAGTGGTTGGCGTAATGTGTAGTTCAAACGGTTACCTGGTACTGGAATTGTACTACCTTCGATTTTATCAGATAAACCTGCGAAGTACTCTAGGGTCCATGCTCCGTAACGAATTTCACTGAGAGCCTCTCTGAATGTTTTACCATTATTGGATGACTCAAGGGCTGCAAGCGACTTGGCATTTGCATAGGTTGCTGCAGCCATTTTGTTCAAAATACGTCCTCGTTGTGCTGGGTCCATCAATGCCCAGTCTTTGCTCTTGAGGGCTTCTTTCGACGCGGCAACACAGCGGTCAACATCGGCAATAGTTGCCTTAGGAACCGCTGTAATTATTTCTCCAGTAGCAGGATTGTGTACATCACCTGTTCCTCCATCCTCAGCATCGCACCACTCTCCTGCGATTAGCATCTGTTCGGTCGCCATGCTTGGGGCGAAGAGGAACCTGCTCAAAGCCTCTCGCATCGAGGGAGGTGTTGATTAGCGAGGGTGCTTAGCACCCTCTCATGGCGCAGCGCATTGGCATCGCTGAGGCGACCACTACCGCTGTCACTGGTAAACCGCCAATGCTGGTGTTAATCTCTGGAGCAACTGGAGTGGGAAAATCAACCACTGCAGTCAAACTCGCACACTCCCGTTCATTCTCTCGTTTGCTCTCTACCGATGCGGTTAGAGAGGTCATGCGAGTGATGGACAAAGATGGCCATGGACCGCTTCATCGGTCTTCATTCAGTAGAGGGGAAGCAGGGGATGCAGTTCTTGACTGGCAAGATACCTGTACCGCTGTTGAAGCAGGCGTTCTAGCCACAATTGAACGTGCTCGAAGAGAAGGTATTGACCTTGTTCTCGAAGGAGTTCACCTTGAGCCAAGTGCTAGATTACTCAGATCTTGGACTGAAGCAGGAGGAATTGCTATTGGAGTAGTAATGCATGTTGATGATGAAAAGCAACATGCCTCTTTCCTCAAGCAAAGAGAGAGTCATTCATTCCGTAATGCTGAGAGGTATATTTCCGCATTGCCAAGAATTCGAGCGATTCAAGAAGCATTACTCGACAAAGCAAAAATTGCATATTGGCATACTTTGGACCCGACAAGGGTTGAAAATTCTCTTGAGAGAATCCATCACTGGATGGACCTCGCTTGGAATGAATGGCGCAAATCACATTGATTATTCATCGAGATTTATGGTGAACTCGATTGAATTTTCAAGCATTGAATTTCTATCAGCAGCACCCAATTCACAATTTACTGTGATTATGCCATCTAACTCACTAACTGTAATATCGAGAAGTTTGAGTTCCACTCCTCTAATCTCACCATGGTGCAGGATGTCGTCGTGTAACGAAGCCATCGCTTTCTCAACACTCTCTATTTCAGATAACCCACCATCATACCAGATTTGGGCTCTGTCGTAAGTCAATGCAGGCAAAGAGTCCACAATTTCTGCCGAAGCGGTGATTGTAGTATCGCCCGCAGGGTCATGCGGCATTGCAATACCTGCCATCTTTACTCCAAAAATAGCCATTGAGAGAAGGGACATCATCAGTACCATTCCTGTTGCCAAGAGCATTTGACCTTCATCATCCCGCTCAGATAACATCACTCGCCACCTCCTCGAGTCCAAACATCAAGTGAAACTGTCCACAAGTGGTCATCAACTGCAACTAGTGAATGTGTAGTAATTGTACGACCAGCAGGGGTTCCGACTTCTCCTGCGGGATGGCTAGTTCCTGAATCACGGGCTAGCCAACAATTTCCTTCGTAACCACTTGTTATCGCACCTTGGATTAATTCGCACGCTGCGTCCTCATCACCATTGGAAAGTAATTCTGCAAGTCTGGAATCATACTCGCCTCCCTGGGAGGTAATTCCAAGGCCATACCTAATGGCATCTTGACCAGCGAATTCCATACTTGCATCGATAGACTGTGATGGAGAATCTGGAACTTGGATTTGGATTAGAAAGGTTGCTGACATGAAAAATAGCCAAAATAGTGTCAACATCTCAAGGATGTGAACTTGTCCTGAGTCGTCATCGTGCAACCCTTTCACCTCATGGTCTGAATACACCAGCTGAGACATTGAAGCCTGGCAAGGTTGTAATTCCAATGAGGTCGGGCGTGTATACAATGAAATTGAAACATAGTAAGGAAAGAAGAATCATCAATCCAGCATGCTTCATTCCACTGCTAAATCTTCCAGTTGCCATTAGCCCCGCCATATTTCCATTGCCCAATGCCTGCATTGTCACTCCATAATAGAAAATTGTCAGGAAGAACAATGGCTCAATGTTTCGGATGACCATGTTTCCAATCGCAGCACCGCCGCTCTCTCCTCCTTCACTCGGTTCGGAATTTGAACCCGCAATAGCAGGGATGAAAACCTTAGCAAGAACGACAATAACTCCCAAGAATACACCATATGAAGTCCAAATGACCGAAATATAAGATGCAATTGAGCGTATTCGTTCACGTTCTAGGAATTTGATTTCACGACTGTCATTTGCTGCAGTAACAAGAATATCAGAAATTTTTCCTCCAGCGCGATTAGCCTCTGAAATCAAGGAGATAGCACGTCTGACAAGTGGGGTGCCAACTCGTTCTGCGAACATATGAATGACATCGGAAAATGCAACACCCCAACTCAATTGGTCACTCATTTTCTTTACTTCATCGTTCAAGGCACCGTATTCAGATTTCGCCAACGTTTGAACCGCTACAGTCATTGACAAACCCCCCTTCCAATACTCTGCAAGATCCCGTAAGAAATCTGGGAATTTCTCTTCCATATCGTTAATTCTTGTCTTCACGCGATCCCAATAGAAAGAAGCTGGCCAGAAACACATGAAAAATCCAAATCCGAAGAAATTGAGGAAAATGGTAGGCCTCAAACTTACTCCACCTAGATTTACTTCTGGACCAATCCAAAGCGATTTGTTATTGATGTACTCCGGAGTACCATCAAAGTAATCCATCTCGAAGCGATATGTTGCAGAGTTGATTTCCTCATTTGACATAATTACAACAGAATACATATTCCCTACTTCCATATTCTCAACATGGAGGTGACATTTGTCATTCTCATCGTGACTGTTTCCATCATGTCTCGCGACTACTTGCCCATCGATATCGTGGATTCTAAACGAATAATCTGCGGGTAGAGAAGAATCGATATTACATGTAGCCGTAAATGGTTGTACTGGAGGAGCAGCGCCATTTAATTCAGATATATTGCGCCCGGGTACATCGAAATATTGTCCTTGCTCTCTAAACTCAATCCATGGTTCGAGAGATTCATAGACAATTGGAGTTGCTTCATCCTCCAACATGGGACAAGTATCATTCAAGGTAGGGGTTAGTTCTACTGAAGAATCGAACCCGCAGGCTAGATTTACGAATAATGGTTGACCATTTGGTGATGTAGTAAAGTGAGAGTTGGTAATCCAGAATCCAAAGCAACCTAAACCAATGAATCCACATACCATCAAAATAGCATAGAGTTTTGTCATAGTAGAGTCATTCTTAGGAAGGTCGAGATCTACGATGATTTTGTTCTTCTTTTTGCGCGCCATATTCTCACCTCCTCACATTTTTTGCTCTTCACTGGATGACCAAACTAAGAATGCGAACATTACATGGATTAATGGCAATACCAATAGTACAACCAGATACAGAGTTCCTTCGCTCATTTGGGCACCACGGCCACTGACCCAGAACATAATTACGAGCATGACAATCAGGAAGAGAGGCATTGCTACAGCAACCACAACATAAGACTCAGCCAACATTGCCAGAGATTCTAGGAACTCGTGTAATCGCGTTCGATTCTCACGCATATAGTGCTCAGCACGATTAAGGAAGTACAACTTTAGTGAGCCTCCGGCTGTTAATGTTCCAACCATTCCCTGGAAGAACTCCGTCATCCAGGGAGATGCTGCACGGTCAACCGACATCTTCATCGCGGTAAGCAAATCAAATCCTAGAAGACTCACATCGCGATAAATCATAGCTGAATCATATGCAATCTCGCCATATATATCTCCATTCATTGCCAGTGATCTGAAAATTTTGTGTGGAGTCGCGTTTGCAGCAGCCATCGCTGCAGTATATGATGCGGCATACGGCAAGTATTTCTCCAAAGCAACCCCTCTTGTATGTGCTGATCTGGCGGCCCCTTTCTTCAGATATTTGAATACGAAAAATGGTATCACTGGACCGAAAATTATCGGAATCAGTGTTTCAACCCAATCTGGAAATTCAAGGTAGGTAAAATAGGGGCATCCATTAGCAGGTAATGTTGTATCAATTAAATCCTCATTCCAATATTCCCATACGAAACACGCTTCTGCAGTAGATTCATCTGGCAATGACTCATAATAATCTACAAATCCAATAACTGGGAAGAAGAAGGCTAAATTGACTAGGATACAAAAAATCACTACTAGAACCGTGAGCATGAAATTTTGAGCCAAAAACACCTCTGGCATCATTGGCATGTTTCCCTTTACTAGATCGTCACTAAGTTCTGTATCTTCTCGGGCCCGCTTCTTGAAAAAACCACCTACTAAGCGGTGACAAATTTTCTGCCAGGCGGTTAACTCCATCCATTATCCCTTCCCAAACATCAAATCCAGAATTCATTTCAGCGCATTCCATCAACTCTTGCGAGAATCTCGTGTGGCCTAACATAGTACTCCGTGATAATTTGGCTGACCTGATCGGCCTTGCGGATGTCATTGAGCACCATCCACTCGAGTATACGCTTACGGGTTCGAAGTTCCCTTCTCATATCCTCTTGACTATAATTGATCTTAACCATAATCTTCTCTAAAACATATGATTTTCCAGAGAATATGAAATCGTCATTAGCAACATTCCATCGGAAAACCTCGTTCGTGATGACTTCCATTGAGTTTGGATCGATACCAACAATTTCGACAATCTGCTTTGAACGTCGAACACGGCGTCCATTAATTCTGGTCTGAATTTGAATCACACAAGCCTCAAGAGCAGGAAGGAGAACACGCGGGATATCAATCGGTTTATTCTCAAGTCGGTGGACTAGAGAAGGTACTGAATCAGCGTGAACTGTCGAATATGCGCAGTGGCCTGTTGCCATTGCTTGGAATAGAACATATGCTTCTGCACCACGAATCTCTCCAACAATGATGTACTCAGGTCGCTCACGAAGAGCTGCTTTTAGAAGTTCGAATTCACCGATTTCACCCTCGGAGGATTCTCCACCGAATCCTTGACGAGTTAGACCTGGAACCCAATTTGGTTGTGGAATGTTAACTTCACGAGTTGACTCGATACTGACAATCTTCATCTGCCAAGGTATGAAAATACACATCGCGTTTAGAGTGGTAGTCTTACCAGATGCTGTACCACCTACGAAGAGCATAGGAACTTCATTCTGGAATGAAATCCACAAATATGCGCCCATCAAAGATGACAAGGTGCGGAATGCAATGATATCACAAGGTGAGAACGGATCATCCTTGAAACGACGAATACAGAAAGCTGAACCTCTCGTCGAAACCTCTCGACCGAGTTTCATAACAATTCTAGAACCATCCATCAATGTAGCATCGAGAAGTGGATCTGCAACTGAAATGTGTTTACCGCAACGTTGTGCTAATTTGATCACATAACTTTCGAGTTCGTCATCGGTATCCCAAGAACATGTAGTTTCGACAGACTCAAATTTCCGATGATAAGCGAAAATTGGAACCCCAGTTCCATCGCACGATACGTCCTCAACGTTAGCATCATTCATCAGAACGTCCATCTTTCCATATCCTACCATATCTCGTCTAAGATAATAGAAAAGTTTGGACTTAGATTTCTTGTTAATCTTCATCCCATAGGCCTTGATTACCTTATCCATTGCCGTTCTAAGATAGGCAATAGGGTCGGAATCAATCTCCTCGATATTTGCAGTTAATGAACGGATGAAAATATCCAATAATTCATCTCGCCACTCCTGTTCTTTCTTATTGAGGGGAGGTTCGATGATTTGGTAAACAATGTTGAGAGAGCGCTTATCACGAACGATTCGTGCAAAGGCATGAGGTGGCATGACGGGGTACTTGTCGAGTTCATCATACTGTGCTCTCTGTTGACCTCGTTGGCGCTTCTGGCCTCCTCCTCCCTTTCTCGCCATGTACACGACACCCCCTGTAGCATCCTCTTCACGGTCAATCGTCGGTTATGACCTTGTCTATGTGTAGGGGGCCCTACGGGCCCACTCACAGGGATGTTAGCCAATCCGAGACAAGAATGGTGAATTCTGTAATCTCCTGATTATTTGAGATGGTGAACTCCGCTTCAGAAATTATTTGATCCAAGCCCCATCCATTTTCTCTCTCGTCTCTAATTTGAAAAGTTGACCTATCACCATCTTCAGAACGGCCACGAGAAATTACTCGCTGAAATCTCGTTTCAGTATCTGCAATAATCGCTACCGAAATGAACGAGGCTCCCCAGTGTTCAACGAATACGGCTTTCTCAGCAGTACCTCTCATTCCTTCGATTAATACGATGGAGTGTTCATCCAATAATGAATCAACGGCAGAGGTCAAACGGACTGCAAGTATATCATCGCCGTGTTCAGCTCTGAGAGCAGTTGCTACTTCGCCAAAGACATTCGGCCCTTCCTCAATCCCAAGCGAGGTGACCTCAGCCCTTACCATATCACCCATGGAGCGTACTGGAATTCCTTTAGATGCAAGAATGGAAGCGAACTCGCCCTTGCCACTGGCTGGCATTCCGCAAACTGCGATAACCAGCCCCATACTACACGGCTGTTGGATTCAGTTGTTGAATTCTGCCCTTCCCCATTTGCGGTCGAGTAGTTTCATCAATAGAATTGAAGCCGCCACCAAACCTACACTGACTCCAAGAATTCCCTTGAACCCTGACTCCATCTTTTCGCTGGTAAATTCAACCGCTTCCGCATCCAATCCGCCGTCTTGTACTGCACTCATCCAATTCTCGTAGAATGAAACATCACCTTGGGTAAAGGATAGAAGGAATAGTGCGAGAAGTGGAATCACCGTACCAATCCAAAACCAAGTCATGATTTTTGCATCGAATATCGCCTTATTGGGCGCCAATCCCATCAAGAATGCTGTCAATGAAACAATGTAGATACTATTGGCAATCATTACTATCAGAGCGATTGGAAGTACTGCCCATTCGTCGAGTTTCCACGCCATGAGGCACACAAAGAGAATGGAAATCCATGATGTTGCGAGGAAATATACCGCCACTTTTGCCCTAATTAATTGAGGAACTGATAACGGAAGGCCATTCATGTGCTCGGGAGAATCAAGGGCGGTTAGCCAAGAATAGAAATTGAATCCGAAGAATCCTAGGAAAGGAGCATAACTGAGGAGATTGATCGGAATTGGTGCTTCTGCAAAGTCGACCAACCAGGCCATCAATAAGAGAACTATTAGTGGGACTGAATAACTCACTGTCATTTTCTTCAATGAACCTGAACGAACCAAATCAACCGCTTCCTTAGCAACTAGAAGGCGCGTAGTTCCCTTTCCAAGGAAACGTAATTTATTCCAAATTGGCATGAATAATTCTTCCTTCGCTACGACCTTTACTTCAAAATCGTCACGAACCAATTGCGCTGCAATATACGCTGCACTAAGTGATAATACGATTGCTGGAATTGCCCAGACTTCACCACCTGGCGCTTGGGTTGCCATTCCCCACAAGAGAGTATTTCGAGGTACAAATCCGAGACCTACAATTGTTCCAAGGCCGATTACTGCTATTGGAGTAAGACGGCTTATCCATCCTCCGAGAAGCCATAATGATGAGGCGATGAAAGATAGGGCTAATCCTTCAGCAAGGGTAACCGTCATTGAAATCCAAGTGCGTGGTAGACTAGACCACTCGAGAGGTGTACTAACATCGGTCCACCACTCAAGGGAAATACCTACTGCCATTCCACCAATTACAGGGGTAAGTATTAGCATTACATAATATGATAAATCCTTGCAATAATATGCAAAATGTGCGACTGAGTTGGATAATGGTTGTAGTGCTGGGCTTGCAAGAAGGTAATTCTTTGTCCCAGTTCGAGCAAGAACTCTCTCCCTTCCAAGGAATGCAAACGAGCCCATTCCAAGGCTAAATAGCAAGAGAGGCAAATGGAGGGCGAATCGCATTTCCTGCCAGGTAAAGGCTTTGGAATCTGAGAGAGACCCTGTGTCTTGTGCAGCACCTTCTCCTACCAAAAATTGTAGACCAATTGTTGCAACCATTGTCACCAATGCAACCATGAGTGGAAACATCATGATTCGGCGTTTCTTGGCGAAGTCAAGATTCTCACGGTATTCTTCGATGAACATTACCTTGAATGTAGCACTAAAGGCAGCCCATCCCGTTAGTGGATTGTGAAGATGTTTTCCACCACCTACACTACCAAAGGTCACCGCCTCTGTTGAGGCTTCTGCCTCAGACCAGTCGCGGCTGGAGAAGCTGATTGACATAATCACTCCTCCTCGTTTAGTCCCTCGTCACTTCGGCGTTCTGCTTCTTCAATCGAATGCCCCACTAAGCGGATAAACACATCCTCAAGTGTTTCTTCAGCATTCAATTTCATATCTTTTACATTTCCAGCAGCTAGAACCTTTCCATTATTGATTATGGCCATTCTATTGCACATTCTTTCTGCCATCTCAAGCACGTGAGAACATAGGAAAATTGTCCCACCATTTGCTACATGATCGAGTAACCACTGGCGGCATTTTCGTTGATAAATTGGGTCGAGATTTGCGAATGGTTCGTCAAGGAATAAAAGACGGGGTTCGTGGATGAATGCTGCGGCGAGCATCACCTTCTGTCGCTGACCCTTTGAAAGGTCCTTACACATGGTATCTTTCTTCTCATCGAGTCCGAACCAATCCATCCAATGCTCTACCTTTGACTCAAAATCTTCCACGGCACGTAATTTGCATACAAACTGAAGAAATTCTATTGGAGTAAGGTAGGATGGAGGAGATTCGGATTCAGGAACAATTCCAATGTTCGCTTTCAATTTCTGTGGATTCCTTGCCGCATTGATCCCCAATACTTCGACTCCACCTATACTAGGGCGTAGTTGCCCGGTTAGAAGTTTGATAAAGGTTGATTTTCCAGCACCATTTGGGCCGAAAACACCGAAAAATTCTCCTGCAGAAACCTTCACATCCAAAGGGTGTAAAGCAATGAATTCACCATATCTTTTACCGAGGTCCTTTGCGACTACAAGTGCGTCCTCAGCATTTGACATAAGCGCACGGGCGCATGGCTTAGTCATCAATGTGTCCTTGTAAAGTTGATTTGCTCAGTCCCCCTCGCACCTACATGAGCGATGTTCTTCTCATCGAGGAGATGCCATGCGAAAGTGGCGATGGCACTATTGCAATGGTTACAATAAACCGACCAGAAAAGTTGAATGCACTCAACCAAGAAGTGATGGCAGCAATCAAAGAAATGTGTCGGTGGTCGGAAGAAAATGACGATGTCCGATGCATCGTGATTACTGGTGCTAAACCCAATCCCCCTCCGGAAGGCAAAAGGGCAAAACCCAATGCTTTTGTTGCAGGTGCAGACATTACCGAATTTGTTGGCAAGAAAAGTAATGATATCCGTTCTTTGTTCAAAGACAATGCTTGGGAAGCAATCTGGAATCTTTCAAAGCCAACCATTGCTATGGTAGATGGATTTGCTCTTGGCGGCGGCTGTGAAATCGCTTGCTCATGTGATATTCGAATTGCAAGTACCAGGGCGGTATTTGGAACTCCTGAAATCAAATTGGGCTTGATTCCTGGCGGTGGAGGCACTCAACGTCTAGTCAATATCGTTGGACTTGGAAAAACGATGGAGATGGTCATGAGTGGGGAAACAATCAGTGCTGATGAAGCATTAGCTATCGGTTTAGTCAATCATGTTGTATCTCCTGAAGAACTCGAAACTCGAACTATGGGGATTGCTCAATCAATCGCTTCCAAAAGTATGAGTACCCTGAAAGTAGCAAAGAAAACGATTCGTTCCGCGCTTGAAAACGGGATCGGCGATGGTGTTGCAATTGAGGCTGAGGCTTTCGCAAATCTATTCGATACTGAAGACAAAGAAATCGGTGTCCAAGCATTCCTAGCCCGAGAAAACCCCGAATGGAAGCACCGGTGATCAATCATCTGCAATCTCATCTCGCAATGCTGCGAGTGCTCCAGATGCACCTGGAGGCGGAGGTAATGGAAGACCTAGGTCGGCTGGGCTCGGTATACCCTCTGGCAAGGCAAATGCCATTGAACTGCTTGACTTACTTTCATCGACTGGTCGGAATCCCTCGTCAAGCGGTACGCGAAGTTTGAGGATTTTTGATTCATCTATTCTCACAAGGCTTGCGCCATATACGTGACCCGGCTCTGCTACTGCAGGCTCCTCGATAATCTGGTTGCCGTGGTTTTCCGTTTGAATCACTGTGACCAAATCTTCTCCACTAGAATGGTCTTCCCACATTTTTGCAGTGGATGCACGGATATCTGCCATCTGATCTCTACGACGTTCTGCAATACGAGCACGGATACGGTCGTGACGATCACGCTTGTCGACAATGTGTCTCTGAATTGAAGCATCTTCAATCGATTGGGCACTTACCTCTACGACGAACTCGTCAGCAACATGAACATCTTCTACTGTGACTTCGACCTCTTCAAGACCATCGTCGTCATCTGGTTCAATTGTAATCTCATTTGCAGTTTCCTCATCAGCTGCTGCCTTGACCTTAGCCATTTTTCGCTCCCTCAATGTTGCACCATCGAGTTCATCCTTGACTATTTCAGGTATGTCAATCTCCTCAGTTGGCTCTTCTTGAACCTGGGATTTGGCAATAATACGCTTAGGCGCAGTTGCGGCGGGCTTGTCTCCAAGAATAGTCCAAACGATTGCGCTGATTACCATTCCACCAACAAGGCCCCATTGTCCATTTCCATCGAACTCAGCCTGCATTGTGAGGAAGACAAGCAATTGCCCGACGAAGGCTAATGCGACGATTAGTCGTACTCTGTTCATGGGAGCCCACCTCTAGCCAATCGGACCCTCTTCAAGAATGTCACTCCAGACTGTCAAGTGCTGCGAGGATTCCTGCAAGGGCCCTGCGGCGATGAGAATAGAGTTGCTTTTCTGCTAAGGAAATAGCGCCAAAGGCCTTTCCGTGGGTCGAAACTGCTCCGATTGCCCCTCTTTCTAATGCATTACCTGATTCATCGAGATCACATGGAATAAATATCGGGTCGAAGCCGAAGCCGTTTTCTCCTTGCTCACTATGTGAAATACGCCCGGGACAGATTCCTTCGGCCACTATTGTCTGTCCCTTGTAATACAATGCAGCTACAGCCACAAATTCCGCATCCCGAATACGACTATCCATTATTGGGTCCTCACTTTGTAAATGCTCAAGCAAGCGAAGAACACCATGATTGCCTATTGTTTCGAGTGCATTGGCAGAATATACTCCGGGAAATCCATTGAGTGGACCAATGAATAATCCAGCATCCTCTACCAATAGCATATCTTCTGGGTCTGGTAGATGTGGTATTGCTTGCTCTAATTTAGCAAGAGCTACAGTTTCTAAATCGTCTGCCTGTGGTTCAATCGCCTCGAATTCAAACTGTTTTACTTCAATACCGTAGTGTGAGAAATGTTCAGTTGCTTCAGCAACTTTACCGGGATTACCAGTCATAAACCACAGGGTCATGGAAGTCCCCTGAAGGCCCGGGCTCTTGAGTATGATTGATAGGATGGCCCTAAGGAGAGCCATTTGTGAATTCTTACATCCTCGTCGCAACGGGAGGGGCTCTTGGTGCGGTACTACGTTTTGCAATTAGTCAAATGTTAGAGACACCATGGGGTACACTAACTGTGAATGCACTGGGTTCACTATTACTTGGAATATGTATGGCTGCACTTGCAAGTGAAATGATTTCCGAAGATGTAGCGCTACTACTAGGCACTGGAATACTTGGGGCCTTCACTACAATGTCTGCCTTCTCGATAGAAACCATCGAATTATGGGAATCAACTCCTTCACATGCGATAGGTTATGCCGTGTTGACAATCTTACTATGTCCACTACTTGCACTTGCAGGGTGGAAAGGATACGAACTCACTGCTTGATTGAAAGCATGCGCTCTAGAGCGACTTTTGCCCCTTCTTGCACTTTCTTTTCAACGATGACTTGATTGGGAATATCCCCTTCTACAATCTTCTCCAACACATCCATGAGGTAGACTGGATGAATCATGTACATCGTCGAGCATGGACATATTGTAGGCTCAAGACATTCGATATGTAATTCCGGGTATTGTTTGTCTAGACGAGCAACCATATTGATTTCAGTTCCCACTGCAATGTGAGTTCCTGGCTCTTGTTTTGCTACGAATCTGCGAATGAATTCGGTGCTACCGTTTGCATCTGCAGCATCTACAACTTCTCTTGGGCATTCAGGGTGGACTACAACGACACCGTTTGGATTTCGACTTCGAAAATCATCTACTTGTGTTGTAGTGAAGCGCTTATGGACTGAACAAAAACCATGCCAGAGAACTATCTTCACATCAGAAGGAATCTGATTCTTCTCTCCAGGGGTCCAAACCGCCATCCTTGAATCGGGAATGCCCATAGAGAGCCCTGTGTTTCTACCTAGATGCTGATCTGGGAAAAACAGAACTGCACCTTTTGGGCCTGCTCGCTCGTATGCCCATTCTAGAATGCCGCTTGCATTCGATGATGTGCAAACAATTCCTCCATGACGTCCGCAAAAATCTTTGAGGTCAGCAGCACTATTCATGTAGGTTACTGGGATGAGGAAATTCTCCCCACTTTCTGGCTCTGCAGGGTCACACAAACCCGTTTGTTCAAGAATCTCGCCCCATGCTTTCTCCACATCATGTAGAACTGCCATATCAGCCATTGAACAACCTGCTCTCATATTTGGAAGGACTATACTCTGTTTATCACTAGTGAGAATATCTGCACTCTCCGCCATGAAATGGACACCGCAGAATACGATGTATTTGGCATTTGATTTAGCTGCAAGTTCCGCCAATAGGAAGGAGTCACCCAGTACATCTGCATGCATAACAATCTGGTCTCGTTGATAGTGATGTCCAAGGATTAGGAGGTCATCTCCAAGTATTTCTTTGAGTTCAGAAATACGGTCAGCAATCGCCTGTTCATCTGAACCCATCGCGTCCTGAGTGAAGTCGATGGCGCACATGGGTAATGACAAAGTCAAGGTTACACCCACCCCTATGGGGTGGCGCCTCCTTTTTGAACCATGGTCTTCAGCCATTCAAGACATGGAGGCGTGGATTGCAGGCGAAAGATTGCATCTCGGCGCTGAAGCCGAGGTAATCGCAGGCACCTGGCATGGCAGGCCCGCAATCCAAAAAACACGCAGACCACGGACTTGGCGGCACCCTGATCTCGACCGCACTTTAACTCGTCGAAGAATGACAAATGAAGTCAAACTGATGATTTGGCTTCATGCAAAAGGCGCTTCAATCCCTCCAATTTGGGATGTAGACTTTGAAGAGGGGTGTATCATCATGGCACGCGTTGAAGGTCGACAACTGATTGATGTTCTCCAAGAAGATGGGGCAAGTGATGGCCTATTGCATGGCGTTGGCATAGCTATTCGTTCTCTCCATCGCAATGGAGTAACACACGGTGACCTCTCGACAAATAATATTCTAATTACTCCTAGTGGAGAGTCTCGACTAATCGATCTCGGGCTTGCAAATATGGAATATGAGTTAGAGGGATATGGTATTGATTTACATGTACTCCATGAAATTCTCGGTGCATCTCATCCTGACGTAAAAAATGCAATGAAAATGGTACTGGACGGCTATTTATCCCTTGATGAAAAATTGGGTCCCGCTCCAAAGGCTCCTGGCGGTGAAGTACCATCGGCTAAGGACATCCTCAAACGACTTGAGGAAATTAAAACCCGAGTACGATATCACGGCGGCTGATTCTTGTCCTTTGTTTCCATTTGACGTTGCATCAAGTGGATAAGGAGCAAACTAATTGCAATAATTACTCCAATCTGCAATGTGCTAGAAGCATATGGTTTGAGAGTTGCTTCACGTTGATGGATTTCAACGCTGCGAACTCCATCTGCATCTTCCTGACGGTAAACGATATGATTCTCAAGTGCCATTGGGCCCCATTGGTCCTCTTCATCAGCAGTCAATACTTCAGTATGATTGGTTTCTAAATCCAGCAATAGAATCTCCTTATCAAGATACTTTTCTTGAGGATTTGTTGGATTGAGGTGCTGCTGAGATGCCCACACCAATACCCCATAACCAATATCTGGATCAAAGGTAGGGTACTTGGGGTCGCTTGCCAAGAAGGAATCACCTGTAGAGCGGTCGAGTAATACTAGTCGTGTTGTAGCCGTGACATTTACTGTAGCAGCGAGATAGTCCCTATTGAAACTAAGATCGACTATCGAAGCATTTTCTTCATCTACTACCAAGCCCCACTGTTCCTCTAAAACAAGATCCTCCAATTCAGGAGCAGTGACATTGAGTTGGATTGAAATCAAACCTTCCGCACCCATCATTCCGATATTCACTTCATTTGGATTACTTGCAAAAACCATTGCAATTTCATCTCCCGATGATTCGAATAATTCTATTTCGTCACCCTCAGGAGCATTTGGTCCTGAAACCTCAAGACCATCAAGGCCCCAATATGACAATCCCTCAGCATCAAATAACGCGAAAATACCTCCTGGGAGCATTACTACATCGTTTAATTGGTTGATATTCTTCTGCAAAATAATCGTACCTGGATCCAGAATATCGATTACATACAGAATCGTTGAATTTGACATTACCAAGTGATTCCCACTAACATCATACGACGAGTTAGCGTCCATTATTGGTTGCGCAACTGCGATTTCAAGTTCTAAATCTGACAAATCATGAACCAATACTAATGCTCCCGTTTCCCTATCGTCAAGAGTAACGAGCCATCCATCAGCTGCGGTTACTTCTACTGGTGCCTCTACTCCACCCGCAGGTAATGTTTGATGGGTAAGATCCCATGTAATAATCCCAGCAACTAGAATGATTACGACGGTTATCATCACACCGGTTTCATTGCTACTAGGCTTTGAATATCGATTGAGGGTGTTCTTCATCTGCGATGAAATAATGTTCCATGCCCTCTTAGGATTTGTCAGAACGGTAGCGAGACGTGCATTTATTGTCCTTTCATCGAGAATTCGCCATATCGGACCTGAAGTTCGATCGGATAAATTGACTGCCATCGCAGCAACTGCCATTCCTCCAACGATATCAAGGAACCAATGTATTCCAAGGTATAGGATGCAGAATGCTGTGAGAATAAAGTATCCAAATACTAGGCGCCGATACACAATCCAACGGTTATCAGCATCATGGCGCAATAAGCACAACCACACTGCAAAGGGGAAGCCGATGTGAAGACTCGGCATTCCATTTGTGAACGGGTCGATTCGTGTGAACCAATCATTAATTTCAGGTGTTAAATTGTATGCTAGAGCCTCCATTTCAGGAATATGATCACCTGTGACCCGTACATTGAAAAATAGATAAAATGGAATTGCTAAAATGTAAACCCAAAAAATGGTCAATGAGATGCGGTCAGCCAACCAGCGGTCGTCGAAATATGCAAAATAGAAGATCGAAACATAGCAAATTACCATGAACCCGACCACGTAAAAGTGAGTGAGGAAAATGGTAAGCCATTGAGATTGGAAGGTCTGTTGTACCCACAAAACCATGTCGCCTTCGATAGCATATATCCATGGAGTCATATCGAGGCCAGTATTTGCCATTAGCAATCGATCTATTTCGTCTAAGAAATCCTTAGCATTGTAAATGAATAGAACGATTGCAATATGCATCCAATAACGACGAAGAAAGTCGATAAAGCCGTGCAGTGTTATGGTTGCCCATGGTGGTTTTATCAGTGGCATCAGCAATACGCCAATAGTTAGAGCGCTAATCAACCAGGTCAGATAAACGCCATCCAATCAAATCCCTCCAACATAGCGTGGTTAAATCATATTCATGTGGCTTGTCCCTTCGCCAACGCCCTAAAGGGCGTTTCACCACGCACCGTGAACATACTGCTTGCCTTGGTCGGGATCCTCATTCTGTCCAATTCGCCAAATTCGCTCAAAGCGATAAATCCCCGAAGAGCATCCGGTTGTCCATTCAAAGACCAACGCGTAATTGCCTGTAGGTCTGACTGTGGGCTTTTCTGCCAGTAATGCATCAACAGATTGTCTCAACACAAAGGAAGAGTCATCCGAATTGCGTTGAGGGGAGCAATTTGCACATGGGCAAGCATGGCGTAAATCATCATAGCGAATCTCGTGGATCGTTCCATCATCCCAAGTGAGATGCATATCTACATCCCTACGTTCGAGTCGAGTCAAAGCGGGAATCGCCATATTAATGCCTCAAATAATTTCGAGGTTTGTAGAGGATGATGCCCCTTCTACCTCACTCTGTATGCTGGATACAACGCTTGCAAATGCAATTGAAGACAAACCTTCGGGGTCAGAAACAATTCGATGGACTCCATCATCCCCACCACGTACGAATCCTGGATCAAATGGTACCTTTCCGAGGAATGGCACTCCAAATTCTTCAGCGGTTTTCTGCCCGCCTCCCGACTTGAAAATATCCAATGTCACATGCCAATCGCCATTTGCATCGGCAATGACTGGTAGTGTAATTCCTCCAGGTCCTGCAACCTCCATTTCAGCCCCTGCTTCAGCCTTACCGCGGACAGTATATCCGCTCATATTTTCAATGACTCCAGTAACTGGAACCTTGAGTGATTTTGCGAAAGTTATCGACTTGCGAGAGTCGAGAAGAGCAACTGATTGTGGAGTAGTAACGATAACCATCCCATCAATATCCGGCAAGTTTTGCGCTACTGTTAGTGGTTCATCGCTTGTACCAGGTGGGAAGTCAATTACAAGATAATCGAGTTCGCCCCATTCTACATCTCCAATAAATTGCTGGATGGCTCCAAGTTTGATAGGGCCACGCCAAACGACAGGAGTGTCCTCATCCTCAAGCAAGAAAGCCATTGAGATTACCTTCACACCAAGATGTCCTACAGCTGGATAAATTCTACCGGCCTCGACATGCAGTCTATGATTGCTTAGACCCATCATTTTCGGTACATTAGGACCTGTGATATCGATATCCAATAATCCAACTTTAAGGCCTTGTTGAGCCAATGAAAGCGCAAGTCCTGTGGCGACAGTGGATTTACCCACTCCTCCCTTTCCAGATAATACCATCAACTTGTGTTTGATCGATTTACCCATCTCGGCAATTGACATTTTCCTCTTCATCTGATTGTAGGCTTGCTCCATCTTCTTCTGGTCTTCAGGAGAAGGTTCTGCTGGTGCAGTCCCGGGGGTGTTTACCTTGACAGGGGAGTCAGACATTGTTTGACTCGGCGGGCGCACTGTACTTCAATCCTTTTTCAGTACCCATTTGCAAAACAATAGCGCCAATTACCCACAATGCAATTGTCCAACTCTCATCCATTCCTGCATATGCCCATCCAAGTCCTGCTGCCAAACATACTACTGGGATACGTGCATGTTGTACATCTCCCTTGAGTAAATGAATACATAATCCTGCCAGCATTGTTTGGCCAGTAATCATAATTGCAACAATCTTGAACAGCAAATCTAAGTCATTCGCTGCTGCAATAATATGGGTGGCAAAAAGTGCAGAATAAATTGCTGCATACCAAAAAATTGGCTTCCACATTATTCTAGTCCACAAAGTCATCATTCATAGTCCAGAAGCATCACCATACCTGTATGTGCCTCCTCTTTATCTGCATCGATAACGGTTTATACCCCCGTCCAATCCGATGGTTGCACTTGCGAGAGTGGTGTAGTGGTTATCACCGAGCGTTGCCAACGCTTGAACCCGGGTTCGAGTCCCGGCTCTCGCACTCTGTTCTGCGTTGTTGTCAATTTTCTATGTAGCAGAACAGAGGCGTGAAATTGATTCGGATGGTTGAAATAATTGGCCTATGACCATGGCACATGGCAATTCTGATTATCCTAAACCGCCAACCATATGATGGAACTGATGTGACTTGGAATGCGCTAAGACTAGCCCGTCAATTAAATTCTGATGGCGAAGAGGTACGTATTTTCCTCATGAACGATTCAGTGGACCTCGCAAGAGATGGAATTGAGCCACCACCTGGTGTGGACGATATGGTGCAGATGACCAAGGATTTGATCGCCAATGGTGTACCGCTGAAGGTCTGCGGCACATGTCAACAAAGGTGTGGAGTTGCTAAGGGCCAGCCGTATTACGAACAAGCCCAATTCTCAACTATGGCAGAGTGTTCAGAATGGGTTAGGACCAGCGAAAAGGTTCTGACCTTCTAATCAATTAAATGCAAACGAGAGGAAGATTACGAGAGAGATTATTCCAAAGATAATCGGGCCAAGCCTAACCATCTTCAGATTCTCAAATGGCATCCAATCCATTTTCACAGTAGTTGCTTCTTCAGACTTCACCGAATCCGCCTAATCCGCCGCCTTCACCATCGCTACCGCGACGGATGTAAATTGTAGCTCCAGCAATTGCAAGAATTATCATTCCTCCAACCGCTGCATAGGTAATCAATTTGGAATCGGGCCCATCACCGGAGATCACAGAATTCTCCTCTTCTTGTACAATTACTGCAAGTGGTTCATTAGATGATTGCGCACCATAGATATCAGTGGCTCTAACCAGAACTTCATGGGTTCCAATTACTATGGTTGAACGAATTGAAACGGTAATCGAATATGTGTCATCGCCATTTGGTTCTAACACGAGCCATTTGCCTTCATCGCCGGGTGGAGCGAATGCTCCAAGTTTTATTTTCGCAGATGCAAGGTTATCATGGTCGTTTATGGTTACTGTAAATGTATACGCCTTATTTTCATCGCCAATAGTAATCACTCTAGTTTCTCCAACATCGATATGCGGTGGTGTGTTTAGCACCTCTACTTCCACATCCTCATCATCGGAATTCTCTACATGGTGAAGACCTGAAGTTCTAGTTCGTGTAACTGTAATTGAAGCGCCAAGGTCATCTTCCATCCTGACCTTTAGAAGGTGGTCCCCAGGTGACATTCCATCAGGAATTACAACTTCACCAATCCAGAAATTACCGATTCGTTCGAGGTCTTGAAGCGAGCCTCCTTCATCACGTAAATCCATCTGCACACTAGCGACTCCATGTCCATCACCTACCTCTGCATTGATGACAAGAATGTCACCACGTGCAATTTTATGAGGAACTATTGTGATTCCAGCAAGGCGTGGTGGTTGATTTATCACTTCGATTGTGGTATTGAAATTTTCACCAGATTCAAATGCATCAGTAGCAGAAATAATGATTGGAATATCTCCTAATTCTAGCCCCATCACAACAATTTGGGTGGTCCAAATGTCGTCGCCTATCTCTGAATCACCCTGCATCCCCTTATCCGAAAGTCCGACAATTTCGCCACCTATTCCCGTAAGGTCTGCAGTTACGCTATCGACATTGTAATCGGGGTCTGATATCACTACCTCTAGATGAGCAGTCGGTCCGCCCTCACCTGTGACAACTCCCTCTCTGAGTGTGGCACTAACTATTGTTGGTGGAGTATTATCATGAATAGAAATAATCGATGGTAATAGAACACGATCTATCTGTTTATTCTCGGTTACAGTTACTGTTTGGTTATCTTCACCGAATGGCGCAATGATAATTCTCTCAATTTCAACATTGAGGCCAGATAACGGTCCATCTACAATGAGATTACCACTTGCATTGCCGCCTACACCTGAGGAATATTCCCCTGTCCAAACAAGAGTATCAACCATATGGCCATCGATTGGTTTGACCTCTGGGAGTCCACATGTTACGGTTAGAGCCATTTCGCTTTGATGGTCGAGAGTGAATACATCTCCTTCTTTTGCATCAAGTGGGGCAAAGCCCATCTCTCTACCTACATTGACATCGCCAAGCATTTCTTCGACATCTGGTTGCTCAAGTGGTTGCTCTATCGGAGAGTTGTTGTGAACTTCATCACCGCTACTAGGGTCATTGCCAGTTTGTTGCCAAACCGTGCGAATGGAACGATTATCCCAGTGCTCTTGAGGGACCAAATAATCCCATGATTCGTTATGGTGCGCACCAGCACCAATCTCTGAATTAGGTAGTCCTGCAATTCCAGTTAGATTGAACCAATCTTCCTGATGAATGACAATTACATCATATGTTGTACCATTCCAACTCGCTTGTTGTCCATCGGTTTCGATATTTCTCACAACGCCAAAGGTTCCCGATGCATCTCCACTAATCGTTCCATCGAGATGGAAGTCGTCGATGGTAGTCAAGCCATCTTCACTAGCTTGGTGGAAATCATAGATTGTTCCATTGATGTTTACACTTGAATTCTCGTCTGAACTGGTAAGACCAAATGACCCATGGCCCTCTAGATTGCTATAGGCATTGACCATCACTCCATTTTCCCAGTGCGTTAATTGCTGAAATACCTCAAGTGAAATATCGATTCTAGTATCGTTATCCTCGATTACTAAATCTGCAGTTGCCTCAAATTCTTGGTGGTCAAGGACTCGAGTGCCATTGAGGTCATGAGTCTCGACTAGTAATACCGCAAGAACTCCGGTCAATGAGAAATTTCCTTCTTCACTTTCGTTATTCAATATCTCGATTGAGCCATTGGCCTCCAGTCTGAATTTTTCATCGACGATTCCATCGATTAGAGAGCGGTTAATCCATGCATCACTCACTAGACCCTGGATTGTCACCTCACCATCAGTACCATTGCTTTCGACACCGATTGTTCCATTGCCACGTGCATCGAATACCTGCCCAGTTAGGATGCCGTCAACAATTGTCTCGTTCTTCCATACCGATTCGAGAATTAGATTGAGGATAATACCGCCATCATCCGTATTACTGGTAATTTGTAAAGCCCCATCACCCATTTCCCAAGCTTCGAGGATATTGCCCTCTCTTGCTTGCCAACCATTGCCATCAAAGGTCAGAATGTATTTTTGTGGACCAAACTCATTTGTCCATTGCTGGTCCATCGTCCATTGTGTAGTGGTTGTAACCTCGTGATCTGCTAAGGGTTGTCCCCACAAGCCAACTGTGATAGTTCGAGAAAACTCCCCCACTGTCACCGTGATGATGTCTTCATATTCCAAAGTGGAATTGAGTTCTAAACGAAGATCTGTACCTGTAGTATCGTAAATCAAACCGATATCGAGAAGTGAACCATTACGTGAATGTGTGGCATTGACCTCGGAGAGGTTCACATCGCCTGTGACAATGTAGGCATGGTCATCTCCCCAATCTGTGAGAATGGTGATTTCCACTGGATCTTCAGCGGTAGAAAGCGGAACCGCCGAGGTCAAAAAAAGAGCAACTAGAATTAGACTCCTCGCCTTCATGTAGATATTGCTCACGCTGCTCCATTTCAATACTTGTGGGTCCAAGTGTAATCTCACCAGTGGTCTGAAGTGAAAGCGTTGGGGTTGACCGGCTTGTCGCCATCACGGGTCCAAATCGTGCGACCACCTGTGTAAATGTCACCAAATGGATCGATTTCAACTTCCTCTACCTTGCGAGACATGTATGCCTCTACACGCTCACGCAGTTCTGGCTTGAAGCGCCAATAGTGAATCCTCCATTCTCGACCATCCCAAAGGGTAGTCTCCTCGGATTCTGTAGTAAGTAAGTCGTAGTCTTGGAACATGTAAAACAAGTTTCTATCAGTGGGCTCGAGAGCATTATCGATGATTCGGTCGTAGAAGCCAAAGAAGCCAAGAGCGTGCTCTGCCATTCCGCAGGCAACTTCTGGGTCCATTTCCATGTCAATATGTTGGCGAATCGCCTGAGTTAGTTCTGCCATTGTCATTCCCATCGATATCACCTTGTGCGGTCGGGGGGCCTTAGCGGGGTACCATCGGCTCCGTCACGCAGTAATATGTATAGGTCGAAGTCCCTAATAGACACTTCGTCGAAAAACGCCCTTTCGGATGATTAAAAGGGAAAATCACCCCGGAACATTACGTGGAGGACGACTTTGTGGAGGGTAATTTCCTCGGGTTGCCAGAACCCGTAGGTCCAGCTGATGTTATCATCGCCTCCGTCCCATATGAATTAACCACTTCTTTTGGCCAAGGAACTGCAAATGGACCTGCCGCCTGTATTATTGCTTCTGGGCAGGTAGAACTCTTTGATGATCTGCTCGATGAAGAGTTACCAGCAGGTGCGTCGATTCAGACTATTGAGCCATGGAATGGAGAGGGAAATACTCTCCAAGAACAACTTGACGAAATTGGAGAATATGCTCGAGAGCAATATGATACTGGAGCATTTCCGATTTTCCTTGGAGGAGAGCATGGAATCCTGCCAGGCATCCTTAGAGGAAGTGACAAGAAAGTCACACTAGTGCAAATCGATGCTCACGCTGACCTAAGAGACGAACTCGATGGCGAACCATATTCACATGCTTGTGCAATCGCTCGTTCTCTCGATGAGGGGGCACTTGGGGTCCATCAGGTTGGCATTAGGGCATACTGTAGACAAGAGGCGAACCTCTTCGAATCTGATGAAAGGATTCACACATTTCTCGCTCGTGATGTAATGAGCCCGTGTACCGGTGCTAAAGCATGGGCTGAATGGCTCGAATCAATTTCTGGTATTGAAGGGCCAGTCCACCTAACAATCGATATTGATGGCCTAGATGGTTCGCTTGTTCCTGCCACTGGAACACCTGTCCCAGGTGGGCTCTCATTCTGGCACGCGGTCCAAACAATCGAGACCGTGTTCGCGAACTGCGAGGTTATCAGCGCGGATGTCAACGAAATCGTGCCTCAAGAGGACACGCCACTTACCGAATTCACTGCAGCGATGCTTGCCACGAAAATCATCGCTGCGCATATTGCCAACAGGAGTTGATCACATGTCACATGGCGCACATATCATGCTCGATTGTACCGGCGTAGTTGGGCTCGAAGGGGATTGGATGCTCAAACTACTGGAGCAAGCTGTAGATTTCTCTGGTGCGCGAAGAGTCCATTCTCATATCGAAGATTTTGATGGTAGTGTTTCTCCACTTGGATTTGCAGCAGTGGTATTACTCGACGAATCACATGTTAGTGCGCATACCTATTCTGACCGTGGCTGGCTTGCAATCGATGCCTTCACTTGTGGCGATACCGACCCTGCGCGAATCATCGAAGTATTGGAAAAGGAATTATCTTCAACATTCCCTGAAATTAGAATCAATCGTAGAAAACGAGTAGAGAGGTTCCTTACTCAACCAACCAATGGAGGTGTACGAGGATTCGTAGACCGTCATTTCAATCACTTCAATGCAGGAGCATTACGTGATTGTGCGCATTCATTGGACACATTTCTAAATGATGGAGGTAGGCTGATGGTTACTCTTTCTGGAGCTATGAGTACTGCCGAACTTGGACGCTCGCTCGCACCAATGATTAGGGCCGGCAAGGTTCATGCTATCACTTGTACCGGCGCCAATCTCGAAGAGGAAGTATTCAACCTAGTTGCAAATTCATCATTTCATAGAATACCTAATTGGCGAAATTTGTCTCAAGAAGACGATGCTGAGTTACTGAAAAGTGGTTTCAACCGTGTGACTGATACTTGTATTCCAGAGGATGAAGCCATCCGACATATCGAGGGAAAAATCCTCGAACAATGGAAAAAGGAAAGCGCATTTCCGCATGAACATCTGATGGCTATTCTCGATGATCTCGAAGCAGATATACCGCGTGCTGATTCTTGGATTATCGCAGCGAGAGATGCTGGAATCCCAATTTATGTCCCGGGATGGGAAGATTCCACACTTGGCAATATATTTGCAGCACACTGTATTGCTGGCGATGTTAAGCGAAGTGCTGTCAAAACCGGCATCGATTACATGATGCATTTGGCAAATTGGTACCGTAATGCAGAACATCCAATTGGTTTCCTTCAAATCGGCGGAGGCATTGCAGGTGACTTCCCCATATGTGTTGTACCAATGCTACGTCAAGACCTCGGTGAAGAGGTACCGCTGTGGGGTTGGTTTGCACAAATCAGTGAGTCGACAACATCGTACGGTGGCTATTCTGGGGCGCCTCCAAGTGAAAAAATCAGTTGGGGTAAACTCGCACCGGGTACTCCAATGCACATTATCGAGAGTGATGCTACAATCGTCGCTCCAATCCTATTTTCATATATTCTTGACTGAATTTGAAACAGGCAAATTGATTGCCATCCTATGGATGGCAGAACATGCGCCGAGCAATACTGATGCTTAGCATCTTACTGCTAGCATCGGTTCCATCTACCTCGGCGCAACAACCTGGAATCATCCAAGAACACTGGTACCACACATGGGCTACCCTCACTGTAGATCTCGATGCATGGGCTGCGGACCACCCTGATATCGTCAAGAAAACCAGTGCAGGAGAGACTGAATTAGGAAGAGACCAATGGATTATACAAATCAGTGATTGGAGTAATGAGACCAAGGCTGATGGTAGTGAGAAAGATGTGGTCTATATCGACGGGGGCCATCATGGAAATGAACACCTCGGAACCGAATTGGCTTTCCTAACCGCACAGTATTACATCGAGGGATGGGCAAGCGGTGATGAAGAAGCAATCAGAGTGCTTCAAAATACTGAATTACACATTATGGTCTTGCTAAATGCTGATGGTAATGACATGGATACCCGATGGAATATCAATCAAGTTGATTTGAATCGAAACTACGACCACCATTGGAATGAGCAAGATGAAACTCAGCCAGGCTCTGGCCCATTTAGTGAAGCAGAAACTGCGAATAATGCAGCATACATGAACAGCGTTGTACCCAATGCTGACCTCTATGTCACGATGCACACAGGTGTCTGGATAATGCTACATCCTTGGGGTTATATTCCTGACCAGCCTATCGATTGGGAATTGTTCCATGGTATTCGAGATGAGGTTAATGCTAATATTTCCGATATACCAATTCGAAATGCAAATCAAGGATTGTATCCGAACTCCGGCACTAGCCGAGATTATGGATATGGAGTCATGGGTTTCCCAACATTCACTTTCGAAACTGACGATGAACAATTCCTGCTTGGTTCGGTCGAGCCACTCTCGAGCCGATTAGGTGAGGAATTGGAAGTCATGCGCTATTTGATCGACAATGTCTGGTATTGGCGGGCCCGCTTGGTTGTAGATGAAATTCGAATCGATGATGATGAAGTTTCTTTCGACATTACAAATCATGGTAGAGCAACAACCCGTAATGCGACTCTACAATACATGAAGGGTGATACGATATTGTGGCAATCGGACAACTTCACTGTTAACGCAAGTAATCACACCTCCGTGACTTCATCAGGTTGGAGTGATTCTGGTGGAGATTGGCGGCTTTCGTATCAAAAAAGAATCATCGACGCTGCAATGTGGGTCAATGAATCCGTACCAACAGAAGATACGACTATTGTGACTCAATCGGGATTATTCGGTGATGCTGTCTATGTGCTACAAATGTCGGGAATTACCATTCTTGCAGTACTTGCAGCATGGTGGTGGTCTAGGGAAGATGAACCATTCTCAATGATTAAGCCAATACTAGAGGCTGAATTGATGGATTGAACGATGTCGCCCTCACCTTCAATAGGGCAGACACCTCCCCAGACTTCAGGTGCACCCATGCAGTTGAACGTAAACGCCAACGAGAACATCAACGGAACCCTTGTCCTTCCACTTTGGCAAGGCAGTGAAACAATGGCAGAAGGTAGCGAGGCTGGGGTGCATCGCAATCTGAAAAATCAAGTTGACAATGTATTATCCAATGGAGATTTCAAGGCTAAGACTGGCTCTTCAATGACCCTTGCTGGACTTGATGAAGGCAAAGCACTCCTGATTGGATTGGGTAAGCCAGAGGATGCGACCGAACAATCGATGCGCGAGGCTGGAGCAAAGGTAATCGCAGCACGTGGTAAGATTCACGGAACTACTCTCACAATTCGGTTCCATGGTCTCGAGGATTCTCATATGGCATCATTCGTTGAAGGAATGAGCCTTCGTGACTATTCATACGACCACTACAAATCCAAGGACGAGGATGAAGAGGAAGAAAGTGAACTAGTAATCCATGTTACATGTGAACCTGACAAGGTCTCTGATCTTGCTGCTGCTACAAGACTCTCCAGCGCAGTAGCAACAGGTGTACACCTCGCAAGAGACCTCGGTAATGCTCCACCTAACGACCTATACCCTCAAGCATTTGCTAAGCAAGCTGTTGAATTTGCTGTAAATCATGACAACTTGGAAGTCACTGTCATCTCATACGACCAAGCGATTGACATGGGCATGGGCGGATTGGTTGGAGTAGGCATGGGTAGCGAGCGAAAACCCTGCATGGTCATCTTCGAACTCAATGGCGACAAGCCCGGACCTTCCCCGTGTATTGTAGGAAAAGGAATCACTTTCGACACCGGTGGAATTTCGATAAAGCCGTCCGCATCGATGGACGAAATGAAGTATGACATGCATGGCTCTGCTACAACATTTGGAGTAATTGCAGCCCTTGCAGAAAGTGGCTGGGATGAGAGAGTTGTAGCGGTTACATGCATGGCTGAGAATATGCCATCTGCTAATGCTCAACGCCCTGGAGATGTCATCAAGACCTACTCTGGAAAAACCGTCGAAGTCCTCAACACCGATGCTGAAGGAAGATTGGTTCTATCCGACGGACTCTGGTATGCTGGAACCCACCTCGACCCATCTTACATCATCGACCTCGCAACTCTAACCGGTTCGATTGTCGTCGCTCTTGGACATGAGGCTACAGGACTGTGGTCGAATGATGATGAACTTCTTGCCAACATCAAGGCGGCTGGAGAGCACTGTGGAGAAATCGCTTGGCCAATGCCTTTGTTCAAGGCATTCGAGAAGGAGATTACCGATTCGAAGATAGCTGATACTCGCAATCTCGGTGCTGGACGCTGGGGCGGCTCAAATACCGCAGCAGCATTCCTCAAGCAATTCGTTCCAGAAAGAGATGGTGAGCAAATTCCATGGGCGCACCTCGATATTGCAGGAACTGCATGGGGTGCTAAGACCAACAAATTGGTCAAGCACGGTGCAACTGGAATTCATGTCAGGACCTTGCATCACTTGATTACCGGTCAGTGAACAGTGCTGCCCCGAGCAGGGCTGTGAGTGTCAAGAGCGCGTTAATCCCTGCAATGCCGAGTGAATTTTCTACTTCGGGCATTACCATTTCTCCGCCCTCATATAAGGTGAAACTGTCACCGATGCTTCCATCGATTCTGTGATGGGTGAAGTCGATGGTTCTGCTCTCACCATCATAGACCAACCTTGTCCAACCATAGGAACTATTCTCGCGATACGCGCTCCATTCCGGCTGTGGCTCATCGAGGTCTTCGTATGCAGACCTTCCACCTATTCCTATCACCAAATGCACCGGCCCATTTTCAACCACCTGTTCAGAGATTACCGGATGGGTGCGTTCGTAAAAATGGTCATGGCCGGCGACGATGAGGTCGACCTCATTCTCGACATAGAGAGCCTCAAGCGCATCTCTCAGTTCAACCTCCGATCCATGATAGGAGTTGGAGGAATACATCGGCTTGTGAGAGAAGATGATGATGAACGGTCTCTCCTCTCTAGCCTGTTCACTATTTGCGGCTTCTAGGTCCGCCTTAATCCAGTTGAATTGAGCACTACCCTCATCGAAAGGATGCTCGCTGCTGATGAAAACCATGTGGACGCCGGGCATATCTCTCGCATACCAGAAGCCCTCGCTCTCCTTCACCTCATCCGAGTCAAACCTGTGCTCGTAGGGGATGAATCCTGGCCCGGGTTCGTTCTCGTGATTGCCGACAGTCGGCACCCAAGGGATTGAGACCATACTCGACTGTTGTATTTCGAACCAATCATCCCAGACATTCTGGTCACCATCGGCATAGGAGATATCTCCCGAGATGGTGACTAACTGTGCATTCTGGTCGGAGATGATGCCGTCACTTACCTGCTGACCCTCCTCGGACATTCCATGATCTGCGATTGATATCCACTCGAAATGCTCGGCATCAGGATTGATAGTGGTGAAACTGAGTTCAGGAGACCAAGTACTACCATCTCCCACTCGATAGCTGATTTCTTCGCCTAAAGGAAGGCCTGTCATCAGCGCCATGTGGAACGCCTTGTCGTGATTGTAGCAATATGATTCTCCGCTGGCTGAAGCATCTCCTGCAGAGGATGACCATTCAACCTCTGCATCCCCTCTGACCTCGGTCGCCCACATCACCATCATCTCATCGTGAGAGTCGGCTAATTGCAGATGAATCTGCTCAGGCTGACTGCTACCGGTCAAAGTTGCGGGGCACTCAGTGAGAGCCTCGTTAAAGCTTTGAGCGGACGCTAATGGGGCCACAAGCAGAAGGAGCAGGGCTGCCAATAGGGTGCGCATCAACCAATCATTCTGTGAAGTGCTTTATCGCCCTTCGGGTTATGTCAATAACCAAGTCGATTTCCTCACTTGTAATATTGAAATGAGGTGTGAAGCGCAGTGCGTTAATTCCGCCATGAATAACTCCAAGTCCATGCTTACGGCACCAGACCTCAACCTTGTCGAAGCCAACTACCTCAAGACGCTCAGGATCGAGTTCCGCAGAAATGAGTAGCCCAGTTCCCTGAACTTTGGTAATCGTTCCGGGGAGCTCCTCGGATAAAGCATTGAGTTTCTCGACGAATTCAACTCCCTTGTCACGAATATTCTGACGCATTTCAGGAGTGATCCTATCGAGAACTGCAACTGCGGTCTCAAGAGCACGTGGGTTGGTAGTCATGGTATTTCCATAGATTCCAACCACGTAGAGTTTGGCAGCACGCTCATTTAGACCTAGAACCGAGAGTGGAAATTGTCCTGCATTGAGAGCCTTGGACCATGTCTCAAGGTCTGGAGCCTCTGCGTCTTGGAAACCGTCGTAATCAACAATCGAAAGGGTTCCTTGACCACGAATGCCAGCCTGAATCGAATCGATTAGTAGCATAGAGCCATGTTCTTTGGTCAAACGGCGCGCCTCGTCATAGAATTCTCGCTCAATACATTGTCCGGGATTACCTTCACCTTGCACAGGCTCAATCGCCATGGTCTCGATGAAATAGCCATTAGCATCAGCATCGGCAAATGCTTCACGTAGAGCCGCTGTATCATTGCTTGGAACGAGAATAAGTGTGTCACGAACTGCGAATGTCCTGAGATTCTTATCGTAAGATCCCATACATGAATGACTGATTTGTGCTGGGCGATCTGTTCTCCCGTGGAAAGCTCTCTCAATTGCGAGCAGTTTGACTGATTTCCCCTCATGACGCCCTCCAGGGCCTGTCATCAATTTGGAATTTACATCGGAAATACGTAGTGCGACGGTTACGGATTCAGAACCTGAATTCACACAGATGAATTTCGAGAATGGGCAAGAACCTCTTGTGTGTCCTAATTCGCGTTTCAATGCATTTGCAAGTCGGGCTTGGCTGAAAGATGGTGTCATGACATTAGCCATCACATGGTTTTCAGCCATCGCTTCAATGATTGCATCTGGCCCATGCCCAATGCCTAGCATCCCATAGCCGCCATTATCATGCAAGACAGCACCGTGGCTGGTAACAACCCATGGTCCACGTCCAGAAATGGCAACGTAGGGATTTACTGTTGCGGGTGCGTAGAAATTGATGAAGTCCGATTGTAGATGTGCTACTAAGTCTCCTTCGCTCATCATCAGTTCATCACTAGAGAATTGAGATTGCTTCTCTGCGGCCTCATTAATTGCCTGTATCAAAGACGCATCGCGACTAGAAAAATCTAGGATTACATCATCTGGAAGACCTACGGTTTCGCAGGTGCCGCTAGCGGCTCTCATCTGGGATAGCAATGCCAAGATGTCTTCCATGACCTTCGTGCCATCTATGCCATGTATTCAACATTCTTATGCTCGCTTTTGTAAATTTCATCTTATTCAATACTCAGTCTTCGTCAACTACTTCGAAGTCTGCATCGACCACACCGTCATCATCGCTTTCGGAGTCGCCTGCTTCTTCTTGAGCTGCCATCTCGGCTGCTGCTGCCTCATAGAGTTTGGATGAAATCGCATGCATTGCCTCTTCGATTTCCTTGACTTTAGCCTGAACTGCAGCCTCATCAATCTCGTCGAGTTCTTTGACTTCACCTTCTTCGTTTTGCAGTAGAGTTTCGAGTTCAGTAACCTTCGAAAGGACTGGTTCCTTGTCTTCATCAGACAATTTTTCTCCAGCTTCTTCGAGGGTACGACGGGTCTGGTAAACAATTTGGTCAGCCATATTTCGCATCTCGACCTGGGCCTTTCGGCGCTTGTCGGTCTCAGCAAATTCCTCTGCTTCTGCAATCTTCGACTGGATCTCATCTTCTGAAAGTGAAGTTGTTGATTCAATCTTTACCGACTGTTCCTTACCGGTTCCAAGGTCCTTAGCACTAACATTGACAATTCCATTTGCATCGATATCGAAAGTAACCTCGACTTGTGGCATTCCACGTGGTGCAGGTGGAATTCCTACTAGATGGAACTGCCCAAGAGTGACGTTATCCTTTGCGAATTCACGCTCACCTTGTAGGACATGAATCTCTACCGCAGGTTGGTTATCGCTTGCGGTTGAGAAAGTCTCACTGCGGCGACTTGGGATTGTAGTATTACGCTCAATCATGGTAGTAGTAACACCACCAAGAGTCTCGATTCCTAGAGTCAATGGGGTGACATCGAGTAACAGAATGTCACTAACACCTGCATCACCGGCGATAATACCGGCTTGAAGTGCAGCACCCATTGCCACTGCTTCATCGGGGTTGATCCCCTTGAATGGAGCCTTACCAGTCTCCTTTTCGATTGCAGTTTGAACAGCAGGTACACGGGTAGAACCTCCAACGAGAATGACCTTGTCGACTTGGCCCTTGGAAAGACCTGCATCCTTCATTGCCTGGCGAGTTGGTTTCATTGTTCTCTCAACCAACGAAGAAATTAATTCCTCGAATTTAGCCTTGGTTACGGTGATGTCCAAATGCTCGGGTTGACCATCACTCATGGTGATGAATGGTAGATTGACTTGGGATTGACCTGTTCCAGATAACTCGATTTTAGCCTTCTCAGCAGCCTCTTTGAGGCGGCTCATTGCCTGAACATCCTTGGACAAATCGATACCGGTACTCTTCTTGAAATCTGCAACCAAGTGACCGATTAAAACATCATCGAAGTCATCGCCACCGAGCTTGTTGTTTCCTGCAGTAGCCTTTACCTCAATCTGTGGCTGTCCATCGACATCATAAATTTCAAGAACAGAAACATCGAATGTACCTCCTCCGAGGTCATAAACGAGAATTGTTTGATCTTCTTCTTTGTCGATTCCATAGGCTAATGCTGCTGCGGTTGGTTCGTTGATGATTCGAAGTACATCAAGACCAGCAATGCGTCCAGCATCCTTTGTTGCCTTACGCTGAGCATCTGTGAAGTAAGCAGGACAGGTGATTACAGCCTGCTTTACGGTGGTTCCAAGATATGCCTCTGCATCGGCTTTCAGCTTTTGCAAAATGAAAGCACTAACTTCTTGCGGAGTATATTTGTTATCATCGATATCTGTTGACCAATCGGTTCCCATGTGTCTCTTGACACTGAGGATTGTTCGTGTTGGGTTGGTTACAGCTTGACGTTTTGCTGTAACTCCGACCATACGTTCTCCACCATCTTTGGCAAATGCTACGACAGAAGGAGTGGTACGTGCACCCTCAGCATTTGCAATTACTACGGCTTCTCCATTCTCTATGGTAGCCACACAAGAGTTGGTGGTTCCAAGATCTATTCCTATAATATTCGACATTTTTTCACTTCCAACTTTCCCGAAATCAAAGGATCGGGATGCCTCCATCGTCTTCATCATCATCATCGTCGTCAGCGACATCTAAGCTGACATCCGTTGATTCTGGAAAATAATCATCATCGACTTCTTCGTCTAGTATTTCTGAATCATCTGCTGCAGAACCTTGTGGAGTAAGTTTGAGAGTGATATCGAGAATTCCATTATTCATCGACCAATCAACAACATCATCACATTTGTGTGGTAATTCAATTTGTGCGAGCGGTGGATTGGACGGATCTGACAGAACCTGTATTGCATTTCCACCACTGGAAAGAGCAATTTCAATTTCTTCCATATCTGCACGAGTTGCAAAATCTACAGTTATTGACATATTCCAACCAGAGAGATATACATCTTCAACTGGCAGTTTTACCACCGTTTCTTTTGGACTATCATCAATGTCTACCTCGACTGGATTGGCATCGACCTTGACATTTACTCCCATGTTAGAGAGCATCTCTTCAAGTGGCATTCCAGATTGGAAGAGTTTCATCAAATTCGAAATGTCGAAATTGAAATTGACATCCCCTTTAGCAAGACGTTCCGCATCTAATCCCATGTCATCAAATTGGGAACGGAACTGTTCCATGAGTTTACGAAGTTGAGGCATATCAATCTCCATTCCCATGTTTTTGAACATCTCTGCCATCTGCTCTAGCATCTTTTCTTCCCAGTCTTCAGCCATAATCTTGCACCACTACTTAACCATCGGTTGTATAGTCGGAGCAGCACCCCATATATCAACCAAACGCTCAAGGCAGTACCCCGGGTCGGTGGCATGTGGCCGAGGAAACTATTCTCGAATCGACCGATAGAACGAGCGGTCGCGAGGCGCTACGCAAGAATGTCCAAGCGGCTATTGCGTTAGCTGGAGCGGTTCGTACTACTCTCGGGCCAAAGGGCCTAGACAAATTACTCATCGATGATGAAGGTCGTACACTGGTGACCAATGACGGCGTAACTGTGCTTGAGACTGCGAAAGTCGAACATCCTGTTGCCCGAATGGTAATCAATGCCTCTTCGACTCAAGATCGTGTTGCCCGGGATGGAACAACTTCAACAGTAGTGATTTGTGCCGAGATGTTACGGAATGCTTGGCAATTAGTTCGCCAAGGTATACATCCTGCAACCATTGCACGGGGCTTTGCACAATCAGAATCTTTCGCGCTCAAACTATTAGATGAGATGACAATTACTGCTACTACTGAACAAATGTACTCGGCAGTAGAAACTAGTTTGTCGGGGAAAATGGAAAGGAGAGTTCAGGCACGCTTGAGCAAATTAGCACTTGAGGCTTCTGAAAGGATCACAACAGAACAGAGAACCGACCCCACTAGAGTGAAAATAATTCGTCAAAATGGTGGTTCGGCGGTTGATGCAGAATTAGTGATTGGTCTAGCAATTCCAAAAACCAGAGTTCATTCAGAAATGTTGGAATGCGGTGGCCCCGGCAGTATACTTCTCGTTGATGGTGGTCTCGAAAAACGTAGTCCGATGCTAGGCGCAAAATTATCCATTACATCTACTGGAATGTTAGATGCATTCCGTGCAGCTGAAGTAAAGGCTGTGATGAAACAAGTTGAGAATCTAAAGAGCATCGGCTGTGACATCTTAGTTGTGAAAGAAGGAATCGATGACGAAGCAAGACAGGCTCTAGCCGATGCTGGGATACTTGCATATCGTCGAGTTGAAAACACAGATTTGGAATTACTTGCACGTGCTTGTAACACATCTCTTATTCACGATATTGGAAGGGCCACTAAAGAGGACTTGGGCGTATTTATTTCTACGCGTGAAGAACTCAAAGGTGGTACAAATTATTGGATATTAACATCGGAAGATGATGCTGCAACTTTGATTGCCAGAGGCTCCTCAACTGAAGTCCTTGGCGAGGTAGAGCGCTGTTTTGGAGATGCACTCGGCGTGGCATGTCAACTTCAAGAAGATCCCCAACTGCTGCCCGGTGGAGGTGCAACTCAAGTTGCACTTGCAAGAGCAGTACGTCGCCATGCGGAAACAATCCCTGGGCGTGAACAAATGGCGATGGAGGCTTGGGCTGATGGCCTAGAGGTCATCCCAAGAGCACTAGCCCAGAATGCCGGTCTTGACCCAATAGAATCCCTTCTCAAACTCACTGCTGCACAATCAGAGGGTGGAGTAATGATTGGCCTTGATTTGGATACAGGTACACCTTCAGACACTGTTTCAAGAGGTGTTCTTGAACCTGTGAAAATTACACGTCAAGCAATTTCAGGGGCTACGGAGGCCGCAATTAGTATCCTCAGAATCGATGATGTGCTATGGGCTCAAATGGATGCACAAGTTCCTGATGATATTCAACAACAGCTAGCAGGTATGGGCCCTGAATGAGCCAACACTCAAGAACGGCCTCACTACTCGTGGAAATAATGTCGGGCCTACCAGACACCATGATGGCGTGGACAAAGGTTCACGGACAGCAGAATGGTTTCGAGTTAATTGAGCACGCAGTGCCTTCACCCGGACCTGGTGAAGTTCTTGTAAAAACTGCATCAACTAGCATTTGTGGAACCGATTTACACATCTGGCTTTGGGATGAATGGAGCAAAGGGGAAGTCGAATTAGGAACGATTACTGGTCACGAAACTTGTGGAACCGTTGTTGGGCTAGGTGAAGGGGTTGCGAGCCATTCTATTGGTGACCAAATCGCTGTTGAATGCCATCTAGCAGATTGGACATGCCCAAGATGCCTCGAAGGGAATGCTCATATTTGCGAAAACGGCAGTATTTTCGGGCTCCATAGCCACGGTGCATTTGCTCCTTATTTTACTATTCAATCCACGAATGCTCGCCATACACCCGAAGGATTGGATACAGCACATGGCTCTATTCAGGACCCATTGGGTAATGCGATTCACACCCTCACAGGGGGCCCTGTTGATGGTGCTACTATTGCCATCCACGGCCTTGGACCTATCGGGCTTTTTGCGGTAAATGCAGCTAAGGCATTAGGAGCATCCAAAGTGATTGCTATCGATTGGGAAAACACCTATCGAATGGACTTAGCCAAAGAAATTGGCGCAGATCTCGTGCTTGGAAAGGGCGATGATATCGAAGCGGAAATTCTTGCATTTACCGAGGGGAAAGGTGTAGACAACTCGTGTGAATTTTCAGGTTCTGCTACTGCTCTTTCAAATGCAATCAAGAGCACTAGAATGGGTGGATATCTCAACATCTTGAGCGTCTATGGAGATACTGAAACCATTGTTCCAATGAACGATATTGTGTTCAGATATCTGCACCTAAAAGGCATTAATGGTCGGAAAATGTGGTCAACTTGGGATATTATGCACGATTTACTCGCCCGCAACACTATTGATGTTGATATGATTATTACTCATAGATTGAATTGGAAAGACTTCCAAAAAGGTATGGAACTGACGCACTCCGGCCAATGTGGCAAAGTAGTTCTCGACTTTTAATACCCAATTTAACTTGTTTTCGTATAACCCAATGTTGAAATGGGAGGCGCGATGGCCTCAAAGCCCGTTGAAGGACATGAAGTACGTCGTAGTCTCCGGTGGAGTACTCAGCGGCCTCGGTAAGGGAGTTACTGCTTCCAGTATCGGAGTTCTGCTCAAGAGTGCAGGACTGAGAGTCACTGCAGTCAAAATTGATCCGTACCTCAACAGCGATGCTGGCACAATGAGTCCATTTGAACATGGAGAGGTATTTGTTCTCGACGATGGCGGAGAGGCTGATCTCGATTTAGGTAATTATGAGCGCTTCTGTGACCTCAACCTCTATCGCGATAATAATATCACTACGGGTAAAATCTATTCACAGGTAATCGAAGCAGAACGTCGTGGTGATTACCTCGGAAAGACCGTCCAAGTTATCCCTCACATTACCAACGCTGTCCAAGACTGGATTGAGCGAATTGCTGCTGTTCCAGCTGATGGAAAAGAGGGTAGTCCTGATGCTTGCGTAATTGAATTGGGTGGAACCGTTGGTGATATTGAATCAGCCCCATTTATCGAAGCACTGCGCCAATTCCAATTCCGAGTTGGTCGCGAAAATATTTACTTCGTCCATGTATCACTTGTCCCAGTTATGGGCCCTGTTGGTGAACAGAAGACCAAACCCACTCAGCATACAGTCAAGGAGTTGCGAGGGTTGGGAATTACTCCAGATGTTTTGGTATGTCGTGCTGAAGCACCATTGGCTCGTGAAACCAGAGAAAAACTCGCACAATTCTGTCACGTCTCTCCTGATGCAGTAATGAGTGCTCACGATGTTTCAAACATCTATCGAGTCCCATTACTTCTCAAAGAACAAGGGATGTGTGAGGCACTTGGCATTGATTGTGAAGTCACTGATTTGATGACTCGATGGGAGAAAATGGCAGATCGAGTCGATAATCTCGGAGATGATGTGCGAATAGCAATGGTTGGTAAATACACAGGTCTAACCGACTCCTATCTATCTGTGATCAAGAGTCTGCAACACGCTTCTTATACTGTTGAAAGGACCTTGCAAATTGATTGGATTGAAGCAAGTAATCTAGAAGATGCGTCACATTCCGACTGGGAGATTCTGAGAGCGGCGAATGGTATTCTGGTCCCAGGTGGCTTTGGTGACCGCGGAATCGAAGGGAAGATTCTCGCAGCCAATTATGCAAGAACCAATTCTGTCCCATATCTTGGAATCTGCCTCGGGCTTCAAATCGCTACTATCGAGTTCTGCCGTAATGTTCTCGGACTTGAGAATGCTAACTCGACGGAATTCGATGAAAATACACCTCACCCAGCAGTAGTTTTCATGCCAGAAATTAGCAAAACTCACCTCGGTGGAACCATGCGTCTTGGTAGCCGGCCAACAATTTTCCAAGTTGATGATTGTATGATGCGCCGCCTTTATGGTGGAGATGCAGAAGTAGATGAGAGGCATCGTCATCGTTACGAAGTCAATCCAGATTTGATATCAAATATTGAAGCTGCCGGGCTAAATTTCGTTGGAAAAGACGAAACTGGTCTGCGTTGCGAAATATTCGAACTCGAAGGACATCCATACTATGTTGGCGTTCAATATCATCCGGAATTTAAGTCGAGGCCTGAAAGACCAAGCCCGCCATTCCTTGGATTGTTAAAGGCTGCAACTGGACAATCAATCTGAAGCTACACGGATGACTCTAGTCGTCCTATATCCTTGTAGAAGTTTGAGATATTTCTTCGTCTTAATTTCCTCATCAAGTTCAACCTCGCCCGTATCTATTCTGATTTCAGAGAGCCCGAGTAATTTTGCTGGAGTCGCTATTCCAAGAATACTATCAATCCCAATTTCTCGTAATACTGCCGGAGAAAGTTGGAGGTTTCCTCTTCCGATGAGGAAACCTTGCCCACCCATTGGTGAGAGTAAGAGAATTTTCTTTCCGTCATGTCCTTGAAGAGCACTTAGAAGCCCTTGCTCATTGAGATCGAGCAACATCTTTCCACGATGCTGAATATCAATTCCAAGAAGAGTAGATTCATGTCCAAGTTCCTTACACATATGACGCAAAGTCCCACCACTGCCCCAGATTATCATCAGGTCGGGGTTTTCTTCAAGCAATGAACCAATGTGCATTGCCATCGCTTCAAGAGTCTCAGTTTCAGACTCACGCTGAACTTGTTCCTTTGCACCTTGCATCCATCGCGGACTTGCAGGGGTGAAGGCTTCACCATACATTCGGACTTTCCAAGTCCCCTGCAAGTAGACTTCCTCGTCAAGGTCCATTACTTCGGTTCGGGCAACCATCAAGTCACCAGTGATGAATGCCATGACAACTTCAGCCGCTGCACGTGGTGTTGTAGCAAAGCAACCACTATGCATTTTCACTCCACCAGGGACTCCAACAATCGGAATCTCTCGACCATCGAGGGCTTCTACAATATCACGAGTTGTTCCATCTCCTCCAGCATAGAGGAGGAGATCTGCATCAAATTCTTCGACGAATTTCCTTGTAGATTCTGCACTTGTTACATCTGGAGTGAGGCCGGTGGTAGTGTATTCTCCTGGAATCCAATCTCCGCCCATCCTTCCTTTCCAAGAAACCAATTCGATTGGTTCTCTAACAAGTTCACTAAGACGAGATAAACACTGAGTCATCCGTGGGCCAGATCTGTCTTCAGCACCAGCTGCTCGGGCTTCATCAGCTCTACCATCGCTTCCCTTGAATCCGAGACGGCCTCCGAGTCCTGCGTCTGGATTGACAAGGACTGCGATGCGCATGTGAAGTCCCAGAGGAGTCCTATACATCAATCCGTCTAAATATGGCGAGTAGGATGGAAGCGCATGGAGAGACTACCCGACAAGTTGAGCTTCGAGGGCGCTTGGGCTAAACAGGTCGAAGATGAGAAAGAGAATAAGGTGACAAAACCCGAGGAAAAAACTCCTGATCCTGACAAGTTCACCGAGCCGGCTTTCATCGGTCAACGAGATGTTGTCGAAACTCGTTCAGAGATTAGGCTCAAGTCCAAACCCGTTAAAGAGGAAGCAGCGAAGAAAGAAGTCGTTGTCGTCGAGCAACCATCGTCCAAAGAAGGCGATGACTTCGATGTTGAGTGGTGAGCATTGAAATGCATCAATGCCCCCGAAGGGGGCGGAGGCAACCACATGTCGATGATTTCGGTCACCCTACCCGACGGCTCGAAAAACGAGTATTCCGCAGGTATTACCGCTGCTGAAATCGTCACTGATATTGAGGGCAGAAAGCACGACTGCGTTGCTGCTGAAATTGATGGCCTCGAGATGGACATGGCTACAATAATCGATTCGGATTGTACTGTGATTCCAATTTCAGGATTCTCGGATGAAGGCATGCATATTCTTCGTCACTCAGCCGCCCATCTTCTCGCACAAGCCATCACCACGCTATATCCTGATGCTAAACCGACTATTGGACCAGCAATCGACCGTGGATTCTACTATGATTTTGCAAACCTCGACGGGTTTGGAGAAGGAGACCTCAAGACTGTTCAGAAGAAAATGCACGAACTCGCTCGTCGAAATATCGATGTAGAGAGAGTAGAATGTACCGAAGCAGAACTATCAGAGATGTTTGCAACAAACCCATACAAAATGGAGATTATCAACGACAAACTCGAAGATGGAGCTGGCTCAACCATTTATCGCCAAGGGGATTGGTACGATTTATGCCTAGGTCCACACGTTTCCTGTACTGCTAAATTGATGCATGTGCGTCTTACTTCGGTGTCTTCGGCATTCTGGAGAGGTGACCAATCCCGTGAACAACTTACTAGGATTTATGGATTAGTCGAACCAACCAAAGATGCACTAAAGCAAACTATGACCGCAATGGAGGAAGCAAAAAGGCGAGACCATCGCAAATTGGGCAAGGATTTGCAACTATTCCATGTCGATGAAGAGGTCGGACAGGGATTGATTTTGTGGACACCTCGAGGAGCAACCATTCGAACCTGTTTGCAGAATTTCATCTCTGAACACCTCACTCGCCAAGGCTATGATCAAGTTTACACACCACATATTGGCAAATTGGATTTGTATCGTACTAGTGGCCACTTCCCTTACTATCAGGATTCACAATATCCACCACTAGTAGAGAAAGACATGATGTCCAAATTAGCTGATGATGGATGCACATGTGGTGAACTGGCTAACATGATGGCTGCAGGCGATATTGAGGGCTATATGCTCAAACCAATGAATTGCCCACATCACATCAAAATCTACTCTTCTCAAGCCAGATCCTATCGTGACCTACCGCTCCGACTTGCAGAATTTGGTACTGTATACCGCTGGGAACAATCCGGTGAAATTAGTGGGCTGACTCGTGTCCGTGGATTCACTCAAGATGATGCTCATCTCTTCGTTACCGAAGACCAAATTGCCGACGAGGTATTGGGCTGTATCGAATTAGTTGAGGTTATTTTCGAAGCTCTAGGCATGTCGGACTATCGTGTAAGAGTAGGTCTTCGTGACCAAGACTCTAGCAAGTATGTTGGAGACTCAGATAAATGGGATAGAGCAGAGGATGCTTGCCGTAAAGCTGCAACTAGTCTCGGGGTAAATTGGTCCGAGGAACCTGGAGAAGCCGCATTTTATGGACCGAAAATCGATTTCGTAGTCAAGGATGTTATCGGGCGTGAATGGCAATTAGGAACTGTTCAGGTTGATTACAATCTTCCACAGCGCTTCGACCTTCAATACAAAGGAAGTGATGGAGAAATGCACCGCCCAGTCATGATTCATCGTGCGCCATTTGGTTCAATGGAACGTTTCTGTGGTGTGTTAATCGAACACTTTGCTGGGCGATTCCCCACTTGGTTAGCGCCAACACAAGTTCATGTTCTCACAATTTCAGAAAAGCAAGTCGAATATGGAAGAGAGGTGGCTGCAGTTCTCAAAGATGCTGGTGTCAGAGTTGAATTGGATGATGGCGATGATACTATTGGCAAAAAGATCAGGATGCATCGAAAGTTCCAACCAGCATATATGTTGATTCTAGGTGATGATGAAGCAACGCAAAGAACCGTCTCTATTCGTGCTAGAAACGGGGATCAAAAAGCGGGTATCGGCCTTGATGAGTTCCTAAAGGAACTCAAGGGTGAGATAGATTCCAAAGCGGCAACTCCTTCATTAGTTCCTTCTCAGGACTGATTGGAGAGACATATGGACATCGTAGTTGTCGAAGGCCTTGAGCCGTTGTCGCTCGTTATCGTAGGGGGTGCTGTACTTCTTGCGTATGGATACTATCTCGCTGTCATGGTTCGTTCACTAACTGGCCTACAGGTAGCATTTCCAACCGGTCCAAAACGATACGAAGTCCATACTGTTACAGCTAATCGCACCGAAGCAATCGAATTGCTCAATACCAAGGGAATGCGCAATGGAATCATCACTTACATGATGGCTTTAGCAGGGGCAATTCTTCTTGGACTTGAATTTCTACTCTACAAAATGGAAATCTCAAAAGGGCTTCATTTGAGTTCAATGGCGATTGCATTGATTTTAATTTCATTACCTGCCATCATTTCGTCGAGTTCATCATTGACCGCACAAGTTCTGAAGGCGCCATCTACAACCAGGGCAACATTGCAAGATAGTAGTCAATTCCGTAATAGTGCAGGGTTTGTCATCACTTTATTTTGGTTTGTTGCCGTTTTCATTATAGGAATGATTCTCAACCTTGCTGGAATAAAATGGACCCACCAATTAGCATTGATGGGTTTGTTGGCATTCGCACCGAGTATGGTTGCTTACGGTAGAATTCTTGGATCTTCATGGACTGCACTGAAAGAATCTTCGAAACTACTCTCACAAGGAAAACCTTCAGCATTCTATCCACAAAAGCCTGGCGCAAGAAAGCAATTCGTCTCCTCCCTTGTACATCTGAATACAGCAGTAATGCCTTTCATCGCTTTCAACACTGTCATTTCTCTAATTTTCCTAGCGATTAATCCTGAAATGTTTCAACATTCTAGCCAGGTATTAGAATTACCAGAATATCGTCCTCAGTCAACGATAATGGAAGAAGGAGGTATACTTGGGTTCTATGCAATCGAATTATTCTCCAATATTTCAGAAGCCGGAATTAGAGTACCATTGGTGACCATGGTTCTACTATTCTTACTACTAAACGTAGCAATTGTTGGATTTGTTTTCGTCAATGAAGTCGCTAGAATTCTATTCCTCGATATCGCTGATATCAGTGGTAAGGGCGGAATCCATTTGGTTGACTCTAGGTTAATGCGCTCAGAACGTAGTCAGCAAGCAAAGGTTCTGAATTTCTGTTTTACCGGTTTCGCAGGGCAGTCAATGCTATTGCTAACCCTTGCAATGCTCACCTTTTGGGATTCGTCATACTTACCACAAGGAGCAGAATGCGGTACATGGGAAAATACAATTTGTACATATTTACAGAAGGATTCTCTTGAGGCGCTAACGTGGATGCTTGCTGCAGGCGGCCAAGTGATATTCCTAGTGATTTGGATGATTAGTCGCAGAACGGGTCAACACCTTGCCGACATTACTTTCGATGCTACTGCTGATATAAATCGAACTGCGCTTCAAGATCTTGAAGGCTTAATCTACCGACAAGAAAAGCCACTCACCAATATGATTGCCAACGATTCATGGTCCAAGGCAATGTATCGTATGGAGAAATTGTACGAAGATCATGGTGAAGACTCGATGGAAGGTATGCAACTCATGCGACGTACTGAAGCCAGTATGGAATTATTGGCAGGAATAGGAAGATGGGACCAAGCAGAACAAGTAGCGGTTTCATTGCTCGCCTTGAAGGCAGGAAGAAAGGCCGAAATTGCCCGATTGATTCTAACTGCTGCATCCTTGGCTCAACGTGATTTACATGAAGCAACCCCGCGCCTTCAATTACTCACTCCCGGAGATGTTGAAACCGCTAGACTCTATTGGATTTCCAGTGTAGTGGAGCCAAAAATGAAAATACCTCCTGAGTTTGATGCAATATTGTCTATCGACCCGATTACTAAACGCAATATC
>Ga0066846_10000062_pt1 | contig 43930 bp, 36 predicted proteins | sample ETNtaG_33_FD_65489 | JGI IMG/M metagenome (GOLD analysis project Ga0066846, IMG submission 65489) | Marine microbial and viral communities from oxygen minimum zone, Eastern Pacific Ocean - ETNP201310SV76 | ecosystem: Environmental > Aquatic > Marine > Oceanic | place: Pacific Ocean: Eastern... | reverse complement strand
AATCGATAAGCTTCTTCAGATTCAGGAGAAACGTTTAGAGGTGTTCCAAAAACTCCCGTGTAATACGAAAGAGGCTCCGCTGCCCCGTAGAAAGTCATCCCTATACCTACTCCAGCAGCAAATAACATACAGACCCAAGATACGAAACTAAATTCTGGAATTGAGTCCTTTCCTCCAAGCCTTATTTTTCCAAATGGCGAGATAATTAGAAAGAAGATGACCAATGTTATGGCGGACATAGATAACGTGAATAAGGTACCAAACCAAACAACTACAAAGTTTTTAGCATTATTAAGTAACTCATAAGATACTTCTGGATAGATCAATACGAGAACGGAAAAGAAAACGGCTAAACCTGAACTGATAGAGAATACTGGTAAATTTACATCCAACCCAAGAAACTTTGTGTTGGGTCTCCTCTCTTTTTCTGAAATAGAAATGTTATAAGCGTCTTCTTTCATTTAATTGCTTATCTATTTATCGAAGCTATATCTTCAGGTTTCAATAAGCCTTCACCTAAGCAATTAAGTAAGGGTTTTAAGTGTTTTGAATAAGGTTTCCAACGCTCCATACCATCTTTGTTGATTGGTCTTCTTACTTGTTCAGAACTAGCCGTTCTAACTGATCTGTCTGTTTCATAAAATGAAATGCACTCTTCTTCGTAAGGTAACTCTAAAAATTCAAGCATTCTCCTAACTTGGCCTTCAAGGTCCTCGATGATATCTTCGTTATTTACTTTTAATATCTTGTTGGGCAATACTCCATCCCAGTGATCCATCAACTTAACATAGTTATTATAATAACTTCCTGCCTCGGCTAGGCCGTACGAAAACTCTTGTCCTTGAGCAAATAACTGCTTGAACATACTAAAACAACAGTCTAAAGAATATCTTCTAGCATCAATAATTTTTGCGTTCGGTAATATAAGGTGGATTAAACCGATGTGTCTGAAATTATTGGGCATTTTATCTGTAAACATTGGAGCATCTTTTCTATGCATTTGGGTATCTTCAATGTATCCCTTGCCTAAAGCTTCTCTTTGTTCCAGTGTTAATGATTCCATGCTTTTAGGGTAATTGCCTAACTTACCGTAAATATCATCCCCTCTTAGGCTTTGAGCAATAGAAAGAATATTCGGAAGCTCTAATGTTCCATCAATCATGGAGTGAGATGCTAAGATCTGCTCTATAAGGGTAGAGCCTGCTCTAGGTAAGCCAAGAATGAATATAGGATCTCTTGCTTCATGTCCTCCGTTACCTAAATCTTTAAAGAAAGTTTCATCACAAACGTCTATTTGGGCTTGAAGTTCTTTTTCCATTCTTTCAATCGAGTATTGGCTTTGATCATTTTTTATTCTATTCCCTCTTTCTAAATGAAAGAACGCTTCATCATATTCACCATTCACTTCACAACCTTGAGCGAGGGCAAAATGAAAATATGCTTTATCTCTTAATGATAGATCTACCCTCTCAACCTGTTCCCTCATGCTATCTAATTCATTTCCTGTAAAGGAATAAGTTTTGAGGTTGGCTAAAGAAAAGAAAGCTTCGCCATGGTCTGGTTTTATTTGATAGGCAGACTGATAACTCTTAATGGCCTCATCTGCTCTACCAAGAGTCTTTTGTGCATGGCCTTTTGATGTAAGAGTGCTAAAGTTATAAGGGTTCTTGGTTAGAATATCATCCAATAAATTAATTGCTTCTTCATGGTCTCCATTTTGCATAATTTCACTAGCTTTTTGGGCTTGATAATTTAGATTTTCAGGGTATTTATCACACAATATATTTACTTGTTCCATGGTCTTTGCAAATTTTTGTTTTTTTCTAAGAATAGACGCGTATTTCATTCTTAGGTCGCCATCGTCTGGTTGAAATTCAACTGCCTTTTCTAGTAAGAATTCGGCATCGTCAAAATAGCCTAAACGATTAGCTATTTCTGAAAGTAATGACATTGCGTAGGTATGAGTGGGATTTTCTTTAAGAAAAGCTCTGCACTTCGCTTCAGCCATGCCTAACCTGCCTTCATTTAAAATCTGATCTATATATAAAAGTACGCCCGGAAGTGATTTTAGTTTATTAATTTGTTCTAGGGCATGATCGGCTGCTGGCTTGTTGTTGTTTTTTACAAAGTATTGGTATAGAAAATTCCAACCCGCCATTAGTGCCGGGTTAAGTTCACAGGCCTGTCTATAGTGCACGACAGCTTTCTCTTCATCTCCCATGTCTCTATTAAGGTGGCCCAACTCTTGATAAGCACGTCCCATATCCGGGGCAATCATCAACAATTGTTCAATATATTTTTTTGAATCATCAAATTGTTTTAAATATCTAGATGAAACAGCAGCTAGATATAAGCTATCAATATGGTCAGGATGGTCTTTAAGGATAACCTTCAGTAAATTAAGCGCATGTTCAAAACTGCCATCTCTTACAGAGTCTGTAGCTTCGCTTAATTCAACTGTAAGTGTTGTTTCATCTATATTTAACTGATCTTCTTCCATTGGAATTTTATTCTAACAAATATAACAAAATCTAATTTCTAATTAAATTAAAAAGGGAGCCTAAGCTCCCTTTTTATATTTTTTAACTTATCTAAAGTTAAAATTTCATTTTATACCTAAGGCCAACGGTCATTGGTCTTACAACAGCTACACGTTGCCTGTCAAAGACGAAAGTATTGCTTATTTCAGCCCTTTCATCCGTAAGGTTATCGACATACATTTCTGCTGTCCAATCGTCGGTACTGATACCAGCTCTAAGATTAGTTAGGTTATAACTATCTTGCTTGGCCCTGTTAGGTTGCATGATGTCAGAATAACTTTTATCTGACATAGAGAACTGAAGTTGCCAAAATCCAGTATTGCCGCCTTCCATTGTCCACTCTTTTCTACCACTCAAGTTAGCCTGGAATCCAGGTGCAAATGCTAAATCCTGACCAACAACAATGTCACCTGTTGGAATTAAACTCTTAGTGATTTCAGTATCAAGTAGTGAAAACGCACCTGATAGTATTAAGCCGCCTTCAGTGTAGTAAATAAAGTCTCCTTCAACTCCTTTTATTTCAGCATCAGCTGCGTTATCAGAGAAGAATAAGTTAACGATACTAGGATCAAAAATAGTACTTTGTAATCCACTTACATCAACCCTAAAGATACTACCATTGAATCTAAGTCGGCCGTCTCGAAGTACGTTTTTCCAACCAAACTCCATGTTAGTGATTTCATCAGAATCAACAGAAGGTGGTACTGAGTAAGATCCGTCAGCACTCGTTCTACCGACAGGTCTGTTTAGAAGACCAGGTCTAAATCCTTCTGACCAAGTGACGTAATACATCTTATCCTCACTAGGTTTCCAAGAATACGTTACCTTTCCAATCACACCATCAGTTTCAGCTTTATCTGGATAACCATTTGCATTACCTGGTGCATATTGTGCGGATAAGTTAGATCCAAACTGTTGTGTATCTGGAGCACCGAACCCATTATAAAATGATGAGTTAGCACTACCTTCAAAATCAACCGCAATATCATACCAACGAGCACCAATTGAGAGTTCTGTTGTGTCGGTCATTGCAAAACTTACTTCACCAAAAACACCTCTTTGTTCATCAGTTCTCTTGATATCATTAAAGAAGATGACTGGTTCTGAATAAGGCCCTGCGGAATACCAACCAGGACTTGCATTATTAATCGATCCACTTACAGATGTATCTGTCAACGCATAGTTAGCAGCGTATGTAATATCATTACCTACTGAACCCGGATAATTAAATAAATTCAACTCAGTAAGCTCAGTATCACTCATGAAAACACCAGCTGTTAATGATGTAGTGTCATTTATATCTGCATTTATACGGAATTCGTGAGATGTAACTTCTAGCTCAGTTGTTGAATCAACTAATAAGTTAGGAGCACCACAAGTTCCTGTAGGAACGTTACCAGGCGCAAATTTAGTATACGTCACATAGTAATCACAGATGTAGTAAGGAAGATACTGACCAACAAACAAGTAGTCAGTGTAATCAACCATTTGTTCAGTTGTTCGGTCTGTATACGCTCCAGCATAAACTACTTCAAGATCGCCTATTGAACCCTCAAGAGTTAAACTCATGTTATCGAATTCATCATCAATCTTATCTGCAGTGTATCTTTGGATTTCTAGATCACCTAAATTTGGGTCTACAAAAAATACACCGTCAGCTTCAATACTTTGCTGTGCCACAGTAGCTAGTGCATCCCAATTTTCATTAATTTCAGAAGCAACACTTAACCTAAAACCCGTATAAGTTAATTCGTTAGCGTCATCTTTCATAATTGCGCCTGCAGGCGTTAAATAGGCTCCTGAAAGATCAGCTCCAGCTTGGAAGCCTCCTCTAGAAGAATTAACAGCAACGCCATTTTGTCTCACTGTGCCTGCAGATCTGAAACGTGCAGATCCACTTGCGTCAATAATTCCTGCAACTTGATCAATATAGCCACCTTTTTTGTCGCTGTAAGCAACAATTCTAGCTGCAGATGAATCACCAAGAGGCATATTGCCTACAATTTCTACTTTTGCTCCCATATCCCCTTCAGGCATAAACCTAGATTCAACTTCTACATTACCAGACGATTCACCAATTACTGGCTTGTTAGTTATCATTCTAACTACACCTGCTTGTGAGCTAGCACCAAAAAGAGTTCCTTGGGGACCGGCTAGAACCTCAATACGTGCCATATCTGCTGCATAAACGTCTAAGTTTCTTCCAGGTTGCGCTAATGGTTGCTCATCTAGATAGAAAGATACGTTAGGAGCTAAGCCAGCAACACCTGCTGTAGTTAGGTTAGGTGTTGTTGAGGCAAGACCTCTAATATAAATTGTACTTGTTCCCGGTCCTGCACCACCTGCAGTAACACTTGGAAGTTGTAGTAAATAATCTTCAAATACACTTATCCCTTTGTCTTCTAAAGAGCTCTCACGAAGAGCTGATACAGACAATGGTACATCTTGTAAACTTTCAGTTTTCTTACGAGCAGTTACAACGACTTCTTCTACTTCTGCCATTAAAAATCCGCTAAAAGCAGATAAATTTAATAAAGCAAATGCAGTGAATAAGTAAGTTAAACGTTCCCTAATTCTTTCAAACATTAAATTTCCCCAGTTTTTTATAAAAATTCAGTTAAAACAGTACGCAAACTAAACATGAATGTCAAATAAAAGCCTTAATTTAATAAGCTTTTTAGCTAGGTTGGAATAGAATTGTATATAACTTCTTAAAAGGGCTTTGTAGGGTATTCTTTTAAGGCATAGAAATCATTGTAATTTTTAAAGATTATATATAGTGTGTGCGGTCCTAAATATAAATGAGAGTTTGTTTTGAAAACAGATATAGAAATTGCTAGAGAAGCAGAACCAAGAAAAATTAATGTAATTGCTGATCAATTAGGTATTAGTGATGAATATCTTGAGCTTTATGGTAAATATAAGTGCAAAGTTGACCTTTCTATTAATGATGAAAAGCTAAAGAACAAAAAAAACGGCAAATTAATTTTAGTTACTGCAATATCCCCTACTCCTGCAGGAGAAGGTAAAACCACCACAAGTGTTGGTCTGGTCGATGGGCTTTGCCAAATCGGTAAAAATGCAATGATTTGTCTAAGAGAGCCAAGTTTAGGACCATGCTTTGGAATGAAAGGTGGCGCAGCTGGTGGTGGGTATGCTCAAGTTATACCTATGACAGATATTAATTTACACTTTACGGGAGACTTTCATGCCATTGGAGCAGCGCACAACCTGCTCTCTGCGCTAATTGATAATCATATACATTGGGATAATCAACTAGATATAGATCCTAGAAGGATCACTTGGAAAAGAGTGGTTGATATGAATGATAGATCTTTAAGAGATATAACGTGCGGTCTTGGCGGAACAGGCAATGGTGTACCTAGACAAAGTGGATATGACATAACCGTTGCTTCTGAAATTATGGCTGTATTTTGTCTTGCATCAGATTTTAGTGATCTACAAAAAAGGATAGGAAATATCGTTGTAGGCTACACAAGATCTAATGAACCTGTAAGGGCAAGTCAGTTAAACGCTGATGGAGCAATAGCTGCATTATTGAAAGATGCATTTCAGCCTAACTTAGTACAGACCCTAGAGAATAATCCTGCGTTCATACATGGTGGTCCTTTCGCCAATATTGCGCATGGATGTAATTCGGTTGTTTCCACCAAAGCAGCATTAAAACTGGCTGATTATGTTATTACGGAAGCTGGATTTGGAGCTGATCTAGGAGCTGAGAAATTTTTTGATATCAAATGCAGGAAATCGGGCCTGGAACCTGACGCTGTTGTTTTGGTTGCCACCACTAAAGCTTTAAAAATGCATGGCGGTATTAAAAAAGAAGACTTAGGTACAGAGAATGTAGATGCAGTAACGAAAGGCTGCAAAAATCTTGAAAAGCACATTGAAAATATCGGAAAATTTGGAGTCCCTGTTGTTGTTGCAATAAATAATTATGTAACAGATACAAAAAATGAACACGCTGCAATCATTGATTATTGTAAAAATATTGGTGTTGAATGCAAAATCTCTTCTCATTGGGAAAATGGTGGTTTAGGCGCAGTAGACCTTGCTGAAGAGGTTGCAAAAATTGCTGATTCAAATTCTGCTGAATTTAAAGCTTTATATGATAATAAAATGTCTCTGTGGGATAAAACCCAATACATAGCGCAAAATATTTACGGCGCTGCAGACATAATCGCTGATAAAAAGGTAAGAAATCAATTTAAGAAATTAGAGGATGATGGTTTTGGAGAATATCCCATATGTATGGCCAAGACCCAATATAGCTTTTCAACAGACCCATTATTAATGGGCGCCCCTTCAGGACATGATGTTCCAATTAGAGAAGTTCGGTTATCAGCTGGCGCAGAATTTATCGTGGTTGTTTGTGGTGAAATTATGACCATGCCAGGATTGCCTAAAATACCGGCTGCGGAAAATATAAATGTTGATGATAAAGGATTAATTCAAGGATTATTTTAGGTATTATGATTAATATTAAGTAGGAGAAAAAAATGAAAATACTTTGTATCTTATATGATGACCCAAAAGACGGAATGCCATCAAGCTATCCGTTAAAGGAACTTCCAAAACTTGAAAAATATCCTGATGGTATGACATTACCAAGCCCTAAAGGCAGGGACTTCACGCCGGGTGAATTGCTTGGTTGTGTTTCAGGTGAATTGGGTTTAAGAAAATTTTTAGAAGATAGAGGACATACACTAGTGGTTACATCTGATAAAGACGCCGAAGGTTGTGTTGCTGATAAAGAATTAGTTGATGCTGATATTGTAATCTCTCAGCCATTTTGGCCGTACTATCTAACAAGAAAAAGAATGGAAAGTGCACCAAATCTGAAAATGGCTATTACAGCTGGTATTGGTTCTGATCATGTTGATTTACAAGCTGCAATGGACCATAAAGTTGACGTAGTTGAAGTGACCTACTGCAATTCAAGATCAGTTGCGGAACATATCGTTATGATGATTCTATCTTTAGTAAGAGACTATCATAATCAACATAGGATAGTGAATGAAGGCGGTTGGCATATTGCGGACGCAGTTAAACGATCTTATGACGTAGAAGGCATGCATGTAGGTACAATTGCTGCAGGTCGTATCGGTTATGACATGTTAAGAAAAATGCATCCGTTTGACGTGCATTTACATTATTTTGATAAACACAGATTGTCTGCAGATCAAGAACAAGAACTAAACCTAACGTATCATGATTCAGTTGAATCTCTAGTTGCAGCTTGTGATGTTATTAATATTAGTTGCCCTCTTCACCCTGAAACTGAGCATTTATTCAATGATGAATTAATTGGCAAATGCAAACCAGGTGCCTACATTATAAATACTGCCAGAGGAAAGATTTGTGATAAAGACGCTATTGTAAGAGCATTGGAGTCAGGTCAGCTAAGTGGTTATGCAGGCGATGTTTGGTTCCCACAACCTGCACCGAATGATCATGTTTGGAGATCGATGCCGCATCATGGAATGACTCCTCACACTTCTGGAACTTCTTTATCAGCTCAGGCTAGATACGCTGATGGTGTTAGAGAGATACTAGAATGCTTTTTTGATGGTGAAGAAATAAGAAATCAGTATCTTATTGTTGAAGATGGAGACCTTGCAGGTATGGGTGCCCACTCTTACACCAAAGGAACAGCAACAGGTGGCTCAGAAGAAGCGGCTAAGTTTAAAAAATAAAAGGATTTAAAATTAGCAAGATTAGAGATTAATGAAAACTCCAGCTGCTGTAGCTTTTGAAGCGGGCAAACCATTAGAGATCTGTGATGTTGATCTAGAAGGTCCTAAAGAGGGAGAGGTACTAATAGAGCTTAAAGCTACAGGTGTTTGTCACACAGATGCTTTTACTCTAAGTGGAGACGATCCTGAAGGCGTGTTCCCTTCAATTCTTGGCCATGAAGGAGCAGGAATAGTAGTTGAAGTAGGTCCAGGTGTTTCGACTCTCAAACCAGATGATCATGTAATACCTTTGTATACAGCTGAATGCGGTGAGTGTGAATATTGTCTAAACCCTAAAACTAATCTTTGTCAGGCTGTAAGGGAAACTCAAGGTCAAGGATTGATGCCCGATGGAACGAGTCGATTTTCTCTGAATGGCAAACCTTTAATGCATTATATGGGTTGTTCTACTTTTTCAAAATATAGCGTTATACCAGAAATCTCTTTAGCTAAAGTACGTGAAGATGCTCCTTTTGATAAGATCTGTTATATCGGGTGTGGTGTTACTACAGGGATAGGTGCCGTTGTTTTTCAGGCCAAAGTAGAGAAAGGCTCTACCGTAGCAGTATTTGGCCTTGGAGGGATAGGTCTTAATGTTGTTCAGGGTTCTAAAATGGCTGGTGCGAGCAGAATCATTGGTGTTGATATAAATCCAGAACGAGAGTCATTAGGTAAAAATTTTGGTATGACGGATTTTATCAATCCTAAAAAAGTTGATAATGTCGTGGATCAAATTATCCAAATGACTGGCGGAGTAGACTATAGCTTTGAATGCATTGGTAATGTTGATGTGATGCGTCAAGCTCTTGAGTGTTGCCATAAAGGCTGGGGAGAATCTTATATAATCGGTGTTGCTGGAGCAGGTCAAGAAATCTCTACTCGCCCTTTTCAATTGGTGACTGGCCGTTCTTGGAGAGGAACTGCTTTTGGAGGAGCTAGAGGCAGAACTGATGTTCCGAAAATTGTGGATTGGTATATGGATCAAAAAATAAACATTGATGATTTGATCACTCATACCATGCCACTAGAAGATATTAATAAAGCTTTTGATCTAATGCATTCAGGGGAAAGTATTCGTTCAGTGGTGATTTATTAGTTCGGATAATCCTTTTTTAAGAAATATAATTATCGGCATTTTATTATGTACAAGACATCTAAAGTAGTTTTTAGTCCTCGTGTGAGAAAGTCGCCATATTTCAACTCAACTATAAAATATGGAGCGCAAGCTTTCTCAGTGTATAACCACATGTATATGCCTATTAGTTTCGAGGGCACTGTAGAGGATTACCGCAACCTATTAAATGGTGTTCAGTTATGGGATGTGGGTGTTGAGCGCCAAGTTCAAATTAAAGGCCCTGACGCTGAAGCATTATCACAATTCTTAACCCCTAGGAATATTAAAAAATGCTCTAAAGGACAGGCAATGTATGCGCCCTTTCTAGACTTTAAAGGGGGATTTATTAACGATCCAGTTATGCTAAAGATTGATGAAGATTGTTATTGGTTTTCTCTTGCAGATGGAGATGCCCTCTTATGGGCGCAAGGCATAGCAGCAGGATATAAATTTGATGTTGATATCCATGAGCCAGATGTATCTCCACTTCAAGCCCAAGGTCCCAATTCAAAAGAATTGATGGCTAAGGTTTTTGGAAATTGGGTGAATGACTTAGGCTTTTATAGGTTTAAGGAAGTAAATCACGAAGGGATACCTATGGTTATTGCCAGAATGGGTTACAGCAGAGAACTTTGTTATGAGATTTTTCTTCAAGATTATTCAAAGGGAGATGAGTTATGGGAAATCCTCTGGCAAGCGGGCCAAGATCTAAATATCAGCGCAGGTACTCCAAACATAATTCTGAGACTTGAGGGCGGAATACTGAGCTATTTAGCAGATATGGATAGAACAAATAACCCTTATGAAGTTGGATTAGATTGGATGGTAGATCTGGATCAGGAAGATGATTTTATTGGCAAGGAAGCTTTGCAAGAAATTAACCATTCTGGACCTACAAAAAAATTAATGGGTGCTGAGATTCCAGGCTACCCCATAACTGCCTTTAATGAAGAGCATTGGCCCGTCCTGATTGATGGAAAGAAGATAGGGTCTATGAATGCTTTGGTTTACTCACCAAGACTGGACAAGAATATAGCTTACACAATTCTAGATATTGAACACGCAAAAAGCGGACAAGAAATAATCATTTCTTCGCCAGAAAAGGAACTTAACGCAATAACAGTTGATCTTCCTTGGCTTGAAAGAGCTTAATACAATTACTCATCTTTCCAATCAGGTGACCTTTTTTCTAAGAACGCATCAATGCCCTCTTTCGCATCATTCTTTAATAAATTATCAGTCATAGTCTTTGATGTATATTCGTACGCGTCAGACAAGTCCATTTCAGCTTGAGCATAAAAAGCTCTCTTTCCTGTAGCTACTGTCATAGTTGATTTACTAGCAATCTTCTCAGCTAATCTATCTACCTCAGAGGTTAAGTCTTCTTTCGGAACTGTATTATTAATTAACCCTATTTCTTTTGCCTTTTCAGCACTAATAAAATCACCGGTAAGTAGCATTTCCATAGCATTCTTTTTGTTAACATTTCTAGAAAGAGCAACCATTGGAGTTGAACAAAAAAGACCAAGATTTACTCCAGGTGTAGCAAATCTAGATTCATGAGAAGCTAGGGCAAGGTCACAGCTTGCAACCAATTGACAACCTGCGGCTGTAGCAACACCATCAACTTCAGCAATCACCGGTTGAGAAGTATTAACTATTAATTGCATTAACGAAGAACAATAATCAAAAAGATTTTTAAAATAAACTTTGCCTTTATCTTCGCTCTCCCTTGCGGCCGTTATTTCCTTTAAATCATGTCCTGAAGAAAATACATTTCCGTTAGCAGCTAAAACTATAACTCTTATGGATTGATCTGAAGACGCTGCTTTAATCTCATCCATTAACATGCTCATCATGTTCTCAGATAAAGGATTTTTCTGATCGGAATTATTCATGACAAGACGTAAAACTCCTTTATCAGATTTTTCTTTAATTAATATATTTAAATCTTCATTCATGCCCAATCCTTTAAAAATTATTTTACTACTTTTCTAATTCTATTTTTGGACATCTATTCATGACCACCTTTAGACCAGCTTCTTTTGCTAATTCTGATGCCTCCTCATTAACAACACCTAGTTGAGTCCATAGAACTTTTACCCCTATTTGGATTGCTTCTTCGGTTACTCCAATCACTGCGTCTTTGGCTCTAAAAACATCAACCATATCTATCTTTTCTGGAACTGAACTTAGATCGGAATAACACATCTGTCCTAAGATAAGATTCCTTTGTTCTTTTGGATTTATCGGGAATATTTGATATCCGTGTTGAATAAGCGATTCCATGACTTTATAGCTATCTCTTTCATGATTTGCACTGGCTCCAACTACTGCAATAGTTTTTACCTCTTGAAGTATTTCTTTTATATAGCCTTCAGAATAGTCGTCAATCATTTAGAACTTCTTCTAGCCAATCAGTAGTTTGTTTAATTCCTCCAATTGGGAAAAAATGGACTTGCTCAATATTTAATGTTGGATCTTTAGATTTATATTCAGATAGGTCGTTTAACATTTTCGTTGGCTTATACGGCAGTAATAGTTTTGTTAAATCTTTTGCTCTTTTGGTAAGAATTTTCATCGATGCGCCTATCCCGCATTCAACTGAAAATTTAAGTAATGTTTGAAGTTTTGCTGGTCCTGCTATGCCAATATGGATAGGAATATCAATTCCATCTTCTTTAATGTTAGTTGCCCATTTATTTACGGCATCGGCATCAAAGCAGAATTGAGTAGCTATTGCCATATCGGCATCTGTTCTATTAGAAAATTCTTGCTTCCACGAAAGGGCTTTAGAAACATTTTTCATTCCACCGTCAGGATCTATATCTTTGCTTCCTTCGGGGTGTCCTGCTATATGGAGCCTTTTAAAACCAGCTTTATCAAATAGTTCTGACTCAATAAGTTGCATAGAGGAATCGTAGTCTCCAGCTGATTTTGTTGAGCCTCCTGCTAATAACAGCGCCTCATTCACTCCAGCCTCATTCTGATACATAGAAATCCAATCACTTAGCATAGTCTGATTTTTAATTATTCTAGCCGGTATATGGGGCATCACTGCAAAACCCTCTTCATTAATTCTTTTAGCTGTAGCAACCATTGTTGCAATATTCTCTGTTTCTAGATGGGCAATATAAACTCTAGTGTTTGTAGGTAAGATTTCCTTAAAAGATTCAATCTTTGCAGCAGAATTTGGAACCACTTCAATAGAGTAACCTGATATAAATTCTTTAAAATTAGTATTCATTCTTTCCATCAAAATAAACTATGTTTTTAACTTCGGGCGGTTCTTCTATGCACCTTAAATTTATGCTATATGAATCGAGATGAGAACGAGGTTGATAAAAACTTTTTATTCCACAATTACTACAAAACAAATGTTTAGCTTTCTTAGCACCGAAAGTGTATTCGTTAAGTAAATTTTCTCCTTCTAAAATCTTGAAATCATCGTGATGGATAAAAAGGTGCTCATAATTGTTCATTTTACATATTGAACAGTTGCATTTCCAAATTTCAACTGAATCATTTGAATCAAATTTAAATTTAACCTTACCGCAATGACACCCTCCAAAATACTCTTTCATAATTCTAGTTTATAAAGCCTAGAGGGCTCTATCTATTTAGTTACCCTCTTCAAATCCTCGAAAGTAAAGTATTTTCTCTTTAATAATTTATTATAAATAATTGCAAATAGAACTATAAAAGATGCTCCTGCTGCAACTGGCATTAATATAAAGCCTATCCCTTTTGCACCTAGAACAGCAATAATAGGGTTAGCACCAGCCGGCGGATGAACAGTCTTGGTTGTCATCATTAAAAATATCGCTAAACCTACTGCGAATCCTACACTGAGAAAAGAAGAGCCTAATATTGAGAAAACAAAGACTCCCGATAAAGCAGACAATATATGTCCAAATAAAATATTTTTTGGATGAGCTAAGGGGCTTTCATGAACTGCCATAACTAAAACCATGCTTGCCCCAAATGGCGGTATCAACCATAAGTTGCTTTCATCGAATGAATTAAGATATGCAAGTATTGAGATGCATAAAAATGCTCCAAAAGCAGAAATAATATTATTTTTCATTGTTCTTGTTTCTAAAGTCTAGAGAGCTCTATTACTCCACATTAGCCTAATTTAAAACCTTTATAGGTATTAGGTTTCAGGGGGAAAATATGGCGCTTTTTCTATCTATTATGTCAAATGACACAATTATTTAGAGCATTATCATATACAAAATAAGCATCCTGTAAATGCCTTTTGCCATTGGGTATAAACGATTCTCTAGCATGTAGAACTCTTAAACTTGCAACAATTAATACCTCTCCTTCATTCAATCTAAAAGTTGAATGGTATTTGCTGTCATGCACCCTAGTGGAAACTTCGTGATAAGCTTTATAAAAGCTTTTAACGTCTTCTCTGGACGGATCTATCATCTGCATTAATTGATTTGAAAATCTAAAACTTTCTACAGACCCGTCAGGTGAGCATTGAATAATAGGAGCCTCAGCATATGTTTCATTGTTTTCATCGAATTCTCTAAACGGAACATTAAACTTCTTTAAAATATTAAAATGTTCAGGATTATCTTTTCTTAAGTCCTCAACTATTTCCCAACCATCTGCAATTATTGATTCTCCTCCTTCACATTCATTTTCTAACATATGAAGAGCTTGAACACTTGGCTGAGACTTATAGCTTGCAAAATCATTATGAAGAGGAAGTCCCTTTGAAGTATGAGCAACATTATAGACATGTCGGTTTACAGAAACGTTATGAATCCTTTCAAACAATGTTTCGTAAACTGGTCCAAATCTTTTTGATAAAAGTTCCAATGAATTTGGTTCCTTTGGCGCATTATTTAATATAATCACTCCAAAACTAACAAAAGTTCTTAGCGCCTCCAAAGCAATTTCTTTATTGTCCAAAAATTCGGACCAATCAAAGCTCCTAGGAGTGAAGTTACTTGTCCATAACTTATGTTCTGGATATCTAGTCTTGCCACTTTTTTCTATTTTATCTAATGCAATTACCGATTTGTGTTTATCAGGCCACAAAACAAAAAGGCTTTCATCTTTTACTTCAACACTCTTAGGAGATATATCTATTGGAACTGTATGCAAAAGAAACTGCTTCTCTTGAGTCTCTATAATTCTACATTCATCACATTGACAATTATCTCTTAACCATAAAAATGGTAAATCGTATTGCTTATTAGAACCTGTTGAGAGAATTACTGAATCTTTTTTAAACTCAATCATATTTTATTTTCTTTACCTGATAATTAATTTTACTATATTTTTTTATGATTTAAGTGCTAGAACTTTTGTAAATTAGAAATTTCTTCAAATACATGATTTATATCAATAAAAAGGATGATTTCTATTGAATAATTCAATATAAACAAGCTAATTAATAATAGGTGAAACTCTTTTTGAGTATAGGCTTTCGTCCCTTCTTTCTAGGAGCAAGTTGCTATGCCCTTTGTTTAATGTTTTGTTGGGGGGGCTTATTCTTTCTAAACCTTCAAATGGAACTTTATAATATGAGCATCTTCCAATGGCATGCTCATGAATTAATATTCGGTTATGCCGGAGCTGTAATAGCAGGCTTCCTCTTAACAGCCGTTAAAAACTGGACAAATATAGAAACATTAACAGGTAAACCTTTACTCTTTTTATTTAGTATCTGGTTGTTGGCACGCCTAGGTTGGCTTTTTGCTCCTAAATTACAAATTATCCTAGGGGTGCTTGATTTAGCATTCTTCATAATACTTCTATTAGTGATAGCTAAGCCAATAATTAAATCTAAACAGTGGCGCCAACTTGCCATCACTTCTAAGCTTTTAATCTTAATTATTGCAAATGGAATATTTTATGCTGGAAGTTTGGGCATTCTATCTAAAGGTATTTACTTTGGTATTTATCTAGGACTTATAGTTGAGATTACTATGATCTTAACTATTATTAGGCGTATCTTCCCTGTCTTTTCGCAGCTGGGCCTGAACTTAAATGAACCACTTCCCACTCCATTATGGATTGATATAGCAAGCATTTTGCTTTCACTTGTTTGGACAGTACTTTTTCTAACTATTCCTCAAAGTATCCTTACTTCTCTGACTGCTTTTATGATTTCTTGTACTTTGTCCGTTAGGCTTTTGCTTTGGTATAAGCCTGGTTTATGGAAAGTACCATTACTTTGGAGTCTCTATGTTGGTTTAGCATGGATAACAATAGGATTTGCTTTACTAGCCTTAAGTTATTTATTTCCTTCATATAATTCCCTAGGAATACATGCCCTAGCTTATGGAGGTATGGGATTAATAACTTTTAGTATGATGGCCAGGGTCAGTTTAGGTCACACTGGTCATGATGTTAGGGCTAAAAACATTAATATTTGTATTGCTTTAATTCTTCTAAACATAGGTATAGTTTTTAGAGTTCTAATGCCTGTCTTTCTTCCCCAATTTACAAACATATGGTTAATGTTTTCTCAGGGATTATGGATTGTTTCTTTTAGTTTCTTTGTAGTGATCTTCACTCCAATATTGCTAAAATCTAATGAGTAAGTGATGGTGGAGTTTCTGGTTAAGAATTGCAACCAACTCCTATCTAAATATATTTTCCTTGATAAACATCTAATGCAGTAAGCAAATTAAGTTAGGAGATTAAGTTATTATTTGGAATTAAGACTTGATGTAATGTAATCATAAGCTTCATCAACACTGTCAGTAAGAAAAAAAAGATCTAGGTCCTTCCTGTCTATTGTTCCAAATTCAACTAAAGTTTCAAAATTAATTAAATTGTTCCAATACTCTTTACCAAAAAGAACTATAGGTAAAATTTTCTTGATTTTTCCAGTTTGTATAAGAGTAAGAATTTCAAAGAATTCATCTAATGTTCCAAATCCTCCAGGCATAATTACGAGAGCTTTTGCTAGATAAGAGAACCAAAATTTTCTAGTAAAAAAATAATGAAATTCAAAATCTAACTCTGCACTAACATATGGATTAGGAGTATCTTCAAAAGGTAAGGAAATCCTAAAGGTAGCTGTTTTGCCTTCAGCTTCTCTTGCTCCACGATTGGCTGCAATCATTATGCCCGGGCCTCCACCTGAACAAATAACATACTTTTGTTCTTCATGAATTAAATGCTTAGACCATTCTGTCAATCTTTTTGAGAGCATTCTTGTAGCATCGTAGTATTTAGCTAATTTTAAACTTTTACTTCTTCCTTTATTAAGGCTATCTTCGCTACTTAATTCCTCAGGTGATGGCGCCCTTGCTGATCCAAAAATTACTATTGTGTTCATTACTTTTTCTTCTTCAAGTTGAATCTTTGGATGAAGGTATTCAGCTAGAATCCTTAAGGTGCGAGCATCTTTGCTATTTAAAAAATCTAAATTTTTGTAAGCTTTTTCTACTTTCATATCTATTCTACATATACTTTTATTTAAGAAAAAATCACTATACTGATTTAACTTACTTTGTATATGAGAGATTAATAAATAGAATCTAAAAAGAGTTGGTGGAGCTGGCGGGGTTCGAACCCGCGACCTTCTGCGTGCCACGCAGACGCGCTCCCAACTGCGCCACAGCCCCTATTATGAATTAGACTCAAATTTAACTTGATAGGTAAACCAATAGTAAAACATATAAAAGCATGACGAAAAAAGAATTGTGGAAAGCAATGAATTCGCAAGAAAAGGAAGTCCCATAGTGTATGCAGTTATCAACCCTACGAAATCATTAGAGTACATAGCAGTAGTTAACCAGACTCCGAAATTAGTTAATAAATAAAAAATAAGTGGAGATGCCAAGGCAACCTTGAATAAGTTTAAGAATTTTTTATCTACTAATTGATAGGACAAGAAGGTGATTAACACTAAGGAGCCGTAAGTCCAGATCATCAATCCATGAAAACCTATTATTAGGTCAGAAATCAACATAATTAATATAGGTATAGCCATACCAAAAGATCTTTGCACCATAAAAGGCATAAAAATAGCCCCTGCCAGTATGGGTGTGAAGTTTGGAGGGTGAGGCACCAATCTGCTTAATGCTATGATTGCGCAGAAGAAAAGAATGCTTTTGACAATATCTTTATTCAATGTAACAGCTTTATTAGGTTTAAAATGCAATTGTGGACGACAAAGAAACAATAATCAACAAATACGAAGAAGCCCCTTTAATTGAACTGGAAGATTTTAAATGCCCAGATGGAGCAATAAGTTTCTTCATAGATGGTTTTGATAATAAGAAGTTAAGGGTGGCCTTATGGAATATAAATTCTGAAAGCGGAACCATAATTTTACAGTCTGGTCGCACTGAATTCATTGAAAAATATTACGAGGTTATAGACGGATTTATCTCGAGAGGATATTGCGTTGCAGCAATGGATTGGCGAGGACAAGGGTTATCTGAAAGAACCTCTAAAAACATAAGACTTGGACACATAGATAGCTTTACAGAATACGACAATGATTTAACTATAACTTTGAAGATGTATGAAGACTATTGTCCAAAGCCTTGGATTGGTTTTGGGCATTCCATGGGCGGATGTCTAATGGCTAGTAATTTTGCTGTCAACCAAGCAACGTATAAAGCGTTAATTTTATGCGCACCTATGCTCTCCATCAAAATAAGACCGTCTCTTAATTTTATTGTTAGATCGATAGGTTTAATCTCTTCTATTGGTTTTAAAGACCTTGCTATTGAGAGACCGAATTGGGATAACAAAAAAGGATGGCTAGAAGAAGAATTTAATGAAAATCACTTAACTAGCGATCAATATCGATTTGATAGGGTTTATCGCTTAATATGCAAAGAACAGGCTTTAGGCGTTAAGGGATTGAGTCTTGGTTGGATCTATGAAGCCCTTAAAAGAACTAACGAATTTAAAGAAAAAAATTGGGGAGCCAATATTAAAAAACCTTCCTTGCTGTTAAATGCTACCCAAGACAAACTAGTATCCCCTTCTGGCAATGTTCAGATTTTAAAGAAGTTTAAGAACAGTTATATTGAAGACATTGATAGTAAACATGAAATATTTATGGAGTCTGATGCAATCAGAGAACAAGCTTGGAATAAAGTAGATGAATTTCTTATGAATATTTAATCTAAATTTTTTACCGCAAAATCTATTCTTTCTATAACTTCCTGTTTCCCAAGTAATTCGCAAACTTTATCTATTGATGGAGAATTTAAAGAGCCAGTTAAACTGAGCCTTAAAGGGGTTCCTATTTTTGCGAAACCTATCTCCTTCTCATCAACAAACGCTTTTATTTCTTCTTGTATAGAGTCGCCCTTCCAGTCATTTAAACTATTAAAACGTTCCTTTAATGCGTTTAATAAAGCGTAAGTGCCCTCTTTAATAGCCTTGGCTTTATCAGCATCTTCAAAGTGAGTGGGCTTTTCGTAAAAATACTTTGCTTCGATTGCAAAGTCGTTTAAAAAATTACATCTTTCTCTAATAAGCGAAACAACGTTTTTTGAATATTGATCATTCTTAATGTTTGGATAAGAAATTAGATTCACTAACTCATTAAATTCCAGTGAGTTCAAATACTCTTTGTTATACCAACTCAGTTTATCTAAAGAAAACGAAGCTGGAGCTGTATTAAAATTCCCCTGAATAAAATTTTCAACCAATTCATTAGTCGTAAAGATCTCTTGGTCTCCTAATGACCAGCCTAGTCTCGCTAAATAATTCATGAAAGCTTCGGAAAGAACACCCATATCACGATATTCAGCTACACCAACAGCTCCATGCCTTTTAGACATCCTTCTTCCATCTTCACCAAGAATCATAGGTACGTGACCGTAATCAGGCGGTTTAGCTCCAAGAGCATTAAACACGTTAATCTGTTTAGGCGTGTTGTTTATGTGATCGTCTCCTCGAATTACATGTGAGATTTGCATATCTAAATCATCAACAACAACGCATAAATTATAAGTAGGTGCTCCATCGCCTCTAACTATAATAAAGTCATCCATTTCTTCGTTACGAAATTCTATTTCTCCTTTGATTAAATCATTAAAGACAACACTACTTTCTTCTGGATTCTTAAACCTTATTACGGTGTTTTCTGATTCTTCGAGAGAAAGATTTCTGCATTTACCATCATATTTCGCACTAAGACCCTTATCTTGTTGATCTTTTCTTAATGTATCTAATCTTTCTTTTGAGCAATCGCATACGTAAGCCGATTCATTTTCTAATAATTGTTTCGCTATTTCTAAGTGACGATCACGATTTTTAGATTGATAAACTATATCTTCATCAAAATTTATCCCCATCCATTTGAAGCTATTGATTATCTCATCAGTAAATTTCTGCTTAGATCTTTCCTTGTCAGTATCTTCAATCCTTAAAAGGCAAGAACCTGAATTGCTTTTAGCATAAAGCCAAGCAAATAAAGCTGTTCTTGCTCCACCTATATGAAGCAAACCCGTTGGACTAGGAGCAAAACGAGTTCTAACATTAGAATCACTCATGCTCTTTATTCCATAAAGGCTCTATACCTGTTTCCTCTTTCATTCTAGATAAGTATTCCGTATTCCTTTCTTTGTCTTCTTCGCTAACTTCAATTACCTTTAGTTTTTTTCTTTTGATCTTTCCATTTGAAGAACTTTCAGGAATTTTTCCTTCAGTTTCAGTTGAACTAAAATCTAGGTTACTCTGACCACCAGTCATCGATAGATAAACATCTCCAAGAATCTTTGAATCCAATAAAGCTCCGTGCAACTCTCTGTCATAGCCATTAATTTCATAACGGTTCACCAGAGCATCTAAACTATTTCTTTGGCCAGGATGTTTTTCTCTAGCTATTTGCAATGTATCAGTAACATTTGAAACTTCTTCTGTAATAGAATTTAGTTTCTTTGAAATAAGTTTGATTTCGTTATCTAAAAAGCCTACATCAAATTCAGCATTATGAATTAATAGTTCAGTGCCTTTAATAAACTCAATAAATTCTTCATAAATTTCTGAAAATCTCGGTTTATCAGATAGGAATTCGGACGTTAAACCATGAACTTTAAGTGCACCCTCGTCACTCTCTCTATCGGGATTTAAGTAAGTATGATATTCATTCCCGGTGAACTTTCTATTTACTATTTCTACACAACCAATTTCTATAACCCTATGTCCAGATTTGACATCCAGTCCTGTAGTTTCAGTATCTAAGATTATTTGCCTATTCATTTAAAGCTCGTCTATGCCTTTGTTTGCTAATAAATCTGCTAATTCATTTTCTCTATGACCGCTATGCCCTTTTACCCAACTCCAGGTTATATCATGGAACTGTGAAAGTTCATCTAAAAGCAACCAAAGATCTTTATTTTTTACAGGTTTCTTCGAAGCAGTTTTCCATCCTTTCCTCTTCCAGCCTTCCAACCATTGAGTAATTCCGTCTTTTAAGTAATTAGAGTCAGTAGTAATGATAACGCTAGAGTTCTTAGATATCGACTCTAATGCCCTAATAGCGGCCATCATCTCCATTCTATTATTAGTTGTATCTCTTTCTCCGCCCCAAAGAGACCTCTCTTGCCCATTACTCCTAATTAAAGCTCCCCAGCCACCTAAGCCTGGATTTCCTCTACAGGCACCGTCAGTAAATATCTCAATCTCTTCCATACAATTGTTAGTCAATTGTATTACAGATAGACTAACTATTCTTTCTTAGTAAGTGTAAAATCATTAAAATTATGTTTGAGATATTACCAATAAGAGCGTTTTCCGATAACTATATATGGGCACTTATTAAAGACGGTGAGGTAATCGTAGTTGATCCTGGAGAAGCGAAGCCTGTACTTGAAACTATTAATAAACTAAATCTTGATCTTAAGGGCATCATCATTACCCATCATCATTTTGATCATACTGGAGGCATCCAAGAACTAAAGGATCATTTTCACTGCGATGTTTATGGCCCAGGAGGGGACCACATACAAGGTATAAGTTCTCCTTTAAATGATAATGAGGAATTTGAACTCTTAGGTAAAAAATTTATTGCTCTTTCTACGCCTGGTCATACTCTTGATCAATTGGCATATTATTCAGATGAAGCGTGCTCTGAACCAATCCTTTTTTGCGGGGATACTTTATTCTCAGCTGGTTGCGGCAGAATATTTGAAGGAACTCCCTTACAAATGCACGAATCACTCTCAAGGTTTTCTACTCTTCCAGGTAACACTAAAGTTTACTGCGGTCATGAGTATACTCAATCTAATCTGACTTTCGCTATTACCTTAGAGCCTGACAATCAATTTATCAAAGATAAAATAGAAGAAGTAAACAAACTTAGAGAATTAGACAAAGAGACCTTACCATCAGATTTAGCTTCAGAACTAAAAATAAACCCTTTCATGAGGTGCGAAGAGAAAACTGTTATAGATGCCGCTTCCAATTTTGTAGGTAGTGAACTTAAAGAGCCGCATGAAGTACTAGGGGCCATAAGAGACTGGAAAGACAACTTTTAGATGAACAGATATTCGATAGCTTTATCTCTAGCTATTCTTTGTAGTTGTTCCAGTACAGCTATAAGCAAAGAAGTAATTCAACTTGATTCTAAAGTAATTACAGCAGACAGTCCTAAGATAATTGAAACTGCAATTGAAAAGGTACCGTACGATATTTGGGAAAGAATTAGAGTAGACCTTACTTTAACCATTCCTGAAGACCAGATTGCAGCTACTAGCTCTTATCGTGAAAGGCTTTACAAAAATCAGTCAGCTGTAAATAGAATCAGTAAATCAGGTCAGAGATATTTATATCACACCTTAACTAGAGCTGAAGAACTTGGACTTCCTGTTGAATTAGCATTATTGCCTTTTGTTGAAAGCGAATTTGATCCTTATGCTAAATCATTTGCTGGTGCCACTGGGATATGGCAATTCATGCCTGCAACAGGAAGGGAATATGGATTAAAAAGTAACTGGTGGTATGACGGCAAAAAAGATGTATTGGCTTCTACGGAAGCGGCATTGAAGTATTTAACATACTTAAATGAAAGATTTGGAGGAGATTGGTTACTTGCAATGGCTGCTTACAATACAGGACCAACAAGGGTCAGCAGAGCTATAAGAAAAAATAAAAGACTAGATAAACCTATAAGATTCTGGGATTTAAATCTTCCAGAAGAAACAACAGATTTTGTACCAAAGCTTCTTGTTCTTTGTGAACTGATCAAAGACCCTAAAGCCTTTGAAGTAAATCTACCAAGCATTGCAAACCGAGCCTACTTTGAGCGTGTAAAAACACCTGGTCAATTAGACCTAATGCAAGCTGCAGATTTAGCAGGTCTAAAGCCTGAGACTATATACGAACTTAATCCTGGCTTTAATCAATGGGCAACAGACCCTAGCGGGCCTCATTACTTACTTCTACCTATTGGGGTATCAGATAGATTTGTTACTCAGCTCGATTCTTTAGATAAAAATGATTTAGTTAGATGGGACAGATATAAAGTCAGAAGAGGAGATAATCTTTCTAGAATCGCTTCTAGATACAAAATAGAGGTATCAGTCCTGAAAGAAATTAATGGTATGTCTTCAGATTTAATTATCGCAGGTAAGGAAATCATGGTCCCTAGAGGTTCCGCTTGGGCAAATAAACAAAGTCCTAGAGAAAGAACTTATAAGGTTGCAAAAGGAGATTCACTATGGAACATTTCTAAGAAATTTAAAGTCTCAATTGAGGACATAGTTCTATGGAATGAGCTAAAGATTGAAAGGCCTTTGCAAATTAATCAAGTAATAAAGATATTCTCACGTTACGAAAGAATTAGACAAGACGTGCCATCTAAACAATTAAGAACCATGCTTTACCCTGTTAAATCTGGAGATACGGTCAGCAGGATTGCATCTAAATTTGATATCTCTTCTTCTCAAATACAAGAATGGAATGAAATCAAAGACCCTTCGAAGATATTTCCCGGCCAAGTTTTAAAACTTTTCTTATAAGATTCTTACGAATCTGCAGTCCTTGGATCCAAGGCGTCTCTTAAGCCATCCCCTATAAAATTTAAAGAGAACAAAGTTAAAGAGAAGGCTAAAGAAGGAAATATTAATAACCACCAATATTCCTCCATTGATACTGCTCCATCCCTTATTAAAAGGCCCCAAGAGCTTAGTGGCGGTTGAACGCCCAACCCTAAGAAACTTAAGAAAGCTTCTAATAACATGATCTGAGGAACAGTTAAAGTTGCGTAGACGATAACTGGACCTATAGCGTTAGGAATTAAATGCCTATATACAATACTTACTTTACTTACTCCCATGGCTTCAGCAGCTAAAACAAATTCTTGTTTGCTTAAAGTCATTACCTGACTTCTAACTATCCTTGCCATGGTCAACCATTCAACAGCCCCTATGGCCATAAATAATAAAATGAGATTTCTTCCGAAGATAACCATTAAAAGAATTACAAAGATTATGAACGGTATTCCATACAGGACATCTACTATTCTCATCATTATCGTGTCTACTCTTCCTCCTGAAAAACCTGCCACTGTTCCCCAAATAACCCCTATAGTTAAAGCAACTAAAGTGGCCAAGAAGCCAACCATAAGGGAAACTCTACTTCCATACATCATTCTAGTTAACAAGTCCCTTCCTAAAGTATCTGTACCTAACCAATGCAGAGCTGACGGCGCAGATGGCCCAAGATCTAGATCTTGAAAGGCGTAGTCATAAGGCGCTACCAAAGGAGTAATTAACGCGACACATATAATAAAAATTATATAAATAGAACCAAAGAGAGATAGCTTATTTGATATCAATCTATCAAAAGCATCTCTCCAAAGGCTGTTATTAGTGTTCACCTTAGTCTCTTAATTTTGGATTTAAAGCTGCAGCAACTAGATCAGAAACTAAGTTAAAAGCGATAATTAAAAAAGAGAAAAATATTGAAGTACCTAAAATCATTGTGTAATCCCTATTAAAGGCAGCCTCTACATAGAATCTTCCTAGACCGGGGATACCAAAAATTGTCTCAACAACAAAAGAACCAGCTAATAAGCCTGCCATAGCAGGCCCTAAAAAGGCTATTACTGGCGTTAATCCGCCTCTAAGAGCATGCACAACAATCACTCTTGCTTCTGATAATCCTTTAGCTCTTGCCGTTCTAATAAAGTCTTGATTCAAGACTTCTAGCATTCCTCCCCTAGTTAATCTTGCACAATAAGCTGCGTAAGCAGTACCTAAGGTAATAGTGGGTAAAATCTTATCTCCTGGCATGTCTCCCCAGCCAGACACAGGTACCCATTCTAGCCATATACCAAACAACAGTGTTAAGGCTGGACCTAAAATAATTGAAGGGACACAAATTCCTATCATTGCGGTGGTCATGGGAATGTAATCCAGAGGGGAATTAGGTTTCCATGCCCCTAGAATGCCTGCAAAGATTCCAATGCATAATGCAAAAACTATTGAATACAAAGCCAGTTCAAAAGTTATTGGTAGGCCAAGTGAGATTAATTCCGTAACTGAACGTCCAGGGTACCTAAAAGATGGCCCAAAATCTCCTTGAACAACACCTGACAGATAATCGGTGTATTGAGAAAATAATGGTTTATCTAAATTATATTTCTCATTAAGTTTAGCTAAAACTTCTGCAGAAACTGCTTTTTCTTCATCAAAAGGTCCTCCAGGAGCGGAGTGAACCATTAAGAATGTAAGCGTGATTACGGTTAAAAGTACTGGTATAGCGATACCAATACGTTTAATTATTAAACTAAACATACCTTGTTTACTCTGCTATATAAACAAATTGATACGGGTGAGAATCAAGTAAATTTGAATTCCATCCCTTTACGTCTTCATGAAGCATATATATGCGGGTATAAGTATAGATAGGCACGATTGGTAGCTCTTCAATAAGTAATTTCTCTGCCTCATACATGTATGCAAACCTTTGTTCTTGTGAAGGGGAGTTGGCTGCCTTCATAAGCAAGTCATCATAGGTAGCGTTTGACCATCCTGTTTGATTATTACCTCTACCCGTTACCATCATGTCTAAAAAAGATTTAGGGTCTTGATAATCTCCTATCCACCCTGCTCTTGCTATCTCAAAATCTCCAGTTGTCTGCCTTGATAAATAAACCTTCCAATCAGTATTTGTTAAAAGAATATCTATGCCTAAATTGGCCTTCAACATTTGCTGAAGCGCTTCTGCTATCTTTTGATGTCCTTCACTCGTGTTATAAAGCAATTCAATAGTAGGTAAATTATCGGACGTAAAGCCAGCTTCTTGTAAAAGTTGTTTTGCTTTATCAGGATTAAATTCAAGTTTCGTCGGAGGATAATATGCATTCGGATCAGGCGGAGTAAATGAAAAGGCCGGCGCCTGCCCTCCTTTGGCAACTTTATCAATTATCTGTTTTCTATCAATAGAGAGCGATATAGCTTGCCTAACTAATTTGTTATTTAAGGGCTCTTTTTCAACATTAAAACGATAATAATACGTACCGTAATAAGGTTCTATTTTAATGTTGTTAGGATACTGCTCTTGATAAGGCCCTATTTTCTCTAAAGGAACTGTGCTCGTAACATGAAGTTGTCCTGAGCGAAACATACGATCTTCTCTTGTCCCATTATCTATAGGAAAAAAATGAATTTCATTTAACTTAACTCTTTCAGCATCCCAATAAGAAGGACTTTTTTTAACTTTTATAACTTTATTTAAACGCCATTCTTCTAGAGTAAAAGGTCCATTCCCAATAAAATTACCCGGCCTTGTCCATTGGTTTCCTAAACTATCAATCTCTCCATACTTTTCTATAGTTGCCCGATGAACAGGCCTAGTGGTGTAGTGAGCCAGTAATCCAATAAAATAAGGAGCTGGATTTCTCAAACTTACTTGGAGTGTTTGATCATCTATAGATTTAACACCAACTAAAGAGAAGTCATCAATCTTTCCTTTGTTAAAGTTCTCAGCATTAACAACGTCATAAAGCATATCTGGATATTTTGATCCTAAAGAAGGCATTAACATTCTCTTCCATGCATACACAAAGTCCTTTGAAGTAACTGGATCTCCGTTAGACCAGGTAGCTGAATCCCTTAGATGAAAATTATAAGTTTTGCCGTCTTCCGAAATATCCCAACTAGAAGCAACACCAGGAAGTGGAGCAAGTCCTTCGGGATGTCTAATCACAAGTCCTTCCAATAAAGCCATTAATATATGACTTTCTGGTACCCCAGTAACAGTGTGAGGGTCTAGGTCTTTTGGCTCGGTACCATTACCTATATAAAGGATAGAGTCTTGATATGCTGTAGAAACAGGACTTTCAGTCTTACTACAACTTGAAACAACAATTACAGCAATAAGGGCTAATAGAGTTCTTAATTTCATGATTTTGATAATAGTTAAATATTACTTAGTTCGTCTAACTTTATATTTTTTATTTTTACCATCCAGTACTAAGTTAAAGGTTCCAAAAAGGCCCTTAGATACAACGGCTTTAGTTCCTTTAGAAAGAATATTCTTTTTAATGGGCTCTAATATTTTCCAGCTCTGATTGTTATTTAATTTGATTATATATCTATCAACGTCATATCTTTTTACGGATGATATTTCTGAACTAACTTCATCTAATAGGGTTACATTGTCTTTCTTTTCAATCGTCTCCCTTAATAGACTTCCTCTTTTTCCAAATAAATCATTAGCGTAATCTTGGTTATTGCTTTGAGAGCTACTTTGAGTAACTACCGTATTAGCTTCTGTTTTCCTGCTTAGAGATTTGTCATAACATTTTAATCTTAAATTAGGATCAGTAAGGTCTAAGCAACTACTTAGATCATTCGAATCTCTTTGGACAACTTCATAGTTAATTTCTTTTTGTTTCTTTAAAGGAAGAAAGCCGAAATACCTTCTCTCTCTTAGTCCCTCTGCATCAAAAGAGATTTTGAAATCATAATAACTTTCTTCTGTATTACTGGCAGAGGTTATTCTAAGTATCTTTATGCCTGGTTTATTTTCAACCAATTCTAGGTAAAGATTATTTGCATCCAGCATGGTCTTATTTTTAATAAATGCAATAGAAGAGCTTGTGATAGAGATATCTTCTTCAGTTAATTTATTTACATTGCTTAAAACTAATCTTGCTTCAAATGGTTCTCCTTTAATCGATACTACTTTTAAGCCTCCAATTTCTAATGAGAAGACATTAAGGCTAATCAATAAGAGTAGACTGTAAAAAGTTTTATTCATATTTCTATTTTAACAATAGCTGGGTAAAGTAAAAAGGTAAAAAAAAGGGACCCTAAGGTCCCTTTCTTTTTACTCAGATTTAGAATCTCTGAGTTAATTTAGCGAAGAACGTTCTTCCGTATAGATCATACAGAGACATGTTCCACTCATTATCACTATCAATGATTGGGTCTTTATTTTCCAAATTCCTAATACCTAAAGTTATTGAAGTATTAGTTGGAGCATCGTAAGTGAATTGAACATTATGAATTTCATAAGAAGATAAACTTCCTGATGCAGAACTTGATAAAGTTGGTACATCAAAAGAAGAGAATTCTTGCATGCCATCAATATATTCAATTTGATAATAAGCTGACCAATCACCCTTGTACCAGTTCAAAGTTAGATTAGCTCTGAATTGAGGAACACCATTTCTACCAATCTTGTTAACCATAGGTCCTGAAAGGTAATCTTCAGTAAGATATTCATCAATGTAAGTTACGTCTAAACGTGGTGCAAAAGTACCGGCTCTATCAGTATCGTGACTGTAACGAATAGCTACATCATAACCACTGATTTCTATACCACCGAAGTTCGCCATAGGGGCTCGAATTTCATCTAGCGCACCTCTACAAGGTCCAGGTATAGCGTAAGCACAGTTTCCTGATCCATCATCAACCGCACTAGATCCAGCCTTATAAGGCTTACGTTTAACTTCAGCATTTGGAACTGAACCTGTAATTTTTGAAAGAGTTCCAGCCCATTCAGCTAGTAATAAATCAGTTGCTGAAACAAGTTGTTCCATATTTTCAAGTTCAAGGGAATACGCATCAACAACAATCGATAGATCCTCTATAGGATTCCAAATAATACCGAAGTTTGTGTACTGCCCTTCTTCAGGCCCAAGATCAGGGTTTGCCAATCTATAAGTTGTTCTTTGTGCAGTACAAGACGTTGTGCCTAAGTTAGCACACTCAAAATGGTCTTTAGCTGTATCTGCAGAGAAAGAAGTAGACATATTAAGAGAATCAAGAGTAGGAGCTATAAAACTCTCTGAGTAAGATGCTCTTAGAACTAAATTATCCATAGCTTGATACCTAACAGAGAACTTAGAATTATCTGTAGTACCGAAGTCATTAAAGTCATCATGACGATGGGCTATATTCAGCTCAAGACCTTCTGCTAGAGGCGCTCTTAATTCCATGAATTGAGCTCTAGTGTCTCTAAATCCACTGGAAGAATTACCTGCAGAGCCCATTACGTTTCCTGATTCACTTTGTGGGTCAACTGCAACACTATATTCAGTGTCCATGAATTCTGATCCAAATACCCATTGGAAAGCACCAGCACCAAGATCAACTGGCAATTCACCATCAAATGAGAAGCCTGCATGAACTAACTTCATGTCATCTTCACTCATTACAGTGTGCCTTAATTGTGTAGCTTGTGTAGAACTCATGTTAGCGAATTCAAATTCACCATCTTCAGCTAGCTTAGAAGCTACTGAAGCAAGGGTATAATTGTAACCGATTTGATCATAATCTAAATGAGTATGGTGACCAAAAACGTTATAACCAACTGCTCCATCCATGATATTACCTTTAAATTCAACTAGGTAATCTTTCATAGTGTCTTCATTAAGTCCAAGCCTAGGACCAACTGATCTCATACGATAATAAATTGAAACCTCATCGTAATCTGACGCACCACCTGAGTCAGCAAGTAGTTGTGCTTCCGTGAAAGGACATTTTGCCCATTTACTACACTCAACTACAAAAGCTCCTGCTACAGGTGCGTAACGACCTCTACTAGCAACTCTTGTGTAAATACCTCTGGCATTTATAGAGTGGTTGTCATTAATATCGTAGTTATAGTTAATGAACATAGTATCTCTACCTTCAGAAGCATCTTCAGCCATGATTTTATTGTAAGGATACAGCACCAATCCGCCGCCGCCATAATCAAAAGTTCTTCCTCCATCTAGGAAGTCAGCTTGACCAACACAATCAGGTATAGCTTGATAACCTATTCCAGCACCGGAATAAGACCACAAGTTACAAGAATAAAAACTTGCATTAAGAGTGTGTGAAAAGGCCAAGGTTGCATTTGAAGCATCGTATCCACTTCTGTAGTTAGGTGATGACCACCATCTGTCTTTCATGTAAACGATATCTCTATCATCATGCTCGAAAGAGAAAACTACGTTTCCAACATCAGTCGATAGACCTCCTGTTAGAGAGAAAGCTTCTTGATCTCCGCCAGCTCTTTCTGGACTACCTTGGTATAAATTAAACTCTACACCTTCGAAGTCTTTCTTCATGATGATATTCACAACACCAGCAAGAGCGTCAGAACCGTATAATGCAGAAGCACCATCAGTTAAGATTTCTACTCTTTCCACAGCACCGAAAGGGATACTGTTAATGTTTGCTGCAACTCCACCGTAACTTGGTGAACCTGCCATTCTTTTACCATCTAAAAGAACTAGTGTTCTAGCCGAACCAGCACCTCTCAAACTGATAGTTGCCTGACTTTGTGCAGTACTACCTGAGCGAGGTTGGAACGAACCAAAACTGTTAAAAGTTTGTTGCCTTAACACTTCTGCTAGAGATATCTCACCTGTCGCTTCAATATCACTTGCATCAATTGTTATTACTGGACTGGCCCCGTCTGCATCCGTTCTAGCAATACGAGAACCTGTTACTACAATCTCTTCAACTTCTTCTTCTGCATCATCACCTTCAGCCGAAATGACTAAACTTGAAAATGAAAAAACAAGCGAAAGAGCTAGGAACGATTTCATCCAAAAGGACGTAAAATGTTTCATATAATCCCCCATTTGTATATGTTGAAGAGGATTTTCTCTTAAAAAGCCTTGTTTTGCAATAAAAAAGTCTGTTTTGTGAATAAAAGGTGAGTTTATTTTAAAGGATTTTCATCCTAGAAATGTACTTCTTAAGTGGCAACAATTAAAATATAAGAATAATTATCAATTAACCCAGTAAAATTCAAATTATGAAAAAATTAATCTTTATTCTTGTTTTCTCTTCAAATTATATTTTTAGTGAGCTACCTGTAGAAAATTTCTATAAATTTACTGAGTTCAGTAACTTAATAATCTCTCCTTCTGGCAAGTACTTTGCTTCTGAAGTCGATGCAGAAAAGACTTCTGGGGTAGTTATTATAGAGAGAGCCTCAATGAAGGTAATTCATACCCAGTCTTTTGGAAAAGATCAATATACAGCAGGTTTTAGATGGCTAAATAACGAAAGAATAGGTATTAGAGTTGGAAAAAGGTTTGGAGGTCTAGAAAGGCCTAAAGGCACTATATTTTATTGGGCTCTAAATGCTGATGGAACAAAGCAAAAGCTAATTATGGGTTCTTTAGCTCCTCAGCGCCTATCAAGATCATCAAGAGAGCCTACTAATATTGGCTGGAATGAAGTTATTGATACTCTTGATGACGATGAAAATCATATATTGGTTTCAATTTTTGAAAAAGCTAGTCCTACTATATATAAGGTAAATATATATACAGGCTCAAAAAGAAAAGTCCAAACTGCTCCTGCAAGGTCTTTATTACTAGATTCAGATAAGGTCATTAGAACATCTGTTGGTGAAAATAACAGTAATGAAACTGAATTTTATTACCGTCCTTCGAAAAATGATGAGTGGGAACATCATGGAACTTATAAGTTTGGAGAAGGTTCCATTCTCCCTTTAGCCTTCGATAAAGATGGAAAAAACCTCATTGTGGAGTGCTCAGATAAAGATAACCCTATAACTGGTATCTGCTTATACAATCCTGAAACTTATAAATTAACAACTATTTACCGTGATAAAACTGTAGATCCCGCTGGTTATATTTGGGACAGTGAAAATGAAATCCCTGTGGGCGTAGTTCTTCATGATGGTATACCAAGAATTCATTGGATAGATAAAGAAGCCAAGATTGGAAAGAAGATGAGAGCATTAGAAAAAACCTTTAAAGGCTACAAAGTTAGGATTGCTTCATCTACAAAAGATGAAGTAGAGCTTGTAATTGGAGTAAGTAGTGATAGAGATCCAGGTGGATATTATCTTTTTAATACGGAAACAAATGAACTAAAAGATTTAAATCTTAATAGAAGAGGATGGACTCAAGTTGGTCAAATGGTTAAAAACGAACCCTTCTCTTATCAATCAAGAGATGGTCTAACTATTCACGGGTTTCTTCACAGACCTAAAGGGGAAAGTACAAACTTACCTCTAGTACTTTATGTGCATGGTGGACCTCACGGGGTTAGAGATTATTGGGGCTTCGATCGTGAAGCTCAGTTTCTTGCTAATAGAGGCTTCGCTGTTATGCAAATAAATTACAGAGGCTCGGGAGGTTACGGAAATGATTTTCTAAAAGCAGGTTTCAATAAGTGGGGTAACGTCATGCAAGATGATCTAACAGATGGTGTTCAATGGGCTATTGATCAAGGTATTGTTGATAAAGATAGAATTTGTATATATGGAGCAAGTTATGGTGGCTACGCAGCTATGATGTCTGCCTCGAGAGAACCTGACTTATATCAATGTGCCATTGGATATGTGGGAGTTTATGACGTGGATTCATTCACTTCAGTAGGAAACATACCTGGATGGAGAGGCGGAAGAGCTTACCTAAAGACTGTGATTCCTCAAGATGATGAAACCAGAAAAGCTTTCTCGCCTACTGAACAAGCTAGAAAAATAAAAGCTGCTATATTTCTTATTCACGGAAAAGACGATAAACAAGCTCACTTTCAAAATTATAAACTAATGACAAAAAAATTAGACTCTCTAGGTAAAGAATATAAATCTATGGTTAAAGATGGCGAAGAACATGGTTTTTATAAAAGAGAAAACGTCTATGAATTGGCTGAAGAGTTGGATAAATTTTTATCTGAACACATTGGAGATTAGATAATGTTAAAAGGCAAAAATATTTTGATAGTTGGCGTAGCCAATAAACACTCTATAGCTGCAGGCATTGCAGAATCAATGTCAAAACAGGGTGCCAATTTAGCATTTACTTATCAGAATGAGCGACTGAAGAACAATGTTGTTAAGCTAGCTGAGTCATGGGGTTCCAATATTTGTATCCCTTGTGATGTCTCATCTGATGATGAAATAGAAAAGACTTTTAAGGCGCTTTCAAATGAATGGGACGGGTTAGATTGTATTGTTCACGCTGTCGGATTTGCCCCGAGAGAAGAGTTGGACGGTAATTTCTTGGACGTAACTTCTAGGGAAGGTTTTCAAATTGCTCATGATATTAGTAGTTATAGTTTTATCGCACTTGCTAAGGCTGGTAAGAAAATGATGGCAAGCAGAAATGGTTCTTTGCTTACTTTGTCGTATTTAGGTTCGATGAAAACTTTACCCAACTACAACGTCATGGGATTAGCCAAAGCAAGTTTAGAGGCGAGCGTTAGATATTTATCTGTTTCTCTTGGTAAAGAAGGTCATCGTGTTAACGCTATATCGGCTGGTCCGATAAAAACACTAGCAGCCTCTGGAGTTAAGAACTTTAGAAAAATGCTTTCTTATAACGCAAGTAGATCTCCTCTAGGAAGAAACGTTACCACTGAAGAAGTAGGCCATGCAGCTTCCTTTTTAACTTCAGATTTGGCTAGTGGGATAACAGGAGAGATCCTCTATGTTGATGCTGGTTTTAACGTAACCGCGATGGGATCGATTGAAGAAACGGATGGTTAATTATTCCTAATAATCCGAGTGTTGTTTTGAGTTGCTAATTGCAATTCATTAAGCTCCGCAACCAATCTTTGTTCATTTAGATATTCGTTGAACTCTTTCTTACCCTCTTCATCTAAAGTACTCTCACTGTTATTAACTGCGTCTAAACGATATATAAGGAAGTCGCCATTTGCTGCTGCGGAAACACCGAAAGCACTGCCAACTTGGGCTCTTGGTAAAGCAAAGATTTCAGCGATAGCGCTTTTAGGTAATAAAGAAGAGTCCCTTCTTAAATCTACGTAAGCTTCAACTTCTACATCACTTTCAGAAGCTACCTGCTTAAGATCTTTATTATTGTTAAGTTGTTCAAGTGTTTTTCTTATGAATTCTTGAACTCTTACTTTAGATTCTGTTTCTTTATAATCAGCAGTAACTCTATCCTTTATAGAGTTATAAGGTATAACGGCTTCAGCTATAAATTCAATTCTTTCAAAAAGGATAGAACTGTCTTCTGAGGTCTCAATAAGCTCATTAAAGTTTTCTTCAGGATCTTTGTTAGAAAATATCAATTCCAATACTTTTTTATTATTTAATGCTTCTGGAGCTTCTTGTATTGTAAACAGGTCTGTGATTTTGACTGATAAGCCTAGTTCTTCAGCTATTGTCTCTAGGTCTCCTAAAGAAAAGTTTAGCTCTGAAGCTTTATCTAGAAGATCTAAGTAATCTCCTTCAGCTATTTCATTAACTATATTGCTCCTGATTTTATCTTTCATCGAGTCAAAAGATAAAGGTTGAGGTAATTCTATCTTCGTAAGCTTTATCAAGTGCACACTATTTTGTAGCTCTATGGGATCAGCTACCTCCCCCTCTTGCATACTCAACAGGGCTTCTTCAAATTCAGGTGGTAGTAATGTGCCGTCAGTAACACCCAAACTTCCTCCACTTGTCTTAGTGCCTTCATCTTCTGAAATCTCTTCTACAAGATCTTCAAACGATTCACCTTTTCCAATTCTTATTTTAATATCCTCTAGATAATTTAACGCTTCCTGATTGGAGCGTTCTGATCCTGTATTAAGCATTATATGGGAAACCAATTTTCTTTCTGTTGAATCAAATCCATCTAAATATCTTTGGTACTCCGATTGAAGATCTTCTTCTTCAATGGAGACAGAATCCTTGATAGCATCAAGTTTAAAATTTATATATTTAGCTTTTGCTTGTTGCTCTGTCTTATAGCTTTCGACATTCTGGTTATAATATTCTTGCACCAGATCATCAGTTACCTCTATTTCTTGAGAAAAATTTTCTACTGGTAATCTAAAAAAAGAAATATCTCTCTTTTGTTCAGCAAGGTACAGTGCGGTTGAAACTTCTTCTTCAGTTACAAATGAAGATTTTACAAAACCTTTTCTCCAAAACTCTATAACAAGATCTTCTTTAATTCTTTTCAAGTAATCTGATGGTATAAACCCATTACTTCGAGCAAAGGAATCGAAACTATTTTTACTAAAAACGCCGTTTTCTTGAAACTGCTCTTCTTTAGCTAGCTGCCTATAAACATAATCATCACTTAATTTTAAGTCGTTATTTTCTATGAAATTTAGAACTGAAAATTTTCTTATCAATGATTCTGTGGCTATTTGTAGTAAAAGTTCATCTTCTATAGATTGATCGGGAAATTGTTGGTTGAGCTTAAATTGTTGCGAACTAATCTCAAAACTAAGGTCCGCATTGCTAATTTCTTTATCACCAACTTTAGCAATGTTATTTATATTTCCTTGAGAAAAGAATCCTGCCCACCCTATAGATCCAATGAATGTAATCACTATAGCTGCCACAATAAATTTAGTAACTCTACCCGAAAGCCCTTCTCTTATGTTCTGTATACCGGCCATACTTAATTTTTAACTAAAAAAAGCGCGCCAAAAGGCGCGCTCTTAAATTATATATAAGCTTAAAGGCTCTGTTTAAGAGCTTTACCCGCTTTGAATCCAACTGATTTCGATGCACCTATCTGTATTGAAGCACCTGTCTGAGGGTTTCTACCCATTCTTGCAGCACGATGTCTGACGTTGAATGTTCCGAAACCAACAAGAGAAACACTATCTCCTCCTGCAAGGCTTCCCGCTATAGCGTTAAGAGTAGCTTCTACTGCTCTTCCTGCTTCTGCTTTTGATGAATCTGTCGCTGACGCTACAGCTTCTGTTAATTGGGCTTTATTCACATTAATCTCCTAGAGTCTTGTTACGCCAACCTGTCTATTACAAATTGGTCATACTGATTAAAACCCTATAGAAAGGGGTTGTCAAGAGAGAATTTGAAAAATTTAGTGAGCCTTAATTGACCCTTTTTTACCCTTAACTTTTTTTGATGTTATCTTTTCAGGCTCATCTTCTTTTTCCCAAGGAATAGGTTGTCTTGTCAAAACTAGATCTAATACTTCATCAATCCATCTAACAGGTTTAATTTCTAATTCAGCAGTTATATTCTTCGGTATCTCTTTTAGGTCCCTAACATTACCTTCTGGGATTAGTACCATCTTGATGCCACCTCTTCTTGCCGCTAAAAGTTTTTCTTTAAGGCCACCAATCTTTAGGACTTCTCCTCTAAGTGTTATCTCACCAGTCATAGCCACGTCTGATCTAACTGGAATCTTTGCAAGGATTGATGTCACAGCAGTGCACATTGCCGCTCCAGCACTAGGACCGTCTTTGGGTGTTGCTCCTTCAGGTACGTGAATGTGTATATCTTGATTTTCATAGAATTTTGGATCTATCCCCAATACTTCTGACCGAGACCTGACTACAGACAAGGCTGCTTGTATAGACTCCTGCATAACATCGCCTAAGGATCCTGTTTTTATAATCTTCCCTTTACCATCAAAAGTTGCTGCCTCTATTGTTAGCAACTCACCACCTACTTGAGTCCATGCCAGACCTGTAACTTGGCCTATTCTGTCTTTCTCTTCAGCTTCACCAAATTCAAATTTTCTAACTCCACAATAATCTTCTAATGAATTCGGTTTAAGGGTAATTTTTTTGGGCTTTTTTAGATCTACATTCTTTTTTACAACTTTTCTACAGATTTTTGCTATTTCTCTCTCAAGAGATCTAACTCCAGCTTCTCTCGTGAAATACCTAATAAGATCTTTGATAGATCCATTAGTAATATCTAACTCTTCGTCCTTAATTCCATTATTTTTCTTTTGCTTTTCAACTAGATACTTGCTTGCAATGTTAATCTTTTCATCTTCTGTATAACCTGGGAGTCTGATTATCTCCATCCTATCTAGTAGTGCCGGAGGAATGTTCATACTGTTTGCAGTGCAAACAAACATTATGTCTGATAAATCATAATCAACTTCTAAATAATGATCATTAAAAGTATGGTTTTGTTCGGGGTCTAAAACCTCAAGTAATGCAGAGGCAGGATCTCCTCTAAAGTCCATTCCCATTTTATCTATCTCATCTAACAAAAAAAGAGGATTCTTTACTTCTGATTTTGAAAGTTTTTGTAGAATCCTTCCTGGCATAGAACCGATGTAAGTTCTTCTGTGTCCTCTTATTTCAGCTTCGTCTCTTACGCCTCCTAAAGACATCCTTACAAACTTTCTATTGGTAGCTCTTGCAATAGACTCCCCAAGTGAAGTTTTTCCTACTCCAGGAGGTCCAACTAAACAAAGAACAGGACCTTTCAGTTTCTTTACTCTTTTTTGAACTGCAAGATATTCTAATATTCTTTCTTTTACTTCCTCTAGACCATAATGATCTTCCTCTAGTACTTCGCTAGCTTTACTTAAGTTTGTTTGTATCTTGCTCTTTTTCTTCCAAGGTATATTCAGCATCCAATCTATATAACCTCTTACAACAGAAGCCTCAGCTGACATAGGTGACATCATTTTATATTTTTGTAATTCAGTTAAAGCTTTTTCCTGAGCTTCCTTAGACATTCCTGCTTCTAAGATTTGACTTTCTAGAGCTTCTGCTTCCTCAGCTTCATCCATCTCTCCTAATTCTTTTTTTAGAGCCTTCATCTGCTCATTTAAATAATATTCTTTCTGACTTTTTTCCATTTGACTCTTAACACGGCCCCGAATCTTCTTTTCAACCTTAGACATGTCGAGCTGGGAATCTAAATGGTCTAGTATCTTATTAGCTCTATCTTCTAAAGATTGGGTTTCTAATAATTCTTGCTTTTGACTAAGGTCGATAGATAAATGGCCTACCAGTGTGTCAGTTAATCTTGAGACTGAATCAATAGCATTTACCGTATTTAAGACTTCAGGCGTTGCTCTTTTCGTCAGCTTCACATACTCCTGAAATTGTCTTTTTAAAGAAATTAAATATTTCTTTAAGTTTTTATCTTCTATTGCTTCTGACGAGGCCTTAACTTTAACCGACAAGTAATCATCTGAAGCTTGTATAGATTCAATAGAGGCTCTTTGATTTCCTTCTACTAAGACTTTGAGGGTTCCATCTGGTAATTTTATTAATTGAAGAATTGTTGAGAGAGTTCCTATGGGATATAAATCTTTAAGGTCTGGATCATCTTCTTGAGCGCTCTTTTGAGCAACAAGCATTATCTGTTTATCGCCTGCCATAGCAGCCTGTAAAGCAACTATGGATTTTTCCCTACCTACGAACAAAGGAGTTACCACAGAAGGGAATATAACCACATCCCTTAAAGGCAAAAGAGGAATGCTTTTTTTCTTAGTATCAACCATGAATTATTACCTTAATAATAGTATTGGGGTATTAGCTTAAAAAACAAGTATTACCCTGTTTTGCTTTTAGAAGCCTTTTCGTAAACCAGTAAAGGCTCAGATTCTCCTTTTACTACAGTTCCATCTATAACTACTTTTTTTAATGAGTCTTCAGAAGGAACCATATACATAGTTTCCATTAGTATATTTTCTAGAATAGACCTTAAACCTCTAGCTCCAGTTTTTCTCTCTATCGCTTTTGTAGCTATCTCTGATAAGGCATCTTCTCTAATATCTAATTCAACACCTTCCATTTCAAAAAGCTTAGTAAATTGTTTGGTGAGAGCATTCTTGGGTTGAGTAAGAATCTTAATTAATGCATCTTCATCTAGCTGGTTCAATGTTGTGGTTACCGGTAATCTACCAACAAACTCTGGTATTAAACCAAATTTAATAAGGTCTTCAGGTCTTACCTGGTCTATTAATCTATCTGAATTCTGCTCAGCTTTAATAGAAGAAACATTAGCGCCAAAACCTATACCAGTCTCTTCACATCTCTGTTGAATGATCGACTCTAAGCCTGAAAATGCTCCACCACATATAAACAATATATTTGAAGTATCTACTTGTAAGAATTCTTGTTGGGGGTGTTTTCTTCCTCCTTGAGGTGGAACGGAGGCAGTAGTGCCTTCAATTAATTTTAAAAGGGCTTGCTGAACGCCTTCTCCTGAAACATCTCTAGTTATTGAAGGGTTGTCAGATTTTCTAGCTATTTTATCTATCTCATCAATATAAACTATTCCTAATTGAGCCTTCTCTATATCGTAATCACACCTTTGAAGTAATTTCTGGATTATGTTTTCTACATCTTCTCCTACATATCCTGCTTCTGTGAGAGTAGTCGCATCCGCTATCGTAAAAGGGACATTCAACAATCTAGCAAGAGTTTGTGCCAAAAGAGTCTTACCACTTCCCGTAGGACCTAAAAGAAGAATGTTACTTTTAGTTAACTCTACTTCATTGTCAGAGTTTGCAAGCTTCGCTCCCTTTAATCTTTTATAATGGTTATATACAGCTACAGATAGATTTTTTTTTGCCTCTTCTTGTCCAATTACATATTCATCAAGGCTTTCTTTAATTTCTTTTGGTACAGGGAAATGTTCTTCTTCTTCTTCAGAAGTTTCGCTAATCTCCTCTTTTATGATGTCGTTGCATAGGTCTATGCATTCGTTGCAAATATATACAGAAGGCCCAGCTATAAGTTTCCTAACTTCGTTCTGGTTTTTACCACAAAAGGAACAATATAAGAGCTTATCCTCATCTTCAATGGTGTTATCTTTATCTGGCATAGATACTCCTATTTATCTTTTGATCTTTTATCAACAACACTGTCAATTAAACCATACTTTACAGCTTCTTCGGGTGACATAAAATTATCCCTATCACTATCTTTGGCAACTTTGTCAACTTTTTGACCAGTGTGGGTAGACAGAATCTCATTTAACTTATTCTTTATCGAGAGTATTTCTTTGGTGTGTATTTCAATATCGCTGGCCTGCCCTTGAAATCCGCCTAGTACCTGATGGATCATTACCCTTGAATTGGGAAGAGCTTGTCTCTTTCCTTTAGCACCTCCAGTAAGAAGGACCGCTCCCATGCTTGCAGCCTGGCCAATACATAAGGTACTAACATCGGGTTTAATGAATTGCATCGTGTCATAGATAGACATGCCCGAAGTAACAGAACCTCCAGGTGAGTTAATATATAAGTGAACATCTTTATCAGGGTTCTCAGCCTCTAGAAACAACATTTGAGCTACAACAAGATTAGCTCCGTAATCTTCTATTGGTCCTGTAAGAAAGATTACTCTCTCTTTTAATAACCTTGAATAAATATCATACGCTCTTTCGCCTCTGGGGGTTTGTTCAACTACCATTGGAACTAGCTGGTTACTATTTTTATAATTCTTATTTTCAGTCATATTTTTCCTTATAAGTTCAATATGGGGCTTAATTAGACAATTTTCAAGCCAGATTGTTTCCGGATATGCATTCTTCGTAAGATAGCTCTTCTTCTTTTGCTTTTGCTGAAGCTTCTACCAACTCAACCACCTGCTCCTCCAAAGATATAGATTCGATATTCTTTAATTGCTGCTCGTCAGCATAAAAATAGTTTATTACTTGTTGCGGTTCTTTGTAATTCTTTGCTCTTTCTTCTATTATTTCTTTCACTTTATCAGGATCTGGTTTTAAACCATTTTGTTCAATGACTTGATTTAATAGAATTCCGATTTTTACTCTCTTTTCAGCTTCTTCAGTAAAAGTTTCGTTAGGGAATAGCTCTTCTTTTAAATCTTTAGGATCAATCCCCATCCGTCTGGCTGCATCAGATTTCATATTTAAGATCTCTGAATCAATCATAGTTTTTGGAGCCTCAAATTCATTTGCTTCTACTAAAGAATCATAGATACTTTGCCTAGCCTTTCCTTTAAGTATGTTTTGCAAGTCTTCTTCAAGTTTAATTTTAACTTCTTTTTTGTAGTCTTCAATATTCTTAGCCTCTACACCAGTGCTCTTAAAAAAATCTTCATTTAACTCGGGCAACACAGGCTTTGAAACTGACGTAACCTCTACTTCAAAACTAACTGGTTTAGATGCTAATTCAGTTTTTCCATAATCATCAGGAAAAAGGAGGTCTAAAGTTTTCTTATCACCTTTTTTTAGTTCCTTTAAGCCTTCTTCAAAGCCTTCTATCATTGATTTAGAACCTATCTCAACTTGAAAATCAGTGGCAGAACCTCCTTCAAATTCTTCATTTTCTATTTTTCCAATAAAGTTTATTTTGATTTGATCTCCCTCACACGAATGTTCATCTGAATCTTCCCATTTGCTCATTCTTTTTTGAAGATTTGATACGGTCTTATCTAGATCTTCCTCATTAATAGAACACGTAGATTTTGTATAGGTTAGCCGATTTAGATTACCTATTGAAATTTCTGGATATATCTCAAAAGTAGCCTTAAATTTAACATCTTGTCCGACATCCATTTTTTCAGGTATTAGATTTGGTCTACTTACAATCTTTAGACCTTTTTCTTCTGCTTGTTTATAGAAGGATTTTGTTACAAGGTCGTAAACAACCTCTTGTCTTATTTCCGGTCCATATATATTGGTAACAACATCTAAAGGCGCCTTGCCCTTTCTAAAACCTTTGAGTTTTGAATCTTTTTGAGCTTTTTTTAACCTTTCAGCGACGTCTTTCTCTACTTCTGCGTTGGGAATAACTATATTTAAACTTTGGTTAATGTCTGATTTACTATTAAAAGAAAATTTCATATTTTTATCCTCTGGGGTGGGCGATGGGGCTCGAACCCACGACCACTGGAATCACAATCCAGGGCTCTACCAACTGAGCTACGCCCACCAAAAAAACGCTATCTTAGCATTATAAAAATCAAGGGGCTGATTATTTTAATATATTTTAAAGTCAGTCAAAGTCTTATCAATATTTGCATCATGTATTAATACATCATCGATGTAGGTCATGCTAGGTCCGTCCCAACAAAGAGAGGCAAAATCATTTAATTCCTCTTCTTTTCCTTGAACAAATATCTCAATAGAACCATCAGAAGCTTTTCTTACCCATCCACTTAGACTCAGTTTACTAGATTTTTCTTTAGCCCAAGCTCTAAAACCTACTCCTTGCACTTCTCCATAAATAGAAATATGAAGGGCATTCATTTTATTAGAAAAGAAAACATCGAACTAGATACAAAAATACAACTTTATAAAGTAAAAATATATTATTGTTCTGAAATAAAAGCAACTCCTTTCAAGAGCTGGCCTCCTCGGCAGGACTCGAACCTGCGACCCACTGCTTAGAAGGCAGTTGCTCTAATCCAACTGAGCTACGAGGAGAAGCAAAGAATTATATATTAAGCTAACAATCTTAATATAAGTTTTTGATACTAATTGACACTTTATCGATTCATTAAATAGGGCTTGCTATCAATCTGAGTTTCAACTCCAATAACATGATCTGCAATTAAATCTGCTGACCCCATAGCTAAGGTCCATCCAAGCTGTCCGTGTCCAGTATTTACAAATAAACCTTTTACTCTTGTTTCACCTATGAAGGGAAGTCCGTCTGCGCTCATAGGCCTAAAACCTTGCCACACCTCACCTTCGTCAAGATCAATCTTCGAGTATAAATCCGGATAAATTAATTTAAGCATAGCGTTTAAATACCTTATTCTTTTAGGGTGAATTTCTTCATTGAAACCAACAAATTCAGCAGTTCCAGCAACTCTTATTCTATTATCAAATGGAGTGATTGCTATATGAACACCCTCATCAATTATAGAAATTTTAGGTTTATCATTAATTCCTGAAGTGTCATAGGTAAGCGAATAGCCTTTAACCGGCCTTATAGGTATCCTTATACCTGAATCTTTTAATAAATCTTTAGACCAACTTCCGGCACATACTATTACCCTTCTTGCTCTAAGGACTGCCCTTTCTGTAACAATACTATTAACTTTGCCCTTATTAACATGGATCTTCTTAATATTTGTCTTAACAAGTATCCTGCCTCCTTTTCTTCTAACAATGTCTTCAAGTGCTTTACAAAACTTATAAGCGTCGCCAGTCTCATCACTTCGATAATGCAACCCGCCCTCAAGATCCTTTATTTCTTTTAATTGAGGTTCTAAATCTATTACTTCCTCTCTATTTAAAAGTTTAGTTGTTGAATCTCCATAAATTCTTTTAGAAAAATCAAAAGATTGTTGCAATCTTTCAGAATCTCTAAAGATTTTCATTGTTCCTTTAGTGGATTCATCGTACCTAATATTTTCTGAGTCCCTAATATTCTTAGTAAGGAGTTTGCTGTAATTTGCTAAAGAGAATATTTCTCTTGAAATCCTCTCAAAGCTTTGAGGTCTAGAGTAAAACATAAATTTTATACCCCAAAAAAATAAGGAAGGAATTTGTTTTACACTTAAAGTCATAGGAGAATCTTTTCGTCCTATTCCCGAAAGAATACGAGCAATGTCTGGAGGAGAGTTCCATGGGGCAGATTGCGATGGAGTTAACATTCCAGCATTTGCAAAACTAGTTTCAAGTGCTGTTTCTTCACTTCTTTCTAGTACAAGAACCTTTTCTCCTCTGTCCAGAAGGGCATTTGCTGTTGCCAGCCCCAGCAAGCCTCCACCTATAATGATTATTTGATCTTCTTTCATTCTATCTGGTCGGGGCAGCAGGATTTGAACCTGCGACCACCTGCTCCCAAAGCAGGTGCGCTACCAGGCTGCGCTATGCCCCGTGAAAGCGGATTATACATAGAGTTTTAGAAATAAAAATCCAAAAAAAAAGGCCCCTCATTTAGAAGGGCCTTTTTATTGGCATCATTTAGAATTGATATCTAAAACCTGCAGTTGTAACTCTTCCTAAAGGAGAGTGTGTAAATGCATCATATCCCTGCTCATGAGGAGCTTTGGGCGGATCTTCATCGCCTACATTTACCATACCAAGAGTCAACTCAAGTTCATCATTCACTGCATAGGTATAGTGAAGATCAACAGTTACATGGCTATCAATCGATTTAGCGTCATATCCCATTGGGCTAGCAGCAAATGAACCTGCATTTGTGAAGCTTTCAGAAACATCATATTCACCAACGTATCTAACAAAAGCTCTCATATAATGAGACCCATTGAATAGGCTTGCCATGATGTTCATCTTCAATTCAGGCATTGACCTTAATCTAATAGGACTTCCAGTAGCTCTTGTGTTGTATTTACCTGCAGCATCATAAGTAGTACATCCTGCTGATAAGCATCCACCCACGTCATAAGTCATTAAATAAACACCATTAACTCCAACCTGCGCTTGGCCCATTGATGTTTCAAAGTCATAAAGCA
>Ga0066846_10000042_pt1 | contig 49207 bp, 42 predicted proteins | sample ETNtaG_33_FD_65489 | JGI IMG/M metagenome (GOLD analysis project Ga0066846, IMG submission 65489) | Marine microbial and viral communities from oxygen minimum zone, Eastern Pacific Ocean - ETNP201310SV76 | ecosystem: Environmental > Aquatic > Marine > Oceanic | place: Pacific Ocean: Eastern... | reverse complement strand
GCGAATGCTCACTTTACTTTCAAAGGAAGTTGACATCATTTGGAGAAGAAGCCTCCCTACGAGAGATTTGATTGAGTTACGCAATCTTGTATTGGTTGCCACATTGATTACTGAAGATGCACTTTCCCGAAAGGAAAACGCAGGGTTGCACTACAATACTGATCTCATCTGAGTGCTTTTATTTGGCTTGTCAGCATTGCGTTTAATGGAGTTGAGACTCCACTTCTTTCACCACGGCGTACAACTTCTCCACACATCATATCGATCTCGGTCTCTCGGCCTTCTTTTACATCTTGAAGCATCGAACAGAGATTTTCTGAAGTTGATTCAAGCACAGACCTCAAACGGTCGACTAATTCCTCATTACTGGGGATTGATACTCCTTCCATTCGCGCTACACTTGCTGCTTCAAGCATGGTTGCTTCAGATTGATTGAACATCTCTTTGCTAAGCAATGCCCCATTTGTGACTCCGCAAATTGCTGCAATAGGGTTTATTGCAACATTTAGCAACAGTTTTTGCCACAAAATAGCATCCAAATCAGTAACTTCTTCGGCGTCGAGGCATGATAGTATCTTGACAAAGTCGCCTGAACAACGTCCGCCGATCAATAATTCGCCTTTGGCCACCCAGTTAATCTCTCCAGCCTTAGGCCTGAATACCGCATTTGTAGTAACGCCACCAGCTACTCTATGTGGACCCAATATCTCCTGTAAAATTTCGACATTCCCTAGACCATTTTGAAGAGAAAGAACCGGGCCTGTGCAAATAAATCGGGCAACTTCAGCAAGACGCGTAGTATCTTTTGCCTTACAGGTGATAATGGCAAAGTCGCAGCATCCTTCTAACTCAGGATGAAGGCCTGCATCTTCTAAAGTAACAAGCCAACTACTACCATCGATTCTGAAATCCCATTTACCTGTAATCCCAAGACCACTAATTGCTAGAAGAGCACCATGCTCCCCTTTGGCATGAACGAGAACCTCCTTGCCTGCTTGCACCAATTTGGCTGCAATTAAGCCCCCTATGGCTCCTGCACCCAGTACACCGATTCTCATCCTCACACCTCATGACTTGCAAGGTGTAATTCGACTATCCAATCACTGTGCTCTAGCCAAGCCATTGTAAAATCGCCTCCTTGTGGCGAAATTGAGATACTGGTCCACTCACTTGGTGATAGGAGCAGATTAGTAGAAACGTTCCATTGTGGGCCATTTCCATGGTGATCTACCACTATACTAATGTTTGAAGAAGTTGGATTGTATAAACGGAATTGGTCGGAGGAATTTATCGAATTTCCTTGCCATTGCATGAAATTATTTTCCCCGATTTCCAGTATCAAATTTGGAGCATCTATAACCACATATTCAGTATGACTTCCATCTTCCAGACAGTGCAGAATAACATCACCAACATTAGCTTTCAAGGTGAGATTTTGCGATTCAACAACTGGAATTACTCCCACGGTTAATACCGATAGGTCCCAAATCCAATCTCCCTCTTCAGGGATGTTTGGGACGCTAGATGTAATCACTTCCTCACAAGGACCACTAGATTGCATTCTTAGTTCTCCACCTAAGGCAAATGAACCTGTCCAGCCTAAGTGATTTGGATCGATTGTCATCTCACCATTAGGCATGTGTAATGGTACATAATTGGTTGATGTAATCGTCATTTCATACTCGACTCCATCGATTGAAACTCCTTCTGCTAAATCCAACATTCCACTACGGCCCTTTACACAAATTTCACTCACTTCATCTGTTACGCTAATCGTGCTATTTGAACTGCCTTCGAAATTCAATAACTCAGACGGAATAGTACTCAAAACTGAGAGGTTCGATTCTTCCGCACCATTCCAAACCAAATCAAAACACGCCAGAGGATCCTCTAGGCTACCGGTCCAATTCATTGTTGAAGTCGCCGGGAATACCATTTGTTCTGGAGATGCAGTATAGGATAATTCGCCTCCATCGTACTCAACGATGAAATCCTCACGAGTTGGAGTATTTTCACCTTGCCAATTCATCTGTAACTCGATTTTAACAAAATCCTTTGGACCAATAATACCGCTACAGGTCTCGATTGGTTCATCGTCAGGATTTTCAAGAGGGGGACATAAATACAGCGTTTCCCAATTAGTAGGAGCAACATCAGCAAGAGACCAACTTTGCTCTATCAATGAAGGATTGTCGATTCGAATCGATTGATTCGCCCAACCGAACTCATCGATAACAATATCTTCGTGGCTTACAGAATATTCCAGTGAATCATCCCAATCATCTAGCACCATAAACGGTGTATGCCCTGGTAATGCAAACATGAATGCGAGGAAAAGAAGCATGCCTATTCTTCGATGGTCTTCATCTGGAAGACCTTTCATGTCATCGAGTAAAACGGGGGCGCGTGGGTCTCCTCCTCGGTGTACTAGCAATGCGAATAGAAGAGCGACTGGCAAGGACCAAATCGTCCATCCATTGAATGCTCCGAATAGGAATCCAAAGAGCATTACCATCATTATGAGCATTATCTGAGTAGCACCCGTTCTCGCTTCAGCTATACCCATTCTGGCAATAATGATGCGGCCTCCTGGCATTGTTGGGATTGGTAATAGAGCAATCCACCCCATGAACATCAGCGTCGAACCTGCAAATGTGAAGGGATGAGCCCATGCACTCTTGAGAATCATCTCAGTCTCCCCATTCATTGCTAGGCTGAGGAGGTTGGGTAACAGAGGAAGATCAAGCCCTAATGGTGCAGCGGTTAATGCTACATCTAGTGGGGTCAATTCAATGCCGACAAAAATGAGTAATAAGCCAATGATGATGAATGCTAGCGGCGCTGAAAGGGCAGTATTTCCCATACTTGAACGGTCGGGCCACAATCTTGCATCACTACGAGGCATCGAGGAGAAACCGATTAGTCCGAAGGGCCACCACAAGGCTGTTGGCCCAAAGAGTGGGAATAAATGAGGCATATGTACTCCGTATTTTGATGCAACATTTCGCTGCACAAAGGAAGCGATAATGATTGCTCCCAAAATTGGAATTGTGTAACCAACTAGGGCATCTAGTGTTTGATGATTGAAGAACCAACCACCTTCTGGTCGACCATTTGAAATCCAATTCTCACCAGCATACAAAGTAGTGAAAATTGCAAGAATCCACATTACAATCGGTACTGAATACGATGGGAATTGGCGGGTGGGTGAAGGTAGGACTTCGATTAACCATGGCTCATCTGGATGTAGGCGAGCAGCCCAATCCAATTTCGTAATATGTTGATTGAGATTCGCAACAGCATCATGAATATCGCTATCTTCCTTTTCTTGAACAATGAATGATGGCCAATAACCACCTACATCTGAGAGAACATAGACATGACGTGAAAGAATTCTTTCGATGAGTTTCCGTTGATTCCATATCTCAGAATGGACGGGTATCGGCTCCTCATCGCTCATGGCTACTTCACCCCTACATGTTTCGGGTTACAATACACCTCAATGAATCAATCCCCTCTGGGGATTGTCAATATTGTGGGTACATCACTTATTCTTGAAACGCTTGAGACGGAAAGTCTCCTCACGCTCCATCTCTTCAAGACGGAGTTGAATGAAGACCTGTGCCTCTTCTAGTTCAGGAATAACCTTGAATTCAAGAGCATTTACACGGCGCTTTGTCGCTTCGATTTCTGCAAGTAGGCGCTTCAATGTAGCTTCCATCTCTGCTGCTTTGACCATCTTCTCGATAAGTTCTCCAAAGGAATCTGCTGCTTCATCGATATATGGTGAAGAGCCTGTGAATCCAATGCTGCGCTCACCAAATGCCTGCTTGAGATTGGTTCCTGAAATCGATGGTACAACTACGCCCATAATGTTGCGTCGTTCTACTTCGACCTCAGGGGATGCTGAATTAGCAATTGCTGCAGAACGGACCTTTAGTCCACCCTCAATAGCATTAGCCAAATCGATGCGGCCTTTTGCCAATCGATATGCGGCGGTTAGGTCCTTCTTAGCGGCGATCATGTCTGAAAGAAGGCCACGAAATTCATGGAAGAGTCCGTCACGCTTCATCTTCAGCAACTTGTAACCATTCTTGGTCTGCTTGATACGACGTTTGAGGTTGATTAATTCGCTACGGGTTGGTTTAATGTCCAGTGCCATACGATTTCACCTCCATTTTCTTCATCAGCGTAATACCGTTCACGCCCTGTTATCAGGGTGGTACTTCTCAATCCACTTCTGGTCGAGACGAACGAGGTACTTGGTATCAATTTGACTTAATAGAGTCCAACATAGGTCAAGAGTTTCAGCGATTGTGCGGTCCTCATCTCGAGACTGGCGCAAGAATTTGTCTTCGAATACACCAGAGAAGTCAAGCAATTGCTTGTCACGCTCATTCAATGCATCCTCACCAACAATTGCGACCAATCCACGGAGCTCACGGCCCTGTGCATATGCAGCATACATCTGGTCAGAAACCGACTTGTGGTCTTCACGAGTTGTTTTCTCACCAATACATGAACCCATCAAACGAGATAGCGATGGGAGAACGTTGATCGGCGGATAAATTCCTTGCTGGTGAAGTTCACGAGAGATAACAATCTGGCCTTCAGTGATGTATCCAGATAAGTCTGGAATCGGGTGAGTGATATCGTCACCCGGCATGGTTAGAATTGGGAATTGGGTAATGCTTCCCTTCTTGTTCTTGACAATTCCAGCACGCTCGTAGAGCATTGCTAGGTCAGTGTACATGTATCCAGGGTAACCACGGCGTCCGGGTACTTCCTCACGTGCAGCACCGATTTGACGAAGTGCATCGCAATAGTTGGTCATGTCAGTATAGATAACCAGAACGTGATAGTCCTTCTCGAATGCAAGATACTCTGCAGCGGTTAGTGCAAGACGTGGGGTAATGATTCGCTCAACCGCTGGGTCGTCTGCTAGATTGACGAATAGTACAGCGTTCTCAAGTGCGCCAGTGCGCTCGAGATCACTACGGAAGAAATTGAATTCCTCTGCGGTGATTCCCATTGCACAGAATACGACAATGAACTCCTCATCGGAGCCTGTAAGTTTGGCTTGTCGTGCAATCTGTAGAGCGATGTCATTGTGAGGTAGACCAGATGCGCTGAAAATAGGTAGCTTCTGTCCACGCACAAGGGTAGTACAACAATCGATAGCACTGATTCCAGTTTGAATGAAATCGTGTGGGCTTCGGCGGGAGTATGGGTTAATTGCAGCACCAATGATGTCTGCGTTCTCCTCTGCCACAATATCGGGGCCACCGTCACGAGGGCGTCCTGCTCCGTCGAGAATACGACCGATTAGGTCGTCGCTGACGGGGAGCTTGAACACATCTCCCATGAATTTGACACCGGTGTTGAGGTCAACTCCTGCTGTTCCTTCGAAAACCTGAACGACAACTAATTCGTCAGAGGTATCGAGAACTTGTCCATTCTTTGTTGTACCATTGTTTAGGCGCAATTGGACAATTTCTCCAAAAGCAACTGGTTCAGTCTTATTCAAGAAGACCAGTGGTCCCTTGACATCAGTGATGGTGCGGTATTCCTTTCCAGACATTTCAATTCCTCCTTCAGTTCTCCTCGACCGCCGCAGCGATCTCTTCGTTCATCTTTTCAACCAATGCATCGATGTCATCACCGTATGTAGCTTCAAATCTACCACGCATTAGGTCTGTACGGCTTGGAACGTTGACGACATCTTGGAGGTCTGCTCCAGCTGCCATTGCGTTCTTTGCCGACTCTTGGAAGGTTAGGATTGCCTTAGCCATCTTGTAGTGTAATTCAACACTACAGAATGCATCAACATCGTGGAAACCATTCTGCTGTAGGAAGTACTCACGAATCATTCGTGCAACTTCAAGGGTCAACTGTTGGTCAACAGGCAGAGCGTCAGAACCGACGAGCTGCACAATTTCCTGAAGTTCTGCCTCGATTTGAAGCAAACCACTGATTGCAGTTCTAATCTCAGGGTAATCCTGACTGATATTGTCACGGAACCACTGGTCGAGAGATGGTGGGTATAGGCTGTAAGAACCCAGCCAGTTGATAGCAGGGAAGTGACGCTGTCGAGCAAGACCTGCATCGAGTCCCCAGAACACCTTAACAATGCGCAGGGTACCTTGGCTGACTGGCTCGGATACGTCTCCACCAGGTGGAGAAACAGCACCGATGACAGTAACTGAACCGTCATCGCCATTGAGTGTCTGTACACGTCCAGCACGCTCGTAGAATTCTGCAATTCGGCTGGAAAGGTACGCAGGGTATCCTTCCTCACCGGGCATCTCTTCTAATCGAGATGAAATCTCACGCATTGCCTCAGCCCAACGGCTTGTAGAGTCCGCCATGAGTGCTACATCGTAGCCCATGTCACGGAAGTATTCGGCGATGGTAATACCGGTGTATACTGATGCTTCACGTGCTGCGACAGGCATGTTAGAAGTATTTGCAATCATCACAGTTCTGTTCATCAATGGCTTTCCGGTGTTTGGATCGATTAGGTGAGGGAACTCGTCGAGAACTTCTGTCATCTCGTTTCCACGCTCACCGCATCCGATGTAAACAACAATCTGTGCGTCGGAATACTTTGCAAGAGATTGCTGGGTAACGGTCTTTCCAGAACCGAAAGGTCCTGGGATACCGGCTGCTCCACCCTTCGCCAATGGGAAGAGGAAGTCGAGGATGCGCATTCCGGTGATTAGTGGGGTATCTGGTGCGTACTTCTGCTGGTAAGGACGTGGGGTTCGAACTGGCCACTTCTGCATCATCTGCATTGTAGTACCATCTTCAAGAGTACATACATCTTCTGTGACATTGTAGTCTCCAGAAGAGATGGACTTGACAGTGCCACCCTTGCCGGGAGGCACCATAATCTTGTGAACGATAGTCTCTGTTTCCTGTACGTTACCGATAACCTGTCCACTGACGACTTCATCGCCTGCTGAAGCTACGGCTTCGAAAGTCCACTTTCTCTCCATGTCGAATCCGTCAGCGTCTACACCACGTGTGATGAAGACACCCATTACTTCTTCGAGGGTAGCCAACGGACGCTGGATACCATCATAGATTTGGGTCAGTAGTCCAGGGCCTAAAGCCACAGACAAGGTCTCACGGGTGTTTAGAACCGGCTCGCCTGGGCGGATGCCGCTTGTGTCCTCATACACCTGAATAACCGCTTTATCGCCGTGCAGTTCGATGACCTCTCCCATGAGACCTTCGTGACCGACACGTACCACATCATACATTCCCGCTTGCATTCCTGTAGCAGTTACCACAGGTCCTGAAATTCGGTATATTACTCCTTCATTATTCATTTCCTCTTCCTCCTTGGATTTGGTTGGAATCACTTCCACAAATCGACTCCTATTGCCTTGCGGATAGTTTCGCGAAGGGTCGTGTCCTCCTCGGTTCCAATTCCTAGAACTGTTGGGGTAACACTTTGCGACAGCCTCTCCTTGAGGCGGTCGGGCAGGGTGGACAGAATCGCGGAGTCGACTACCACGATTCCCACACCCTTTGTATTGAGTAGGTTTCTGAAGGTCTGGGAGGTTTCCTCCTCTCCTTCAGGATTGTACAGTGTGCTGATGCCAGCGAGCTGGAATCCGAGTGTGAACTCGGGACTGCCTACGACTGCTATATCCATTCATAATCACCTCAAAGAACGTGAGCCTCCAAGACCTCTACGGGCAGACCGGCCATACGGCCGCGCACGATTAGTCGCAAATCTTCGACCTCTTGCACTTTGCAAGCCACATAGTGGATTACAGGTAGTGCGGAGACCGGATGGAGGTAACTCAAGCGCTTCATCTGTGCGTGTTCTCGGTCACGCAACCAGGTAATGGCGGGGTCCAGCGTTCTAGCCTCATCTGAGGCTGAGAGAGTCTGAATGAATCCATCTAAGTCGAACTTGTTCGACTGGCGCAACACATCGAGAAGTCCTTCCCTGCTGCTAATAGCCTGGGTTGAATTCCTCGCTGTGATAAGGCGGCCATCAGGGATGAGCGCCTGGGAAATTTCCTCGGTAGACAGGCCAAATGCATGTCCTTCGAGTATGTTGATAATATTTCGGTGATCGATTTCGCCGGTCAAAATATTGCGTAGGGTTCGAGCATCTGCTCCACCGCGAAGTGCATCGAGTGAATGCTTGAAGTAATGACGGTCCAGTGTGTCTTCATAGGCTTGGAGCCCACTATCATCTGGTAGTGCCATCAGTGCCTTTCCGAATGGAAGGCGGCGCATTTGTTCAACTGCTTCTCTGAGAGTTTTTGCTTCCTCTATCATACGAATCCATGGAGCGTTAATCTCACTCTCCTCCGGGAGTATTGAATGAGCAACCTTCTTGCTCGAAACATCATTTAGAACAGCACGAAGTACTACCTTTGCATTGTGGTAGCGGAATCGTCCAGCATAAATCTCAACGAGGTCCTTCATTCGTCCACTGCATAATCCAATGATGTTCGACAATTCGCTCTGTAAATTGTGTGACAGAGCAGCCTCGACAAGATCTCCTCCAGAGAATTTCCCCGCGTACAAATCAATCTCAGTCCTGTATCCACTATCCGCCACTGCGACGGTTAATTGGTCAGGAGACTGTTGTATTAGCTGACGCAAGCGTGTACGGTCCAATAGACCCGAACGTCGGGTTTTGGCGCGTGTTGCTGCATAAGCCTGATTTGAGCCGAGGATTGCCATATTGATTTCTCCCGTGGTTTCAAGCAAACAGTGTTTCGTTAATTGCAGCACGCTGCTCTATCCATGCGGATTCAAGCAGAGTGTCAAAGCGCATGTCGAAGGAAATGGAACCATCCTCGGCCTCGAGGACGAATCCTCCTAGGCCATCTACATCGTCGCCAATCGCGTATTCCTTAGCGGAATCTGCGAGTGCGGCACGGTCGATGCTTGTTGGACGTAGTACCATTTTACCTTGCGAAACTTCGCCAGCCTGCTTAACTAGATGTTTCAGCAAACTCGCTCGTCCTGCGAGGCTTGCGTCACCCAGTAGCGTTCGTGCAGATGCCAATGTGGCATCTAACTCGATACGACGAGCGACGAGTATCTCCTTCTGGTTGGCTTGGCGTGCAGACGCGACCATTTCTCGAGCTATCTGGTCTGCCTCCTTTCCGGCTTTGCCCGATGCATCTTCGGTAATCGAAGTTGCACGTGCTTCTGCCTCGGAGACGATGCCTTTGGCTTCGTTCTTGGCCGCCTTGATCATCTTCTTGGCTTCCGCATCAGCGGACGCCATGATGTCCTTAGCAAGTCTTTCCAATGTCATATTATCACCTACATCTCAAAGGAACTAGTCCTTTGAAAAGTTCCTCTTCAGAGGAACAGGGGCATCATACCCAGGATAACTAGCGATTCAGGCAGTGCAGTGAAGATCAGTGCAACACCGAACTTACTGTCATCCTCAGCAAGCATACCGACAGCTGCGCTACCGATGCCACCTTGGGATATACCAGCACCGACTGCTGCAAGACCAAGAGCAATACCTGCTCCTAAGCCCTTCATTGCATCTACGGTACTAGCATTGTCTTCGCCTGTTGCGGCGACTGCCTGCACGATTGCTACCATACCCATGAGTACGAGTAAGATACGTGCGCTTATCCTTACATTCTTTACATTCATTTTTTTTCCTCCAGTTTTGTCCATAATAGGGGACTGTGATCTATGAACCCTCAACGTGTAGGGCACGGCCACCAAATGGACTGAATGCCAGTCCAGAGCCGTCGTGGAACTTGCTCATCCATTCCACAAAGTGGAGACGGACGGCGTGTATTGAAGGGGAAAGGATTCCAAGCAGAAGTGCGAATACCTGCACAGAAATCCATAGAACGAATCCTAGTACCATAGTGATGTAATGGCCCTCTTCGAATGAATGTAACATATTGTGGAAACCCATTTCGTTGCCGAGTTCAGCAATCTTGACTCCAGCCACGCCAACTGCCATTATTCGTAGGTATGAAAGTGTATTTGCAAGGAGGCCAAATAATTCGATTGGCCCCATAATGAAGCCTCCAACCCATCCGAATTTCTCAAATATTGCAAGACCAATAATCAAGCATCCTAATCCGAATAGAATAGAAATGGACCAACCTGTCAAAGCGAATAACTCGTATCTCTCATCGGTAAGGAAGCGGAAGATGTGACCAAATCCACCGAAGAGGATGAAGAGCCAGGAACCCTTCTCGAAGAATGCTGGAACGATTCCGTGTGCTTTGAACACATTCTTGAATCCGATTAGGAATCCAATAACGAGATGTCCTGCACCAAGATATACAGTTAGAAGCATGTAGTCAACCATTCCATCTCCTACACGATGGAATGGAATGTGGGTATCGCTCAACTTCAGTGTATCAGCAAAGAAATGAGGCAGATGGAATGCACCGTGGGTCCAGTGATAGAATCCCTCGAATGGGGCCCAGTGATCTATAATGAAACCAAAGGCCTCAGCGGTAATCACACCGAAAATCAGTGTTGCGATTCCCATGTTCATCATAATCCTCGAAGCGAATGCTCCTGCGGGGATGTGCCCGAACTTGCTCTTGAGAGCAAGTGAAATCATCATAATGATTAGACCATATCCAATATCACCTAGGATAAGGCCGTAAAATAGTGGGAATGTGAATGCCATCATTGTCGTAGGGTCAAAGGTTCCATACTTTGGGCGTCCTACCAAGTTGGTCAATAACGAAGCATGTCGAGTTGCCTCTAGAGTATCATACTCCACAGGGGGATATTCCGTGTGGTGACCATCATCGTGATGGTGGTCTTCGACAAACTCTGTGATAGAAAGGTGGCTGGAAGCCTTTGATAGAACTGCAGATGTTTCCTTCGAAGCGGAGGTTGGAATCCATGCCTCTAGCGCATATGCGTGTGCGCTAGTTGCACATAGTGTGTGACCAGTTAGAATGTCATTCTCTCTCGAAAGGTGCTCCTGAACTGCAATGAGCATGCGTCCATTACTGTTAACCCAGTCTTCCTTAGACTCGATACATGAGGCAATGGTCTTCTCCAATTTGGTGATATTCTTTCTTGCTTCACCAAGTAATTCACTTGGCTTGCCTTCACCGGATGGAATCTGAATTGGTTTAGCTCCTAATTCACCAAGAGCCATTTGGACTTCTGCTGCTTCTTTGCCTTCACATGCAACTGCAACTACATTACCAGCATAGTGGAGTTCTATTCTGTCGACTAGGTCATCTTGGGAGAAGACCTGGCCAATCTTAGAAGTCTTACCGACCTCGCCAACATATACCTCAAGAGCATCGATTCCTGTCATTAATTCGAGTGGTATTCCAAGTGGTGACATGATTTCAAGCACTGCTACTCTCTCAACCATTCGAGCGAGTTCAGCTTCTGCATCACTCTCTTCGGTAATTACTGAAAGGATAGAGTCAAGATTGCTCACAAAGTCTCCATCGAGTGCTTTCTTTACCGCAGAGATGGAAATTGGACCTTCTCGATTTGCGCACTTGAGTTCCTGTGTTGCTGCGCGAACTTTCGCAAGTAGTGCAGATACATCGTCTGCGTCAGGATGAGGTGTTCCGAGAGTAATGCCTTCTTCATCACCGCTGTATGGGGTGATGTGTACATTGCCCAAATCCGCACATAGGCGAAGAGCGGAATCGATGTCACTGGATGAACCTGCCATTACAAGGCGGGACATCTCAACGACATTGAACATCAAAAACACCTCAGTTTGGCATCAGTGAGTCAATTAGAATCTTAACAGCAGTATCTCGACGATCACTAGCAGATTTTTGTATTCCTTCAACTTCTTTTGTGCCCTCAGTTTGTACTCCGTCAGCCTTTTTTCCAGCCTTTGAACGGGCCTTATCAAGGGTCTTTCCGGTCGAACTAACTGCTCCATCTTGAGCTTTTTGAATTATTTCTGCCGAATTTCGGCGGGAGTCCGCGAGAATTTTTGCAGCCTCTTCTTTAGAGGATTCAATTTTCTCAGTTGCGGCTGATTCAGCATCTCTTATGCTTTGAAGTACATCTGCCATTCCCATGGTAACCACTCTTAGTATTCCGCCCGAAATGAAAGGGGTTCATAACCCTCGTGGTCACTTTTTTGGGATGTTAGAAGCCAGTCCAATTCATTACAAAGCAAATCTCCATATCAATGAGGCAACGCCGACGAGGTATGAGCGACCGTTCTGCGACCGGTGGATTCGATGCATCAGGCATCGATGAAGAGGCGTGGACAGAGTTGGAAAAACAACTCGAAGCAACCATTCCGGTCTACGACCGAGTCAATAGAATCATGACACTTGGATTTGACAAAGGTATGCGCCGCCATGTTCGAAATCATGCGGACAAAGGGATGAAAATTCTCGAAGTTGGCTGTGGACCGGGCTCATTTGCGGTAGACCTTGTCGGCATGGAATTAACCTGCCTCGACCCAAGTGCTGAGATGCTCAAAGTTTGCAAGAAACGGCTTGATGAATCTCGCTCATCGAGAGGAGAGAGTCAGGCAATATATGTTGAAGCGGTAGCAGAAGATATCCCGTTGCCAGACAATACATTCGACCGTGTATTCTGTTTGTTCTCTTTTAGGGATTTCAAAGATAAGAAACAGGGCCTCAGTGAGATGTTGCGAGTTCTCAAACCTGGAGGGCAATTGATAATCTGTGATGCTGGTAAGGCCAACTGGTTACATGGAATCTTTGGACGTATTTACATGGCAACATTCGTGCAATTAGTTGCTCGCTGGGTCACAAAGGATCCCAATCATCCATGGAAATGGTTAGCTCGCACCTATACTCATTATGGAACTCACGGATTTTACAAATCCATGATGCGAGAAGTTGGGTACACCGATGTCAAAGCAAGGCTGCTATTCCCTGGTATGTCTAGCAGGTTCAAAGCAAACAAACCAGAATGATTCTCAACTTCACAATGTTGTGAATCGGACTCCACAATGTGTGAATCGAATCACTCTTTGCTCTCATCAAGCGATACGCTCGACAGTCTCTGGAGTGATACCTTCTTCTGGCGTTACTCTGAATACCATAATCGAAAGATTCTCAGGCGCGTTTCGGAACTTGCTGACTATCATACTTGTTTCGAAATCCGAACCGATTGTTCGGACCTTGAAATCACATACCATGTCGGCAATTGCTGCCAATTCTTGCTTAATTGCTGGACTAATAGTATCTGTAGAAATGGTCACAAAAAGGATGCCACGATTGATTTGAGTATGTGCTTGCATCATTCTCAGCATTGCTACTACACGCGATGGATCATCACGCTGGATAAAGAAATCCAGAGAATCTATGACCGCTCTGAAATAAGGACCCATGGCCATGATTTCATTTGTCATCTCCGTCAGGAAATCCTGGGTGTCATCATCGACGAAACGAGTCTGGGCAAGTCTCTGAATATCTGGAAGTTTGAATCCTTCAAGCCGATATCGGCTTGCGAGCAGTTCTTTTTCTAGAACGCGTGCATTATACTCTTCACCGAGGGTACGTACTGCAATATCTGTTGGCCAGTTATACTTCTTGAAAACACGAGCAATCTCAAGTTGGCTCTCGTTAGTAGATATTAGAATGGTGTTATCCGCTTCTTCTGCTGGAGAGGTAAATTGCTTTGCAAATAACTCAGAACCAGCCCCCACTTGTGTAAAACCTACAACAAGGAAACCGCGAGGAACTCCACCATTCATTGCATTGTCGAATTTGGGCACACCGAAGCTGCCTACTGAGCCGAAGAACGCCTCATCTTCTGGGTCGAATTTGATTTGCTTATTCATTTGAAACACCTCAGTGTATGACGACCTGTCCTCGGTCAATTAAATCGGTACAATACAAATCGAGATTTGCAAGAACCATTGGTGGAACCTGATCTGGTACATTTAGAATGATGGACAATACCTCGCGTTGACGGAATGTATTGATGAAAGTATGCAGATACTCCGCTAACATTCGCTCCTCATTGTAAATAGCAAGAGCATTTACAGAATCAATCAAGACGAAATTTCTTTCCGATTGGGCTATTCTTAGAGTGTATAGGGTCCTCAAAAGAACACTCTCGAGCATGATTGGGCTATCTACAAAGGTGACATTTGGATGGGTAATATCAGTACCCCCCAGAATTCCTGAACTTACCAAATCAATGAAATGAATTTCAGAAACATCAACACCTATTGCTTCGAAACCATCGATAATCTCCACAGCTCCTCGTGTTGCGCAAATATACACACCTCCCATTTCGAACATCTGCATTAACGGAATCAATGTTGATGCTGTTACCATGAATGCATTGGAATTTCCACAGCGAACCTGAACTGCTGAATTGAGACTGACCTCGGTCAATTGTTCGGCGATTCTTTGGTCGAGTTCAAACATTATCACGACCCCCATCTGCTCTGTTTATCACTCATTGCGCCCCATTTGAGCATAGGGGTAAGCATTACTCCTAGAGGAGTTAATTCGATTGCATGCTTAGCACGACTATGGCCTGTGCCTCGCATTTTTACAACTTGAAGGAATCTCAATAGATGGCCCATTCTCTCTACATCGCCCATAACGATGATGCCATCAGCGATTGCCTCTTCGACACCGAAGGAGGACCAATGTGCATTTTCTGTGGCAGAAGTAATCTCTGAAATCAGGATAGTAGTACATCCAAGAGTTGCGAGTTTCTTTCCAAGTGTGAACAAGAAGTCCCGAATCAATTGCTCGCTCTTAATCTTGTAACAAAGAGTGGTAACCGAATCGATTACCAATCGAGTAACACCAATTGTATTGACGATGTCGACAATTGATTTGATCAGTGCGTGTACATCTGCAAGATCGAAGGTTGATTTCTCAAGACCTAACCATGAATACAATACATCCATGTCAAACACATTGATTAATCCAGTATCAATCATATTCATGTCGAAGAAAGCATACTGGCGAATATTTTCCAATAATTTGACAGAAGGCTCGGTTGCAGTAAAATGTGCACAAGCTTCGCCTGACAAAGCCCCTCTAACTAGAAACTCCATGCCAAATGTTGTTTTGCCAGAACCACATGTTCCTGAGCACAATACTGTAGAGCCGTAAGGTATTCCGCCCCTGAGAATCTCATCCATGCCATGTATACCTGTAATACATCGGTCGCGGCTGTAAACTGTGGCCGGCTGCATGGGTACCGGCTCATCGACAGCAATCGAGTAGATGAAACATGCGCCGTAATCGACTCAAACTATACCGGGTGTAGGTGTCGATGATACATTCCAAGAGGAATCCACCGTAGGTGTTCCACCATTCCACTGAATGGTATTATTGATTGAAATTCCTGTAGAAGGATTCCACTCATACAGACAAATGATTGTGCCTCTAAAGTCATTTGAATTTGCATGCAGCAATTTGAGACGCCCAGCAGTATCAGATAATCCATCAATACTACCTACACCTAAGAAACCTGATGAGCCGAGATCATAGACAATACTCGCAGCTCCGGTCTCTTGATTGGTAATATCTCCACTAAAAATAACGATTTCACCGCCAGGTACGACGCCTTCTGTGAATAAATGGTCCATATCTCCAGATGACCCATTGCGTTCGAACGACCAGCCATTGAGTGATAGAGCGAAGCCGTTTAGATTCTGAACCTCAATCCATTCTGGACCGTTATTTGCCGGCCTTGGAGAAAACTCGGTCATTCTGAGCATTTCAGGTGGTGTGCCTCCATTGTGAACTTCTAGAGTTACTGATGTAACTTCATTTGCGTTTGTGAAAGTTCGAGAAGCGATGGATGAAATGCTTGCTCCCATTCGTTTAGAACCACCCTCAAAGAGGATTTTTCCGGTTCTTTCTGAATCATCCGAAGATTCCACCTTTATCACCAAACGTAATTGCATCCCATCGGGTAATCCCAATCCGGTAATCACATCCCCAAGGCTCACATTTGCCAATGCAGCAATACGATTTGAATCTAAATTATCTCCATTCATGAGCCCAGGCAATATTGCGCCGCCTTCAATATCTACTGGGCTAATCTTGTGCCATTCTGAAGTAGAATTTGCTGAATCTCTTACCCCGTCAACATATGGTACAAACCAACCCTCGTCTGATGTAAGGCGTTCAAGTCCTTCAACAGCAGATCTGTCGACTAGGTCAGTCGTGGGGTCATTGCTTCCTAATTCAAGTTGGGCCAATGACATGAAAGCGGTGAGAATCATCAAAAAAAGGGCAAATGCAGACAGAAATTCGACGACTGCAACAACGGCTTCGTCTGTGTCGACTGGCGACCTTACGCACCCGCCCCTGCCGTCCATGAAACAAAGGGGAGCATTGGAGAGTCAATAGGGTGTCGCCCGTCGAATATGTATTCGTTGGGAATACAACTCCCGAAGGGAGGTGGCACCGATTGGTATTTGAGGGGCCGGTGCGAGGCAAGACTGATGTCCAGAGCGATTGCTGTCGAAAGCACTGGTTTGGCAGGGAAGAGCATTGCCTTAATCTTCGTAATGATAATTTCTTCATTCAGTGGCATTTTGATGGCCCCTACAGCAAGTGCAATGGTGAGTGGTGACTATGAACTCACAGAATCACTTGTGCCCCTAGAAGGGGAATACATTTCATCTTGGGATCCCATTACCTTTGAATTGAATGTTACAAATTCCGGATTTTTCTTCAATGTTGAAACTAGAATTGTCGACTGGTTCATCTGCGAAGGCGAATTGGATGTGAACGCTTGTATTTCAGCAAATGAAGATTCAGGCAGTATGAGTGTCGAGCCTATTGCTGTAGGTGAATCTACAAAAATACAGGCTGCCAATGGCTTCAGCCCCGACGGGGATGAAGGAGTCTATACATTGATTTATAGATTCCAAGAAGACGATACCGTTACTTCAAATGACCTCTTGATTACAACATTCTATCTAACACAAAAATTAGTAGATGTAGTTCTAGATTACCAAGATCCAATTTCCCAACTGGAAGACCTAAACCAATACGAAGGTGAACTCATTCTCAATACTGGAACCAATTATGACATGACTATAAGCGGAATTGTCACTTCTTGTGGGGATTGTAATCTCATTGCAAATATTGGTTGGAAGTTACTCAATGAAACTGGAAGCGAAGTTCATAATTCAACAATTCCATACTCTGACCTTCCCAGTTGGGGTGAAGCATCATTTACAAGGTCGCTACCTGCTCTAAACTACTCTGAAGAAGGACGCTATACAATGATTTACGGCCTTTTATCCTCAAGCGGGAACCCAGTTGGAGATATGAATTCATACAATGACCTCGGAAGCGTTGAAATTATATTTGATGATACAGTTGACCTTCAAGTCACAGAAATGTATCCACGATTCGCACCGTCTTCATCGGTTTATTATTATGGAAATGATTCCATTGCTGTAGTTATCTCCAATCTTGGAAATAAGACAGTGCATGAACCTCTAGTTAGATTCACAATAATGGATCTCTTTGATGTTATTGAATCCGAAGAGGATTGTTACCCAGAATTCATAGTACCTAGCGATAGTGAAACCTGTATCTTTGATGTCCAAGAGATAGGAGATAAGCACTTCAAAGTATATGTAAATGAAATGATGTCAGAGGGTCCTGATGCTAAACCTAGTGACAATATTCTCACTGAAACCACAGAAGTAATTGCAGGCGAGATCTCCCCTATTATTGAACAGTCCAATTTTTATGGACAGTATAACACCGGAGAAAGCATTGAGTTTAGTGCTCGAACTTCATTAAATGCAGCCGCACCTCTAGACTATTCATGGTGGATAGGTGGAATTTTCCCACTCGGCACTGGAAAAACTATCAATATCTCAGCTGAAGTCATCGGACTTGGAGACCACTTCGTCACTACTAGAGTTACTGATTCACTTGGCTCAATGGAATCTGACACAATTCAAATAACTGTATTCAATAGTTCTGACATCAGCACTGGAGACTGGCTTTCTGGATACGCAGTAACACGAAGTCATGCAAGTGGGACCGCTATTTACGACTATCCAGTACCTGGGTTCAATTATGGGCCTGGAGAGGGCTTAGAGTCACTTCTAATCATGTCTATTGACGTAGAGAAAACAGATGATTCAGATTCTCTAGGCATGGATTATATGGAATTCGACCTAAATCTCACGAATATGCTACCAAGCAATGTACCGTTTAGTTCAGTAAAGATTCGCCAATTATATGGGCTAGACCAAATTGATTGGGATCCATTGGGTGGTGAAAACACCTATGAATTAATCAATAATGAAACGATAAGAGTTCATCTAATCGAAAATATGGATTTGCTAATTGTCGGTGAACTACCTCCTGCAAATATCACCCCGGGACAACCGGAAATCGAACTCCTACCAGATGGATTCATGCGCCTTGAATGGGAACCAGTTGGAGACCTCTCTAATCCATACTTCGGGGGATGGCAGATTTATCGACTTTCAGGAGTGCCTGGTGCTTCATCATATTTCCCAAATCCTGAAACTACGACCAGTAAATTCGTTTGGGATGGTTTAATGGCAAATACATTCCAAGTATATGTCTCGTCTACTATATCATCATGGGATGACCCCACTCCTCTAGAGACTGGTGAATGTGTATCATATGCTATCATGCCAGCCAACCGCGCAGCTGAACCAGCGCCACTTCAAGGAGAAGTCACAATTGTTGATGAAATTCCTGGTCTGAAATGTGGTGATGCCATAAACCCGACATCAGAGGTTTCTGGATTATCTCACACAGTTTCTTACAATAATGAAACCAGTTGTTTTGACAAACAACTAGATTGGTTTAGTTGCTATGAAATGAAATTGACATGGACCTGGCCTGAACATGAACCAGAAGGCGATATTACTTGGAATTTGTATCGTTTGGATGCAATACCAAATGACATGGATTTGAGATTTGTCGAACCAATTGCAACTGGCCTAATCAATGTACCAGGAGAGTCCGGTGAGTTCTGGGATAATGGTACAGACTACGATGGAATCAGGCCATACCGCACATATTACTACATCCTCACCCCCTTAGATTGGGTAGGCAACGAAGAAACCCTAGTGGATATTCCCTCTGTAAATATCGAACGTGTTCATGTTGATGATGAACACTGGACCTACAATGAATGGAGAGTACCTGAACCACCTGCCCCAGAAGAACCACCTTTGGGAGTACAATGGTTTGGAGATCTTGAGGAGTCAATGGAGGACCAATTATTCCAAATTACTGGAGCGATAATGCTAGCTATAATCATGATCAACTTCATTGGATTGCCGTTATTACTCAAGAAGAGAAAGCGACTGGCCAAAGTAATCTCTCGTCGCATTGCAAATGCCCCGAAGACATATGATGATAACGAGTTCGACGAGTTCTTCTGAATTGGTTGAACCGTCTGCTTTATCTCAAGAGGTCAGGTGGGCGAGACGCCTGCGACGATCGCATAGCCTGGCCATTGCGTCGGATTGCTAATCCGATGGGTCTGCCCACGAGGGTTCGAATCCCTCTCGTCGCGCTTTTGCCACTTCAGTTGTTTAGCATTTCACAAAATTCCAAGTGGCCCTAACCAAGTTGGAGGTATAGCTACAACCAAAACAAACGTGATGAACATCAATCCTAGATACGCTAAACTTCTCATAAAAGAGGTAAATGCCTTTGGCATACGACCATTTTCATCAAATGGTTCATCAGGATCGATTTTCCAAACTGAAATCGAATACCAGAGGGTTAGGCTACCAGCGACAAATGCCCAAATGAGTGGTAAACCTGAACCTGGCCAAAAACAAGGAACCGCACCTAGACCAAAAAGAAGAATGCAATAGAACTTAGATTGTTTTAATGTGTGATGTGGTCCTTTGACATCAGGCATCATAGGAACTCCAACTTTGCCATATTCTCCACTACGATATAGTGCTAAAGCCCAGAAATGTGGTGGAGTCCAAAGGAATACCAGTAAGAATAGCATCCATGGCGCAGGTGAACCAAGATCAAATGGATTGAGATTATTTGGCAAGGAGGCTGCAGCAGCTCCTGCCCATCCAATAACTGGAGGGGTTGCGCCTGCTGCTCCTCCAATTACAATATTTTGAGGGGTTCTCCGTTTGAGCCAAATCGTGTATACAAATACATAGAATACTACAGAAAAAAGTGACCAAAATGCTGCCTTCCAGTGTAATAATAAGAATAAGCCACTACCGATTAATGCGATTACTATTCCAAAGAATAGAGCCGCATTTGGACTGATCCATCCCTTTGGTATTGGTCTAGTACGAGTTCTCGACATCCCAGGGTCGATGTCTCTATCATAGACCATGTTGATTGCATTTGAACCTCCTGCAGCCAAAGTACCTCCTACTAAGGTGATGAAAGATGTATACAAGGTATCCATCCATGTCCTATCTCCGGGAATAGACTCGTATCGAACAAGGAGGTCGTGGGCAAGGATTGCGCAAATTGCTGTCACCTGAAGGAGTACTACTACTCGCAATTTCATCAATTGCATTAGAACTCTTACCATACCGGGGTGGTCGTCATTCTTCATCATCATCACCAACCAGATCTGCACTCATCAGCATCAGTGTCCCAAACATTGCAGTCAGAAATGATGTTACACCTACAATTAAGTGAATGAGTGAAAGAAATTCAGGAAACTCGGTCTTTGCAAGAATGATGTATAGACCGCCAACAAATACATTCAGGAGCCAAAATCCTGTCGCTAGATCGATACATCTGCTGAATCCCTTATGAGCTCCAAATTCCAATGCACTCTCGCGGATACGCATACTTCCAACGATTAATGCAATTCCAACTATTCCAGCACCAATACGATGGAACATCTGTACCATAATTCCGGGACCATCAAGTGAAGGTAACCAATATCCATGGCATTGAGGCCATCCATTGGGGAAGCCAACAGCACAACCTGCATTGTATTCCTTATTCGCAGCAACCCATGCTCCAAGGACAAGCAATATGAGAATTGTACAAGTCAGGGTGATGAAACGATTCAATTGTTTTGCAACAAAACCTGCTGGAGCTTCATGCATTGGCCATTTTTTCCCTTCTATTCGCCGCATTAAGATCCATTGCCAAATGAGTATAGAAACAAAAAATAAGGCTAGTATGAGGTGCAATGCTACCGACCAGTCTGCATTATCTTGTTTGACGGTAACCATTCCTGCAATTCCCTGAACAATTAGTAAGATGCCTGTGAGAAATGACGTGCGTACCAACCCATCGCCATAACGTTCTCTTCTCGACCAAATAATCAGGAAATTCGCAAGTACCGGTATTGCCATCACCGATGCGAGTAAGCGATGAAACCACTCTGTGAATATCTCGAATGTGGAGTAACTGTGGTCAATACCTCGGCTATCTACTTCATCTGGATTTGATTCATACCAAGCCAATTGCTCGTCCTCTGAAACATCAAATCCCCAGCCTCCGAAACACTTGGGCCAATCCGGACAAGATTCACCGGCATCAAGAACTCTAATTGTCCCGCCAACGATGATAATTAGCAAAGCCATGATTGCAATTACAAGTGGCAATGTTGAAGGTCGCTTGAACCAAGGGGCTACCATCTATTCGGCGGGGGCCGTAGGCCCCCCTTTAACAAAGCGGGTGCGCTCCGCATGTTTGATGAGGGGTGCAATCCTACTTTGTTTCCTCTTCCTAGCACCTTTGTGCCATAGCGTGAGTGCAAATGTAGCAGATGAAGGTATATTGCACGATGTCCTCATCATCGACCTTACGTGCATAGAAGAAAATACGTCATGCGCCGGCTGGCGTCCAGCTCATCTTGTCGAGTATTTTGGCGCCGATTGGTGTGAGCCTTGCGAAGCAGTAGAAACACAACTCGACCAAAGAGAATCTGACAATACATTCGTGATGACCCATCATCCTTCCAAATCTGATCTATTTTGGCTAAATGCATCAAATCAAAGATTTGCTGATACTTACCAACTTTGGGGATATCCGGATTTGGTTATCGATGGAGAGGGGCTACTCGCTGGAAAAACTCAATCTCTCGAATTAGAAATGGCGATATCTGATAGCGAAGTAAACCTGTCGGGACTAACCTCAGCGAATTTAGAAAACGGTGAATTATTTATCAATAGTAGCCTTTCAGAGCCCCTAATTATAGAAGTTTGGACCGTTGCAAACCAAGCGGGATTGATTAATCTTGCAACAAATTATTCAATCATTGATGCGGGAAATAATTCCATATCTCTAGATGGTGATTACCTAGTGATCATGTTGAGTACGCCTGGTCGGATTACCACGGTTTCGGCTTCTTCAAATCCTGCACATGATTTGGAACCTGAAGGTGGAATACAATTTACAGAGAAAATTCTACCAAAAAACAACATAGATACCATCCTAATTATCACTGGATTGCTTATTCTGATGATACTCCCTGCCACATGGGATTTAATCAAAACCATCCGTCAAGAACCGCCAAATGAAGAAGAATAACCACCCTACGGGTGGCGCAGGGTTCAAGAACAGGGTGTTGGTCGCCCAATTCGCACGTATCGTGCATAGGTGTCTGAAATGGTCAAGCCAATCCGTCCACACACTCGCTTTGAGCGAGCTCGCATTATCGGTGCACGCGCCCTACAAATTGGAATGGGTGCACCACTGAACGTGAATGAAGATATCCTTCGTGAAGCTTTCAAGGCAGAACTAATCTCCCTTTACGGACTTGAAGAAGCAAGTGTTCGCTTCGTTCTTGACCCACTAAAGATTGCAATGTATGAGTACGACCACGAACTCATCCCAATCGACACCGACCCTCACAATGCTTGAGGCTCAATTATCTGCGGCATAGCCATAGAATTCTGAATTTTTAGGGTCGGGAAGAGATTCTCTCTTCACCAACATAGTTCGAACTGCCCATAAATCAGTAAATACCCTGTATTTCAGGGTCATATCGAGATAATCGACTCCACTAGAACCACCAGTGCCCATTCTTCTACCAATCATTCTCTCAACCATTCTAGCATGGTGGAAACGGAATAATAGCATTGATTCCTCTAATTCAACAACAGTGTCAATGAGCCTTCTTGGCCATGACAAAAGAGGAAGCTCACGATATGATTCAATGAAAAGAAGGCCTGCACGTGCTGCATCTACTTGACCATCTGGTAATAGAAACTCTCTGGCTGATACAATTCCGCCTTCCATTCTAGGGCGTATTGCAGCCTCTTCACCGTGGCCAATTTCAACCATGTGAGCAATTACTACCTCACTATGCTCAGCCATTGCTGAAAGATGGCCTTCAACAAAGTTTGTGAGAATAGCGGCATCTCCCGAAACGCCCTCAACAGGAGTGCGCTCCAGCCACTGTCGCAATACTTGCTTGAGAGTGGGTCGCGCTGCTAATCTATCGAGTTCTGACATTACCTCATCAGACAACTTTCCCTCTTGGTGCAACTTGCGGTTGTGAACCATTGGATCCATTCCGCCAATTCTTTGCTCAGGATCTAGCCCCATTAGCATCTCTAATGAGCGCATTTGCCAACTCTCAAAGCCGGATGATGTGCCTAATCTATCACGGAATGCCAGGAAATCTTGTGGCGTAAGAGTCTCCATTACTTTCCACTGTTGTGCCATCAACCTAAATGTCTCAGCACAGCGTTCCAAATGATGTACTACTTGTGGAATGCTCTCTTCAGAAACCTCTTCTACTTCCATCAAATTCAATGATTCTTCTAATTCTCGATTAAGGAGTTTGAACCACAATTCGAATACCTGATGGATGACAATGAAATGCATTTCATCATTGCAGGGAGGAGGAGAGTGCCCTTCTGGCCCATCCTGTAATGTAAGCAAAGTATCGAGTTGGAGATAGTTTCCATATGTCATGCGGCTACTTGATTCGGCTTTGCCCATGTTTGTCCCATATAGCCGACACTTGAAGTCTTGACGGAGGAAAAAATGTTGTTGCGACATGAATTGTTGATTCATCTTTCAGACTTTCAATAATTGCTCAAGCGCAATAGTCATTAGTCGAATATAGAACCGGGCGATATGGGCGTAGACAACGAACAGCTGATGGCTTGGCTCAAATCCTACGATTCTGATGATGTCACAATCGGTGTCGTTGCATCTCATTCATCCCTTCAAATCCTTCATGGAGCGCGAATGGAGGGCTTCAAAACTCTAGGAATTGCCGTTGGTGAAAACCGTAGGAAGTTCTACTCTGCATTCCCTGGTGCCGAACCCGATGAGTGGTTAATGCTAGATAATTATAGTGAACTTCTCAGTAAGGCAAAGTGGCTACGTGAGCGCAATGTTGTCATTATTCCACACGGGTCTCTAGTAGAATATCTCGGTAGTGACAATTATCGTAAACTCGAGGTTCCTACCTTTGGAAATAGAGGTATTCTACACTGGGAAAGCAGTAGAGAGCGTCAACGCCAATGGCTTGAGAGCGGTGGCTGTGAATTACCAAAAGTGATTGATGACCCTCACGATATCGACGGCCCTGTTATTGTGAAATATGCAGGTGCAAAAGGTGGCGAAGGATACTTCATCGCTCGTGATTATCGTGATTTCAAACGAAATGTCAACCTTGATGAGGATTTCACAATTCAGGAATATGTCCTTGGGTGTCGCTATTACATGCACTTCTTCTTTGACCCCACTGCAACTGATGGTTTCCAAGTTCAAGGTAAAGGTAGCCATGCTGGCAAGAATTTGGGAAGGCTCGAACTCATGAGTATGGATCGTCGAGATGAATCAAATGTCGATGAATTCTACAAACTCGGTAGCCTAAGAGACCTGCGTGAGATGAACCTTGAGCCCTCTTTCGTTGTTACAGGAAACATGTCTGTAGTAATCAGAGAAAGTCTATTGCCCAAAGCGTTTGAATTGGCTGAAGGAACAGTTGCTGCTTCATTTGAGTTAGAAGAAGAATCAAGGGGGATGATTGGCCCATTTTGTCTTGAGACGATTGTCAATGACCGCCTAGAATTCAGAGTCTTTGAGATTAGTGCACGAATTGTAGCAGGGTCGAATCCATTTATCGGAGGGTCGCCATATAGCGACCTCAACGAAGCCTTCATGTCTACAGGAAGAAGGATTGCACGCTCTATCAAGAAGGCTATCAAAAACAGCGAGTTAGACAGAATTTTGTCTTAATCGTCTTCTTCGTCATCCATCAATTCTGCCAAAGGATCGTCGGATTCCTCTATTTCTTGAACTGCAGCCCCTGCTAATTCCAGTAATTCATCATCATCGATTACCGCCTCAGTAGAATCTAATTCTTCCTCTTCTTCAGTTTCTGCGAGGAGTATTTGCTGTATTGCACCTGCGGATCGAACTTCTGGTTCTTCAACAGTGAATTCTGCAATCAACATAATTGGGTCGCCATAGGAAAGTGCACCTTTGTATTCATTTACCTCTCCACCTGAATTTACAATGACCTTGAATTTAGTAGGGTCCTTTGAACGACGCTTTTTGTGTTTCTTGTAATGGTGAACATATGCACGGTAAGTGCCGCCAGGCGCCACTCCTTCTGGCCAAACCACATTCTCTACTGGTTTCTTAGTTTCAGGTCGAACATTTGCATCAACATCCAGCTCTCCATTGCATTTGGAATTTCTATTACCGCCGTGTATTCGCTCACCTGATGGACATACTACGTGAAGGTCTAAGTCGTTGAAATTATTCCAAATCAACGAAATCTGAACATCGGAGGACTTGGCACCTTCACGTTCAAGTCTCTCTTTCAATTCATTCATTGCAGTAGCAGATGCTTCCTTTGCTGCAAGTTCTTCTGCTGCCTTGAGAGCTTCGATTTCCAATAATCTATCAGCCTCAGCCTCAGCTAATTCCTCTTGGCGTTTCGCTTCGCGCTCTTCAGCAAGTCGAGTCTCTTCAGCCTGACGTTCCGCTTCGCGCTCTTCGGCCAATCTTCGTGCCTCTTCGAGTTTTATAGCCCGCTGCGCCTCATATTCAGCAGCCTTACGGGCTTCTTCGGCTTCTAATTCCTCCTTACGAGCAGCCTCTTCTTCTGCTGCAATTCTTGCAGCCTCTTCTTCGGAATGACGGCGAAGTTCCTCTTCGTTTGCCATCAATTCCTTCTTAGCAGCACGCTTTGAATCTAAATGCCGGCTGATTTCTGCCAATTTGCGATCAAATTCATCTCGTGCTTTTGAAAAATCGGCTCGGTTTCGTGACCTTATCCGATCAGAATCAATTGTACGTCGCAAATTTGAACGGTCGTCGTCTCTGATTAACATGTACCAAATCCCGAATAGAAATGCTCCTCCGAGAAGAGCAATTACCAACCAAGAACCGAGGTCCATATTAGGGGCTATCATGTAGTTGGTATTATTGCCATCGGCTAAACGATTCATTTGATTTCATCTCAGATAACACGATATTACCGCGAAAAGACCATATCCGCCATTAGTATAATTGACCATGTGCAAGAGATATGCACTGCCCCTCGTTAACGAAGAAGGTGGAAATATGAGATTATTGGAAATGTCTGGAATAAAGCGCCACTACGTCATGCCATCAGGGACGGTGAAAGCCCTTGATGGGATTGATCTGAAAATTAAGGAGGGTGAGAGAATACTCTTACTGGGGCCTTCGGGTTCTGGAAAAACAACGTTATTGAATTGCCTCGCGGCTCTTGACAATCCTACTGAAGGTGAATATGAATTCAATAAGGAAATAGTGCCTCGGGGACATGCTGAAAAGATGACTACATTCCGTAGAGAGAACATTGGGTATGTATTCCAATTCTTCAATCTCTTACAGGATTTGACTGTCCTAGAAAACATTCTTCTCATCCAAGAATTATCTGACGGCAAGGACGAAGCCAGGGCCCGGGAGTTACTCGCCTTGGTCGGCCTTGAAGATGAAGTGAACCGATTCCCCGCTGAGATTAGTGGAGGCCAGCAACAGAGAGTTGCAATTGCACGAAGTTTAGCCAAAAGCCCCAACCTATTGCTTGGAGATGAGTTGACAGGGAATTTGGATTCTGCCACCTCTGCAACAGTCATGGAAGTTCTCGTCAGTGCATGCGAAGCTGAAAACATCACTACCGTGATGGTGACTCACGATGAAAACCTCGTACAGTATGCAACTAGAGTTGTTCGCTTGGACAGTGGAAAAATCATCTCTGATGAAAAGGTTTGAACGGAGGTGACAAGATGTCAATGCTACTGACTAAGAGGCTCGCAAGAAGCCTTTGGCGTACGAAACTGCGCTTGTCAGCAGTTGTGTTGATGGTGGCAATTGGTGTATTTGCAGGCATCGCATTTGGAGCCTATGCTAATTCTGTAACTACTCTATACGATGATATCTACGACGATGATGAAGAGGGGCTTAATTTACCTGATTTATGGGTCGAAAACAACGCGGGAAATTGGAATGAATCTACGGCAGAAAATCTCTGTCAGGAGATTCGCAACCAATGGCCTGATGTCGAACTTGAGTTGGATCATTGTGAACCTCGTTTAGTGACCAGTGGACAACTGTTTAGTTCAGATGCAGACATTGGAATGGTTTCTGCTGTTTGGCATGGAATTGACGAAGGGGATGTGAACAAGGTTTGGATTCCCAACCACGACTGTTGTTCGGGGCGCTTGGCTGCAAATGATAGTGAGATTGTTATTGATGAGCATGCGGTTGATGCACTGAATATTTCAGTAGGTGACACAATTCGAATCAGTGCAGGGGCCGGTTTTGCATTGAATTACACAGTCGTTGGCATTGGATTCCATTCCAACCATCTCTACTTTACAGCAGAAGGGGCATTACTCCCCGCTCAACCGGGGACTTTTGTGACTGGCTACATGACGTCTGAAGGTCTGGAGAAGATTGCCAATTACAGTGCAGGTTCCTCAAATCAATTGTTGCTAGACATTGTGGGCACACCAGATTCTCAAGACCCTGACGGTAGCGGCTTGACCACGCTGAAAGCGAATATTTCAGCGATTGTTGGTGAGGTGGACGAATCACCCGCAAGCATCTATGATCGGACGGGCGTGGACTCTGTAGAATTCTTGAGAGCTGATGTCGAGGGTGCAATGAAAACATACCCAGTTGTGACTGGAATGATTGCCGTCGTTGCCGGCATCACCATTTTCCTCAGCCTTCAGCGCTTAATTCAATCTCAAGCCAAGGAAATTGCAGTTCTCCGAACTCTCGGGGTTCGCCGGATGTCAATCATGCCTGGTTACATCATCGCTCCAATTTTCATTGGTGCTGCCGGTTGCCTTCTTGGTGCCATTCCCGGTGTATTGTTTGGTGCGCCAGCCATGATTTCGATGTACGAGGAAATCATCGGAATCCCGATTATCAATCCAGCAGTTCCCGATTCTATGGTGATTCAAAATATTGCCATCGCGATGGCCGTAGTGTTCCTTTCCGGATTACGGCCGGCTTGGCAGGCTTCACGCTTACAACCACTTGAAGTTCTACGAGGGGAGCACGAAATTCGAGTGTCTTCTCGTGCCTTGCAAAAGTTGACCTCTCGCATGCCTGCAACTGTTGGCTTAACAATTCGTTCGAGTATTCGGAAACCGGTTCGTTTGATGTTTACTTTCTTTGCAGTAGGCATTTCAATGCTGATTTTTGGAACTATGTTGCTTATGATGGATTCGATGAGTGAGATGTTCCTTGGAGGCGTTGAAGAGCGACAGAATTGGGACGTACAAGCCTATACTATTGATGGCGAAGATGAAATTATTGAATGGGCAGATGAGAATGATGCCGATTATGAATTAATGATAGTATTCGCTGGTAATCCGGCCAATGATTCACGCCAACTTACAGCCTATGGACTTGAGAATGTGGTGACAGAAAATGATGATTCCATGTATCTCGTCAACCTGGCATCTGGAGAATTACCTAAGAGTGGAATGGGTGTTCCAGAGGTATTGATTGATGAAGGAATCAATCATTTCTTGGGCTGGAAAGTGGGTGAAACACATTCACTTGAATTTGGAACAAAAACTGTGGATGTCAAAGTGACTGGATTCACTAAAGGGGATCTCAGTCGGACGGTCTATTTCCATCGCTCAGATTTGTCTGGAATTGTTGGATTGGAAGCAACTGTGGTGATGCTACAACTCCCCGAAGGAGTAGAGGTTGACGATGAATTGGCTCAAATTTCTATGGGTATAGATGTCCGTGAAGATTCTTTGGCAGCCTTTGAAACTCTGATGGAACAACAGGAAGGAATGTTCTATTCAATCCAAGGGCTTGGGATTTTAATCGCTCTAGCGGTTTTATTCAATACGTTGGTCATGAATCTAGCAGAAAGGGACACAGAAATTGCCACTCTACGGGTTCTTGGCGCATCGAATAATCGCTTGGGATTGATGCTGTTTGGCGAACATCTTGCGATTGGTTTGATTGGAGGGTTTTTAGGTTGTGTATTCTCAATTCTTGGAACAAAAATGATGATTTCATCTTTTGTTCAATGGGGGATGTATTTCACAGTCTCAGCAACTACCTCTACCATCTTGATTCTGATTGGAATCGTAGTTGGAATTTCCATATCATTGACCCCATTTGGCATGTGGAGAATCAAGAAAATGGATCTTGTTGCGAAAGTCAAGGACCTTTCACAGTGAATTGGTAGGTACAATATTGATGAACTCGTTTGGATAAAGGAGTTAAGCCAAAGCCCTGTATGGGTACTATGCGCGAAGTACATTTATCGTGGAATTCACAGTCAATAAAGAATTCAGATTTTGGATTGATTACCAAAGTGGTATCCGAATTTGAAGTGATTGCACATTTAGATGTCACCGCTGTAGGGGTTCGCCAACTTGTTCGCGTGAAATTGCTTGAAAATATGAATGTGAACGATTTGGATACTATTCCATTCCTGGAAATAGATGGGCCATTGCGACCTCACCCTCTGCCTAAAGATGGCGGTGAGGGAATTATCGTTGTATGGAATCGTCATCCGATTTCAGTGGCTGCGATAAATTTCGACAGCCTCCACGTAATTCCTCCATACACCATTGGAAAAGATGGCGCTCAAATCACAATTAGAGGCCTTCCGGAAGGAGTGTCTGGCTTCCTTAAGGCTGCTCGATTGCTATTGCCTCCCGACTCGGTTAAAGTATTAGATATTGAAAATGCAGAGCGAGAAATGCTATCGGTACTAACTCCAAAGCAATTGGAAGCCGCCGTGATAGCAACAAATGCTGGATATTACGAGAATCCTAGACTGATTACGATGCGTGAACTCTCTGAATCATCGGGAATTCCGCGTTCTACTCTACAGGAACATCTCTCTAAGGCTGAGGCTGCTATGATGACTTGGGCAGCAAGGGTCCACCAAAATGGCCTTTGAATCATATGGCAAGGCTTGTCTATTCCATCTACTACCGCAAAGCATGAGCGACCTCGAAGTACTACTGCCTGGCGGCCGAGGCGTTTGGATTCCAATCGACCATGGCCTCTCGGATTTTCCTTCGAAAGGATTGGAGAACCTTGAGGAATTAATCGCATTACTCGCTGTAGGAGGTGCTGATGCAATCGTAGCCCAAAAGGGCGTGGTTAGCGCATTTGGCGACCTCCATTCAGGTCATATGGTGGCTCATCTTTCCGCTTCTACTCGACATGCTGGCGCAAGAACAACCGAAAAGGTGCTAGTTGGCAGTGTGGAGGAATCGATTCGTAGAGGCGCTTCTGGAGTTAGTGTTCAGGTCAACATGGGGGCTCCAACTGAACCAGATATGATCGAAATTATGGGCTCGGTATCTGAAGACTGTAATTTGCTCGGGGTTCCACTACTAGGGATGGTATACCCCCGCGGTGAAAATCTCAACATTATGGATGGTGACATTACCGGCGGTGCTGCACATGCCGCTAGGCTAGCATTCGAACTCGGATGTGATGTAGTGAAAACAAAATGGACTGGAGACATCGAATCGTTTTCTCTCGTCTGCAACTCGGTTCCAATCCCTGTACTAATTGCTGGTGGCCCCGCAGGAGCTACCACACTTGAGATTCTCACAATTGTCCATCAAGCTATGTCTGCAGGTGGCGGAGGAGTCTGTATGGGAAGGCAAGTCTTCTGCCATGACCACCCAGATCGAATGGTTCGGGCGCTGCGTGCAATCGTGCATGATGGTGTGGATGTTGTAGAAGCGATGGCTTCTGCAGGGTTGTGAAATAATGCAGGTTTGGCTCGAGTCAGGAGAGCGCCAAAATGGCGTTGATTTGATTGACGGGGTAGACCTGAATGTTGACGGAGCATCTCTATACATCGAGGGACTTCAAGCGGGAAGAGTTGTTGATGTCAGTAATTCTGAAGGGCAAGCAATGGCGCGTTCACTCGCTGGTTCAGTCGAATGGATCCTCCTCGAATTCGGTGAATGGCAAATGATTCCTATCGAGAATATTATCGCCGCATGTGATGGAGGGCCTACAAAGGTCGCGGCAAGAATTTCATCACCTGAGCAAGTCATTGGGGCAGCTTTTGCACTACAAATTGGAGTTGATGCCGTTCTCGTACCTGAAAGCATCTTAGCAACTGCATTAATCGCAAAATCGCAAAGAGGAGAAGAAACAACTGATTCCGATTCGGTTGAAACCGAGCCGGTTTCACTCTCGACTTGTGAAGTGATAGAAGTAAAAGAAGGAGGAGTTGGAGAAAGAGTATGTGTTGACCTCACAACCATGCTTGAAATTGGAGAAGGAATGCTGGTTGGTTCAAGTTCGTCAAGTATGGTACTCGTTCATGGAGAAACCGTTGAATCAGAATTTGTTCCAACAAGACCGTTTAGGGTAAATGCTGGTGCTGTTCATTCCTACATCCAAATGGCTGATGGTACCACTAAATATCTCAGTGAACTAAAGATGGGAGATGAAATTCTCATCGCGTCAGATTCTGCCATGCGTTCCGGTACTATTGGGCGTATCAAAATAGAGAGACGACCGTTCATTTTATTCCGTTGGCGCGATGAAAACCATAATGAAGCCGGGGCACTTCTTCAGCAAGCGGAGACCGTTCGCCTCGTCACCCAATCCGGGAGCCTCGTACCAATTACCAATCTGGAAATTGGAACAAATGTTCTTGGATGGAGCGGTGGGATGGGACGCCATATTGGCGTCTCCATAAGCGCACAGGTCGAGGAGAGGTAGAATTCATGGCTGTGCTTGGAACTGGTACAGCAAATGGAGCATGCAGTCTTCTGCATGCTGCAGGAGTAGGATATGGAGCATCACTTACTCTGGATTTACCTGTAAAAGTTAGACTGATGGACAAAGCTAGCAAGAAAGTGCTAGATGATCCAGACTCATTACTTGACTCGGTTCTTACCATTTGGAAGAATGCAGAACTTCCCCTCCCTCAATCAGATGAATTACATTGGACTGTTCGATCAGAAATTCCTCCTCGCCAAGGGCTTAAATCTAGTGCAGCAGTTGCAATCGCAGCACTAAGAGCCCTGTGTGATGCTACGGATTCTATATTGGAGAATCATCAACTTGTAGACTTGGCAGCGGCAGTTCAAATCGATGCTGGCGTTTCACTAACTGGAAGTATTGATGATGCTTGGGCTGCAGCAGAAAGTGGATGGAAACTCATTGACATCAATGCCGAGAATGCAGAATCAGGAGTAATATTGGAAGGTGATGGTCCGCCAGCAGATGAATGGAGTGTCTTCGTCATTACAAGAGGCGAACGTGTAGAAAAACCTAATCTCGAAGCATTTTCATTATATCAACAAGCATTTTCACAAGCGCTATCTGCGCTTCAAGAAGGTAAAGATTTAGTTGCATTAACTTGGAATGGCCGTGGCATGAATGGAGTGCTAAATGACACACTGGCCCGTAGATTAACCAATGATGCCTTCGTCAATGGTGCGCGGTCTGCTGGAATTAGCGGCTCGGGACCGGCGATTGTAATTTTTGCACCTTCGATAAGTAAGCCAATTTGTGAGCGTCTTAGTACATGGTATGGGCGATTTGATGAGGTTGAAGTCATAGAAACTAAGGTAATTAACCCATCATCCCCTAAAGGGGATGATTCTTGAGTAAGACCCTTGTCGACATAAACGGTAGTGCCATGAGAATGGACCTCGGTGATGAAATCAAGGTTACCCTTTTCGGGGAATCTCACGGCCCTGCTGTAGGGGCATTGCTTGAAGGAATGCCTTCTGGTATCTCTCTTGATTACGAGCAATTGGTATTGGACATGGTCAGTCGAAGGCCTGGCTCAGGTCTGGCCAGCCGACGAAAGGAAACCGATGAAGTTGAGATTCTTTCCGGAGTGCACAAAGACAAGACTACAGGAATGCCTATCCTCTTGTTAATTCGAAATCAGGATGCTCGCTCAAGTGATTACTCATTTCTTCCTAACCAACCTCGCCCAGGACATGCTGACCATCCTATCGATGTGAAAACGGCAGGCATGGCTGACCTAAGAGGGGGAGGGTCGTTTTCTGCTAGACTAACCGCTGGTCTAGTTGCTGCTTCTTCGCTTTGCAGGGACATCTTACCCACTGATTGGAAGATTAAGGCGACTGTGGGGGCGCTTGGCGGGCTCGAAGGCGAGGATGGTACTGCGCTAGCTGAACAAGCCCGTTCGGAACAAGATTCACTCGGAAGTCGAGTAGATCTATCCATTTCAGGACTTCCCGTTGGATTTGGTGAGCCATGGTTCGATGGACTAGAACCTGCACTCGCTAGAGGTTTGATGTCTATTCCTGCGGCAAGAGCAGTCGAATTTGGCCGAGGGGTTGAGGCTGGTAAGATGAGGGGTAGTGAGCATAATGACCTCTGGCAAGAAGGTATGAAGTTGACCGAGGGGGCAGATGGTGCTCTTGGAGGAATGGCTAGTGGTGCTCCACTCCTTGTACGAATTACTTTCAAACCACCAAGCGGTATTTCACTGCCTCAAAAAACATTCAACCAAACAACTGGCATGCTTGAAGAGTTGGTAATCAAAGGGAGGCATGACCCGGTTATTGCCCCGCGTGCTGCACCTGTTGTAGAAGCAGTTGCCCGATTAATTCTCTCCGATTTAGCAAAACAAGGAGGTTATTTGGATGAGTAATATTATTGTTCACAAATTCGGAGGTTCATGCCTTAGAGATAGTGACGACCTCGACAGAATCGCTGAAATCATTACTTCCTTTGAAGGAAGTCCGATTGTAGTCGTTTCCGCACTTTGGGGAATGACTGACCGCTTGATTCGAGCGGCGAACGACTCTATCTATGCTGGAAAATTGGTACGTGATTTGAAATCACAACACCTCAGATTTGCACCAGGGCTTGACCAAGGGCCATTCAAAGAATTATTCAACAAGGTGATGGATGGCATTTCAACTGAATTGGTTCAACTCTCTACCGATGGAGCATCAGTACGCTCAAGAAATCTAATTTTAGCTGCAGGTGAAAGACTCTCTGCCCTTGTAGTCGCTCACAGACTTCACGAATTAGGCCTTGATGCCCATCCTATTGGAGCCGAAGATATCGGCCTCAAACTCAAAGGTAAAGGCAGTGCTTGCCGTATAGACCTCGAACGCTCAAACGAAACTTTGGACAGGTCTGTACTTGTTGGTGTACCAATTCTCACAGGCTGGTTTGGAGAAGGAGAAGATGGTGAACTAGCATTGCTCTCCAGAGGTGGATCAGACCATTCCGCTGCCGCATTTGCAAACTTGATGGGCGCTGAAAAACTGGTCTTGTGGAAGGACGTCGACGGAATCAAGAGGCTTAATCCAAGATGGGGAATTGAGACCGATACGGTACCATATCTCGGATATGGAGAGGCTACGGAATTGTCTAAGCATGGTACACCTGTCCTCCACCCAGCAACCGTCGAGCCTCTAATTTTAGATGGAATTCCACTTGAAATTCGCAATGTTAATTCTGATCGCTCTGTAGCTCCTACCATGATTGGCCCTGATATCTCTGATAGTGGTTTCAAGGCAATTGGATGCCAGCCTGGTGTAGCAATTCTCACTAGCGATAATCCTCTAAATTCCAACCTACTATCTCGGATTGAAGAAGAAGATGTTACAGTATGGTCATTGACTTCGACTCCAGACCAGATGAGGATTATCATTCCAAGTCATTATCTCCATCTAATCGATGACATAATCGATGGAGATGTCGAATTCAAGACTGCAATCATTTCGATAATTGGGGCTGATGAATTCTTCTTGCCAATTGCTCATGAAATCATTTCAGTAAATGAATACGGGATGAGGATAATCATCGAAACAGATGACCTTACAGCCTCTTTAGAGAGTCTGTATCAATCCTTGTTTTCTCGCCAGGATTGCAAATGAGTTGGTAGGTCAAGGGCAAATAACCCTCCAACCACTAGGAAGACGAATAGTGTCCCAAGTGCAACACCATATACCGAAATTAACTCAACAGATTCCTCCATTCTCAATGCCGTCTGTTCTGAAAACAGACCAATGAATGCTGGAAGGATTGTATTTGCAGAGAGCACAAGCATTGCTAAAGTTCCAGCAATTAGCGGATTAATGACCAATGAACGGTGATACTTGCCCACGATTTTCTTGACATTCATCACGTAAACTTCACGTGTGCGGATTGAAGTATCGAGCATACTGAATCTAAGAACACCATTAGATAATTCAAAGAACATTACCAAGAGTACTGCATAAACAACAACTAGAATTGTTAGTAGGAAATCATTATCGGCAAATCCGAAAATATCCTGTGAAAGAGATACCTTTGATGATGCAAATCGTAAGACTGAAAGGATAAACAAGACATATGAAGCAAGCAAATACCTTGCATCTCTACCCATTACACCCCAGAAACCACTACCAACTGCACCGATGACAATTAGTAATTGCATGATGTTTGCAGCAGTGATTGAACCAGTAATTGCAAACCATATTGTTCCAACTGCTGGAGTGACAATATATGTCAAGATTCCAAGAGCGATTAGAACTCCATAGCAACCGAGTTGCAAGTTCTGCACCATCTTATCTGCAGGTAGGAATTTCATCTTTGGAACCAATGGTCCACCGAGTAAACTCTCAATGAATGTTGGAACCTCAACTGTAGGGATTGCATCCTTTGGAATTTCACTACCGGAACCAGCCATAGTTCCTGCTAACTTCTTCCTAGAAGGTGCAGCTGAACGAACGGTCTTTCCATCGTATAGATGTGAAGTATCTCCAGACTTTTGTCCTACCATTAAATCACCTCAGAATCCTCTGGCTCCTGCCAGTGCGGTCGATAGGAGCATGTCGGGCTCCCAATCCATAATATTCACTCCAAGACCTCTCAGTTCGCTGATTACAACGTCTCTTTCGGTCTTCAATACTTCATATCCAGTTCGATCAAGACGCTTTGCGTCGAATTCAAACTCAAGACTTGAAGGTGAAAGAACCGTTACGTCAAAGTTACGAGCACGGAAGTCTCGTAGTGCAGTAATGATAGTTGGATCATCCTCAAGGTTTGATAGCACTATGATTGGGCTACCTTTGTTGATGTGAGGCAAGATGCGATTGACGACTACTTGGAGTGGAATGTTTCCACGAGCCATCGCACCTGCGAGTTTTGTTAATAGCACATACAATTGCTTCTTACCAGTATCTCGGTCAACAGAAACGACTTCATCTCCATAGGTGATTAGACCCACTGAGTCACGTCGGCTAAGGAAGTACTTTGCAAGACTAGCTGCAGCACGAGTAGAGTATACCAATGCATTTCGTGAAACCGGTCCAGTTTCAGAAACAGCACGTGAATCGACAATCAAGATGATGTCGCTTACAGCGTCTCTCTCTCTTTCGTTGACCATTAGCTTACCACTTCGGGCATATGCATTCCAATTGATTGAACGGAAAGAGTCACCATCAAAGTACTCACGTAGTGAGTAAAACTCTGAACCCGGTCCGGGTTGACGGATGTTTACAGCACCAGTGAAAATCTTCGGAACACGGGATTTGACGAATGTTTCTTTGAGGTCTTCCATCTTCGGGAACACAAGGAAGTCGTTGTAGACATGCAATTCCTTTTCCTTGTGAAATAATCCGAAGGGATCCTGGACACGGACAGCCACCGGTCCAAGACTGTAGAATCCTCTGAGAGGACATTCGGCAGTGTATTCGATGAAGGTTTCACGACGAGGACCTAATTCCATCAGAATATAGTTCGCACCTTCCTTGATGCGCATTACTTCTGGAACACGGTCACGTACCTCGAGAATCTTAGCAAGTGCTGAATGATTCTGCATTCGCAGAGTTACACCGACCTCACCATCTTCAAAGACTCGAGCAGTTGACAGTTTGCGCATTGCAGAGACATTGGATAATGACACTCCTTCCTCACCGGTCCACTCTTCGGCTCGCCTGCCACTAGAAGCGACATCGGCGTGACTGCCGAAGAGTGCGGCCCATGTGAGGAAAACGAAGATAACCACAGCAATGGTTACCAACTGAGAATTTCGCAGTGTAAGACCAAGTAAATACATGGCCACTGCTAAACTTCCCAGCATAGCGCTTTTCCGACTCCACATGCTAACGCACCTCTCCTTTTCTCATCAATAATATCTGAAATTCAGACTGTTGGTACTGGAACTTCACGTAGAATAGTCTGAATGACTTCTCCGGATTCAAGTCCCTTGATCTGGTGTTCTGGCTTCAGGATTAACCTGTGTGCAAGTGCTAGTTCTGCAATGGACTTGATGTCATCAGGTGTGACGAAATCGCGTCCACGAAGTGCTGCTGCTGCACGGCTGGTCTTCAGGAGAGCCTGAGAACCACGAGGCGAAGAACCGACGAGGACACGTGGGTCCTCACGAGTTCGGGTAACAACCTCGACCATGTACATACGTAGGGCTGGGTCGACATAGATGTCTTCACAAGCCTGCTGCATAGCAATAACACGTTGTGGGTCGGTGATGACGTCGACATCGACTGCATCCTTACCACGAACGATACGTCGGCGGAGAATCTCGTCTTCATCTGCACGGTCTGGGTATCCAACGCTCATCTTGAACATGAAACGGTCCAGTTGTGCTTCAGGCAGTGGGTATGTACCCTCCTGCTCGACAGGGTTCTGAGTTGCCATAACAATGAACGGGGCTGGGAGTTTGTGGGTGACAGTACCGATGGTAACCTGCTTCTCCTGCATAGCCTCAAGCAAAGCTGCTTGAGTCTTTGGTGGAGCACGGTTAATCTCGTCAGCAAGTAGCAGGTTGCAGAATAGCGGTCCTGGCTTGAAGGTAAATTCTCCCTTCTTTGCGTCATAGATGTTCGTACCGGTGATGTCAGCTGGTAGCAGGTCAGGTGTGAACTGCACACGCTTGAAATCACAACCCAACGCATCTGCGAAGGTGTTGGTCATCAGGGTCTTTGCCAAACCTGGGTAATCCTCGAAGAGCAGGTTTCCATTCGAGAGGATATTGATTAGCACATTGTCAATGACGTGTGCTTTTCCAATAATCACTTTCTGAACTTCGGCGCTGATCGCTTGAGCAATCGCACCGACTGCTGCAAGGCGTTCTCGCACTTCGGGGGTGCTCTGATGTTTGGGCTGGGCTGCAGGGGCCGGCGCTGGGGCAGGCGCTGCTGGGGCAGGGGCAGGTGCAGCAGGCATAGCTGGCGCTTGAGGCGCTACTGGTGCTGGTGCTGGTGGTGCCGGTGCCGGTGCAGGCGGTGCTACAGGCGCTGGGGCCGGTGCAGGTGGGGCTGCGGGGGGGGCTGGTGGTTGCATGTCTGTTTCCTCCTTAGTTGTCATTTTCCCCAACGTCGAATCTGCTGCAATAATTGCCTCAGTTCTTCGTTGGAATAGGATCTCTGCTGGCTGTACAGCAGTTCAATGAGGCGAGGGTCCCTGACCATTGTCTGGATCTCGCTTGGCGTCTTACGTGCCATTTCATCTCGAGTAAGGTCATGGAATTGTCTAACCTTGCTCATCAGTGATTCTCTTACACGTTTCAAATAATCTTGAGGATCGACCTTATTCGGTCTTTCTCTAAATCTAGTGAGGTCGAAAACATGGCGCCAATTTTCCTTCTCTGGTACCACCATTATGGCGATGGATAGTAGCGCCATCAAGTTGAGTACGATTAGCCACTTCAGCATTGTATCGCTGGTTAGCATTACGATTGCTCCCATCGCCTCAGTGAATGGAGAAGACATTGCTGAAGTCACGTGACGGGATTCATCGAAAACAATGTAGAAATTTTCATTGTGACGAGTAATAGTATTCGAGATCTCTTCATTCTCGATTTCCATCATATCTCGCATCAAAGCCATGAAGTACAATCCGTTTCCATGCCAAGAAGTATCACCTGCTTGATTGGATAAAATGTCATCCCAGCAATCATGGTCAGTATACAAATCGGACGTGCATTGCTGCTTACCTGTAACCTCTGCATCAGCAAGGTCCCATAGATGGTTTGCAAATACGGAATGGTCTGAAACGAATACAATGCTTCCAGTAACTGAAACTTGACCTTCACGATCACCCTTTACACGGTCAATTACTTCGATACCTGGATAATCCATTCGGACAATCAATCCGGTATTATTTCCACCGAGTGGGTCGTTCAAATTATTGTTAACATCCATATCTACTGTAGCAAGGAATGCTGAGGTAGATGCATGAGCGAGTACTTTCACATTACGTGTAGAATCTTCTTGGTCTAGAACCTGAACTGCAGTAGGACGGTGGAATAGTACGGGCATTGCGCAATTGTCAACTCTGTCATTGCGTATGTCGTCTTCGCTACATGGCGCTCGGTTTTCATTATCATCAGTCCAAACTTTGTTGACACCTGCAACAGTCCAGAGTCTACGATGGTCATCGGGTTGAACCTCACCAGTTTGCTTTGCGACCTCGTAGTAACGGTATTGGTCGACAACTTGTGAATCAAAGAATTTGACGCCGAATTCTGCTGCGACAGTCTGTGCATTTGTTGAATTAGAAGCAATGATTACCTTTCCACCTTTCTCAGTTACGAACTCGTGAATTGCATTTGCCTCTGCGCTATCAAATGGTTTCTCTGGAGCTGCGATTACCAACATTGTGCGGTGAGGCTCTCTCCAATCATTTACCAGCATTGGTGTTGACATCGTATTTGCAACATCATATCCCATGCCGCCATCACCCGAACCTAAGTCGGTTCTCATGGTAGAGATTTGTTGGAATTGGAGGTTCTCATTTTCCGAATCAGTCACATAGGCAGAGAACACGGTATCTTTACCCATGGATGTAATGACTATTACAGAAGTTGAAAGCAATAGAGCCACGACGAATCCAATGAGCAACCAGGTCTCGAGCTTGATGCCCTCTGCCTCTGTGTCTGCCATTTTCTTCAACTCCAATACGGCGTACGCAACAACGCAGCATTCGTCGCATCTTTGCTACACTCATATAGGTTCTCTAAGTATGATTGGGGGGTAATATTGAGTATCATACCGATATTAGGAATATCATCTACTATGTTTTCTAACAGTAGTCAATAATCTCTACGAAAAATTGCAGCGAAAATTACACACAATAGGCCTGCAACTAGAGAAGGTGCAGGAAGCGAACTTGACTCCACATCATAGTTGGAAATACTTCCATTCGAGTTGCCATCGCTAGCATCATCATTAGGGTCATCTGCTTCAGGTGATTTAACTTGGAATTCCAATTCTGAAGTACTAACCTTGCCGGAACCTTCACTCACAACCGAAACCACGAGAGTACATGCTTTCTCATGGTGACTTGAGGACGCCATTATCTTGAGACCACCCTCCACAGAAGCGGAGAGGCCAATGCTAACATTGCTCATTTCTGAGGTGAATTCTGATCCCATCTGTGGGCATCCTCGAAAATTCGCGCTTGCATCGGCAATTGCATCAGCGCTATTTCCTGTGTTTTCGACCTTTACGAGTAAGCTTTCACTTGTACCAGCCTTTACCGTAACACTTGATGATCCTTCTACAGGCATTACTGTGACTACCAAGTCATGAACCGTTGAGAATTGTAAATCTCTATCGATTTCATCTTCACCCACATTCTGCTCAGCAACCAACTGGATTGCTTTCAGTGAAAGAGTAGCATAGATGGAATCCGCTGAATACAAGTCGCCATTTGAATCAACTCCACTACCGGAAATTATCAGGTTCATTGTTTCATTAGAATTAGCATCGACGGTGATTTTCCCGGGGTCATCAACTTCAAAATCATCTACTCCTGTGACCTCAAATTCTAGGTCAATTGGAGTGGGTCGCGAGTTCGAAACCCAGAATATGATTGTTAACTCAAAGTCGTGATCCTCATCGAGTTGCATTATCACTGGACTCTCCTCGGTTTCCCATCCGATATTCCATTCAGGCGCCTCTACTTGCGCGCTCGACAAAGGCACTGCCAAAAAGGAGAACACAAAAAGAGCACACAGAATTCGCTTCACATTAATCACTCCTCACAAGCCCTCTTGATTAGCACCTTCAGCATGTTACGTCTGTACCTTGGTGGAAGAGCGGTATTGTTCACAGGCTTTACCTCTTTGTAAACCGCGTCAGCAAGCGCTTTGATGTCTCCTGCAGATTCTGCAACCTGTTCATCATGCCTACGTGGAATGCTTTCCAAAGCAGTTGTTGCAAGTCTAAGCGTACTTCTATCTCCATCCTTCCATGCTGCTGCAACTCCAGCTTCAGGGAAGTCCCAAGATTCACGAACTCTGAGTTTTTGATAAGAGCCTGTATACTGTCCTGCGTCATCAGGGAAGGTGATTTTGAGGACGAACTCTCCTGGCCTTAGCACATTTCTCGTCATCCCGTCGAGTTTGAAAAAATCATGAAGGAGCATTTCTCTTCCGCCTTCTGGTCCGATTAAATGGATTGTAGCATCCAGTACCATCAGAGCAGGCGCTAGGTCACCTTGGTAGGTAGCAACACAGAGTTCATTCTGATTTGGAATGACTCTACAATCAGCACCTGTGCCACAATCGCATTTGTGACACCAATCAATACTAGATCTCCACTCTTCGGTTTGATTGAACCAGAAACATCGTGTATCGAGACAAAGATTTCCCCCTAAGGTTGCACTACGGCGGATGAGCGATGATGCAACCTTACCTGCGGCCATTGAGATTAGTGGATGTGCATCACCACTTTCTGCGATATCTTGGAGTCTTGCCATACAACCAATTTCGGTCATAGAAATCGTTGACGCATCCAATCCAACAAGGGATATCACATGCGGTTTTGTATTGATGTGCCACTTGTAATTTGGAATGAGATCAGTACCTCCAGCAATCCAATCGAATTCCTCGCCAGCAGATAATAACTTAGCAGCAATGGCGCAAGCCTCCTCAACAGAAGCAGGATTGTGAAGTTCAAACGGAGGCATCAACATCAATTATCGCCTCCAATTTTACGTTGCTCTTTCTTGAGCCAAGCCGTTCCAGCAAGACCTAGTTCTGCTAATTGTTCTGGAGTCGGTTTTGTAGATGCAACCCAACCTTCTGCCTGATATTCAAGGAGGAGATTTGAATCGAGGCCGAATAGAACTCCGTTAGCATATGCATCGATATCCTCCAACTTTTGACGCCTCTTATCTCTAGTCTCATGGACTTCTGCACGAGCTAGTAACTTATCTTGTAATGGCGAGAGGTCAAGCCGAGGAGTAGGTAGAGTTTCAGGGTCATCAATACCATCGAGTTTCATTTTCTTCGCAATGGCTGCCCATACCTTGTCAGGAGTCAATGGAAGGTCATTGATTCGAATTCCAATCGCATCATAAACTGCATTGACAACAGCTGGAAGAATTGGAAGAAGTGGCCCCTCACCTGCTTCTTTTGCACCGAATGGCCCCTCCGGGTCGCATGATTCAATGAGGATGGGAGTTACATTTGGCATCTCATGTACACTTGGAATTTTGTAATCCAATAGATTTGCATTCTGTAAATGTCCGGTCCGACCATACACCATTTGCTCGGAAAGAACCTGACCAAGACCCATGTGGCATGAGCCGATAATTTGGCCTTCAACGGCTAAGGGATTGAGGGCTTTTCCACAATCATGAGCAGCCCAAACATCAGTACATGAGATTAAACCTGTTTCAATATCTACCTCTACTTCTGCTACATATGCTGAAAACGAATATGCTGGTGCTAAGCCAGCAGCAGCGCCTTTGTGCACACCACCCATTGGAGGGCTTCGATATGCACCGGTAGCGATTAGAGCACCCTTATCCTCCTGGGCTTTGTGCAAAGCCTCTAGGTATGAAATACCAATTGCTGGGTCGTGCTTGCAGTAGATTCTGCGATCATTTAGAATTAATTTTTCAGATTGGTCACCAAGAATTTCACACGCTGCTACTAGCAACTCATCCTTGATTTCAAGTGCAGCACGTATTGCTGCATTTGCATTCATGAAAGTAACACGAGAAGAATAAGATCCAAGGTCAACTGGGCTGGTATCGCTCTCATGACTACGGACGTGAATCATTTCAATCGGTAAGGCTAGGACTTCAGCCACGACTTGGGCAATTACAGTAGTAGAACCCTGGCCAATTTCAGCGGCGCCTGTGTGTACTGTTACTCCACCGTCCATGTCAACCTGAATATGAACAGTAGCGTGAGGGAAATTGTGTGGGTCCCAATGGATTGGTAAACCTGAACCTGAAATGAAGAAGCCACAACCAATTCCGATGCCTTTTCCAAGTGGCATCTTTCGGAATTTTTCATGCCAATTTGACTGTCTACGAACTTCGTGCAATGCTTGACGCATTCCATTTGAAGTAATACGGAATCCAGTAATTGTACTAGAATTGGGAGGTAGTAGATTTGCCAAGCGTAGATCGATTGGATCAACCTGTAATTGTTCAGCCATATCATCGAGTCCAACCTCGATTGCACAACGAGTATTCACGGCACCATGGCCCCTCATAGCGCCACTTGCTGGTTTGTTAGTCCAAACCCTTGCCCCAGTATAATAGAAACTTCCCAACTCATATGGTGCAGTTGCTAGAACTCCGTTGTAGTATGAAGTGACATGGCCAAAAGAGGCAAATCCTCCACCATCGATTAGGGCATCGATATCGAATCCAGATATTCGTGCATCCTCATCAGCATACATCTGGACTTCGATAAGGCTAGGGTGGCGCCCACGGTTAACCCAGAATACCTCTTCTCGGTCAAATGTAATTCGTACTGGCTTTCCTGATTTTCGCGCCAATATTGCTGCACACATCTCATGAGGGAATGGGTCGGACTTACCGCCGAATCCTCCACCTACAAAGGTTCGAATCACATTGACTTGATGCATTGGTACATCGAGTACTGTAGCTAATGCTCGGTGGGCATAATGAGGTACTTGCTGAGGAGTATAGAGTTGAAGACGGCCATTTGAGTCCCAATGTGCAACGACGGCATGAGGCTCGGTGAAGCCATGGTTTACTCCCTTGAATTTCCATTTCCCATTGTGCATTGCCGTTGGATTTTCAACCATCGAACGGTCGCCGAATTCTTGGAAAACGCGCTTCTGAACATTTGTGTTCCCTACATGATATTGGCCTCTCCAATGGATTGGTTCATCCACATCCTCTAGGCCCTTGCGCATATCGTGAATCGAGTCTAGCACCTCATATTCGACATTGATTAAGGCTGCTGCTTCTCTTGCTGTAGCTTCATCTACCGCTGCGACACACGCAACTAAATCCCCTACATGTCGAACCTTCTCAACTGCCATTGCATGTTCATCTTTTGTTACAGGAAGAACTCCAAAACTGGTAGGAGCATCGGCACCTGTTGCAACTGCTAATACGCCCGGTAATGCTTCAGCAGCACTGGTGTCAACCGATTTGACCTTTGCATAATGGTGTGGTGAGCGAACTATGCGCCCAATTATTTCACCTGGAAGACGTACATCATCACCATACCAAGCCTGTCCCGTAACCTTGGCATTTCCATCGACAAGCGGCGTTCTCTTTCCAACAATAGTTCCAGTACGAGCACTATCATGAATATGAGCTCCTGCTGGCTGTTTCTCACGCCCTCCTTCCGTCTCTGGGATATAATCGAGATCACGTTCAGCCATATTTGGCCTTGAACCACCAGAACCCGGCGGGGAGAAGGTCTGCTTTCCAGCAACCCTCTTTCCATCGACTCGCTTTTCGGAGGTCCCAGCCCCTGGTTGCTGTCTGTATCCTCCCGACATGAAATCAACTCTCTTGTCCCGAAGGCGATACTGGACCGTCTGGGCCAGAAGGGTGAGGGTCAGGATGAGCATCGCTCACCGGTGGATTTGATTCGACTTCACCACGATGAATCGCTGCTGCTGCTTGAATTGATTCGATAATCTGCTGATAGCCTGTGCATCGGCATAAATTTCCTTCAATAGCACAGGCGACCTCTGAATCGGTTGGGTTCGAATTATTGTTCAATAGAGCCTGCGATGTGATCAAAAAGCCCGGCGTGCAAAAGCCGCACTGCGAACCTCCATGCTCAGTGAAGCACTGCTGAATTGGTGCAAGATGTGCTCCGTCTGAAAGGCCTTCAACAGTAGTAACTGAGCGCCCTTCAGCCTCACTGGCCATCGTCAGGCAAGAGAGTCGTGGGACACCGTCTATCATCACAGCACAGCATCCACAAGTACCCATGTCACAGCCGCGTTTTACTCCAAGTGTTCCCACTTTATCTCTAAGGACATCGAGTAATATTGAATTCGATGGTGCAAGAACCTCGTATTCCTGCCCATTTACTTCGGCTTTCCAAATTCGATTAGGTGTCGCTGGAATCATCGCGATGTGTTCATCACCAACCATTCTTGGGCACCTACGGTGCCACCGAAGACGAAGCCCTCTTTCAGCATTGGCCCAATAATGCTAGATTTTGTAGGACCTAATTACTGGTTTTTCGAAGTAAAATAACCTCGTGATCATCTATGCCAATTCTCGGCTCAGTCCACTCTTTATCCCCAGGTAATATCAGGCCATCACCAATTGCTACTAGCCTTGTAGCAATCACCTTCTGAGAAGCGCACAACCTATCCCAATCAAAGTCGGACTGACGCCATCGCTTCCACATTGACAATTCCCTCCAAGCACGAACTCCACGAGCGTATAATTTCAATTGCAAACGAGCAGCTATCGGTAGCCACCACAACATCAATGGATAGATGAACCAAACTGGCATAGAAAACAAAAATGGTAGTATCACGCCAAAATCAGAAAAATAGTTCAGTGGGCTTGCATCATTAGTGATAAACCAAGTCATAATCCATGCTGCAAATAACCACCAAAGTGGATAGAGGGTCATCGCTGTATAGAGTTTCATAGCACCGCGTCTAGACTCGTTTTTCAACTTCTTGAAAACGACTCTATCTGCTAGAATTACACATAGATATGGAATTAGAGACCCGATGATTGCAGACCATGTTACAAAGCCGAGCATGAAAGACCAAGCAAAGCCCCACCACCAAATCGATGTAAGGAAACCTTTGGTGCTTACACTTTCAGGCTTTGAATCCAAATCAGTTGGATGTAGTCCCAAACTTTCAATTCTCGAGAGGTGGCCTCTAATGTCATTCTCGATAGCTTTGCATTTTTCGGGTTTCTCGGTTGCAAGCCATTCCCATGCTGCTCTGACCCGTCTTGCTCCAAGGACAGATTCTCCGTAAGATTGGCGCACTTTAAGTTCGGGATTACGCCTAACTCTCTCGGCATGAATAATACCTCTTGCCTTCCAAATGAGTTTGCGATCTTCCCAATTACTTCGTGAATGTGATGCCCTATTCATCTCGGCTTTAATCAGGTCGGTAAGGCCCTCTACGGTGTCATTTTCTCTAACCTCTACCGGCCTATCAAATACCAATGCAACACGCTCTCGAAATTGATGCTTTTCGCTATAGTGGATGCCAAGTGGGACGATGACAGGAGGGTTATCGGGTGATATCTCGCGTGCTCTTATAGCAAGTCTAGCCGAACATGCCCTAATCTGTTCGACTCTGGGGTTATCATGTGCATCTCCTTCTGGAAATACCACTACGTTACCACCAACAGCTACACTCTTAGCAACCATCTCTAATTCTGCTCTATCATCAATCAAACCATCAAAGGGAACTTGACCCTTGATATTGGCATTCAATAGCATTCTATCGAATATTCCACCTGGATGCCATGAGACAATGATTGAACCTCTATCACTTGGAACATTTTCAGCATCGACGATGTCAACCTCTCTGAACCAAGTGGACATTAGGACTCGACCGAACCAACTGCGGAGCCCCATAGTTCGCACAAAGCGTTGTTACTCTTGACATCTATCCCGGCATACACCAATATCTTCAATTTACAAAGTGAATGAACATTTCAACAAATCCACCGGATGCGAGGATTCAAACAAGGTGGCTGAGTCGCGCGGAGCGCGGTGAAGAACATGAATACCCTCAAGCGAATTCTCAGTATGTCTGCACTCGTACTATTGGTGACTCCAATGTTGGTTGCAACTATCCCCGTTGCAGCCGAGCAAAACGAAGAACCCATTGGCTGGTGGACTGAAACAACTGTTGACCGTGATGGAAACGGTGTAGGAGACATGGTAGAGCGTTACATGTATCATCCATTATTCCTTGATGATGATGGTAGAATCTCTTTGATTTTTGATTTCGATCACACTCCAACTAATGATGATATTGCGATGTTAACATACGAACTCGATTATGAGCACCAATTCAGCCTTCCCGGAATCGATGCTGTAGCAGGAACTATTCCCGTTGTTGAAATTCTAGATGCTAGAGACCTTCCTGGAATAGTTATGATTGAACTTGATGGAATTCTCGAAGTAACAAATGGTGATGCTCGAGTCGGACACGGAGTCGATGTTACATTCGAAGAAACTGGCTATGATGGCTCAGGTACAACAGTAGCCATCATCGATACTGGACTCGATGGCCTCCATGCGAGCATTGACGATATGGATGATGATAACTCAACTGATGACCACAAGATTCTCGCATTCTACGATGCTGTAAACAATGCTAGCAACACAAATGGTACCGATTTCCCTTACGATGATCATGGGCATGGCTCCCATTGTGGAGGAACAACTGCAGGCACTGGAGCCCCAGACTACGAACATGTAGGAATGGCGCCTCAAGCACACCTTGTGGGTGTCAAAGTTCTCGACGGTGGAGGTTCTGGTAGTTTCGCTGGAGTAATGGCTGGGATGCAATGGACAATCGATACCATGCACAATTACAATACTCGAGCCGCATCTATGAGCCTAGGTGGCCCAGGTGCTATTGAATGGACTTCATCTGAAGAAGACAGTGTCAACCGCATGGCTAATGAGATGGTTCGAAGTGGAATCGCACTCTTTATCGCTGCAGGAAATAACGGCGTGAGTGCTCAAATAGGCACTCCGGGCTCTGCAGAAGATGTCATCACAGTTGGTGCGCTTGACAAAGATACAGGCATCGCACCATATTCTAGCCAAGGACCAACTGAAGAAGGAAGAGTCAAACCAAATATCGCATACATGGGTAGTAGCATCATGTCAGTAGCTGCGAATACTGGTGATGGTTATACAGCAATGAGTGGCACAAGTATGGCAACCCCCGGGGCTGCTGGTGTTGGGGCCCTGATGTTTCAGGCTGACCCGGACCTCTCTCCTTTCGACATTCGAAATATCATGCAGGAAACTGCAACTTATCGCGAATGCCATTACATGGCAAAAAATGAACCATGCGCAGAGGATTTTATTCCAAAGAATCGCCAAAATAACGTCTACGGACACGGTCACACAAATTCCTATGAGGCTGTAATGGAGGCTGCGCAGCGTTCATTCACTTTCAACAAAAATATAACTCTAACATTGTCTAATCAAGCAAGTATGAATGGAGACATACATCTTTCCCCGGGAGATTCTATTCGCGTCGAAGTAACCGAAGGCACAGATACCGTTCAATGGATGAGTAATGACCTACGCGATGGATGGTCCAATATCCATTCTTACGAACACGGCGATGTAGTGTATCTCACATACGAAGAAATTGCACATGAACTCGAACACCTGCCCGGTACTGAACTCGCTGGTAATCACACCCTTTCGATGCGTGGAATTAAAGGAACGGATTCAAGTCCATTGATCACATTAGATATTATGTTAGGAGAACCTTTGATAGAGGAAAGTGTTGAATCATCCTTGAATTTCAATTTCATTCTCTGGGGCTCTTTGACAGCAGCGGTATTGCTTAGCGTTATTCTCGTAGTTGCAACGGTTAAAAATGACCGTACTCAATACA
>Ga0066846_10000009_pt1 | contig 87454 bp, 78 predicted proteins | sample ETNtaG_33_FD_65489 | JGI IMG/M metagenome (GOLD analysis project Ga0066846, IMG submission 65489) | Marine microbial and viral communities from oxygen minimum zone, Eastern Pacific Ocean - ETNP201310SV76 | ecosystem: Environmental > Aquatic > Marine > Oceanic | place: Pacific Ocean: Eastern... | reverse complement strand
AGGACTTAAGACCAACAAATGGTTTATTGAAAACTCTCGAGACCATGCAGAGAAAATATTATCTACTATTATTAAAGACCTCTAGTTTTTATATATCTTAATTACTTCTCCTTTTTTTATAACTAAATCTACATTTTGAAGCAGCGAAATATACTTCAAAACATTTCCTTTTACTGCTATAATATCTGCTTGTTTCCCAGCAGTTATTGTTCCAACTTTATCTGAAACACCCATAAAGAAAGAAGGCCAATATGTTGCAGATTTTATTGCGTCAAGAGGATCAACATCCATAATATTAACCCAAACATCTAATTCATTCCAGGTGCTTTGAGAGTGAAATTTCATTGGAATACCACTATCTGTTCCAATCATCATTACAACCCCTGAATTTCTAAGTTGATTAAACTTTCTTTTTAATGTTGGTTTTCTAATTGGTGTTAATTGAAAGTATGGAAGCTCACCAGGCTTTAAAATTGATTTTTTTATATCGGTTATAATTGAATCCGGTAAACCTAAATGCCATGAATCATTATCAAGATGCTCATTGCTTTTTATAATATCTGTATAATTGTATAGTCCCTCTATAGTTGGTGTCCAGAATAATGGACCTATGTTCATTTGCCCTGTTCTCTCGTTGATCATTTCTATAATATCATCTGGATATTTTGGAGCTGATGATAGTCCTGTATGTTCAAAATTATCAATACCTGCTCTGAGTCCTAATCTAATTTCTTCAGGACGGTGAGAATGAGCAATAACTTTCAAGTTATTTATATGGGCCTCATCTACAATTGCAGACAATTCTTCATATGTCATTTGGTCTTGATCAATAAGTTTGATCACATCAACACCAGCATTTGCTAAGGTTTTAATTTTATTTCTTGCATCCCTTTCGCCATTTACCCCCCATCTAAATTGTTCAGTTCCTGGATAAGGTTTTTTTTGAATAAATGGACCACTTACATACATTGTTGGACCAGGAATCTCTCCTATATTTATTTTATCTCTAACTGCTATACTTTCATCAAGTGGACCCCCTAAATCTCTTGCACTTGTAACTCCCGCCATAAGAAGTTGATGAGCTGATGAAGGCATAATTACATCTTTAAATAGTTTTGGATATGTTTTATCCCAATAATCATAATCTGAATGACCATTTATCATTAGATGAACATGCATATCCCAAAGACCTGGCATTACAGACATCCCTTCAGTACTAATTATTTCATAATCACTACTTATCTCTATGGTACTTGTTGTTCCAACTTCTATAATTGTTTCATCTTCTATTAATATTACACTGTCATGTATTGGAACATTCCCATATCCATCAATTAAAGTGCCCCCTACTAAAGCCTTCTTTTGAGAAAATGAGAAAAATGAGATCATTAATGATGTATATAATAAAATGTTTTTCATATTCAAATTTAAGAATTAATTGCTTTAGATAATAACAAATGGTTTATTGAAAACTCTCGAGACCATGCAGAGAAAATTATTTCTGAAATTTTAAAGGACTAATCAAGTTTAGTTTTATCTAATTCAACTATTGTATTTAATAATACATTAGCTCCCTTATAAATCATTTCAAAAGAAGTAAACTCTTCAGGTGAATGACTAATTCCATCCCGACTTGGAACAAAAATCATCGCAGTAGGAGCAATTAGTGCCATATCCTGTGCATCATGCCCTGCGCCAGATGGCATAACCTGAGCAGAATACTTAAAATCTTCGGAAGCTTCTTTGATTATATTCATTATTCTCTTATCCATTAGAGCTGGATCTCCAGTTGCGTCAATAGGCTCAAATTCAATTTTAGTTGAAGTTTTTTGAGCAATAATTTTTGCATTTTGATTTATAAGATTGAACATATCTTGAATCTTTTTTGAGCTTAAGTCTCTGAGCTCAAGACTTAAGTTTACAAAGCCTGGAATAACATTAGGCACACCTGGCTTTGCTGTAATTCTCCCAACTGTTCCTACCTGAGCTCCTTCAAAACTATTTACTACCTTATTTACCATAAGAATAAATTGGGCTGCTGCTATCATTCCATCTTTTCTATCACTCATAGGAGTTGTTCCTGCATGATTTGCAAAACCATATATATTTACATCCCACCATTTAAGTCCAACGATTCCTTCTACTATACCTATATCAATATTATTTTTATATAATTTATTTCCTTGCTCAATATGCATTTCCAGAAAAGCATGTATATCTCCCTGTGCTCTTTTAACTTCAAAAATTTTGTTGGAATCCCCTCCTATTCTATTAACTCCCTCTCCATTTGTATATCCTGAAACAGTTTTTACCATTAATGTTCCTTCATTTATTTTACCTGCCAATGCCCTGCTTCCAAGAAGTGCACCTTCCTCATTAGAAAAAATTATCATTTCTAAAGGATGATCTAATTTTATATTTTTACTAATTATAGTCTCTAGAACTTCAATACTTGCAATCACACCTACTTGACCATCATAATGACCACCATTTGGGACAGCATCAATATGCGATCCAAAAGAAATTGGTTTAAGGTTTTGTTTATTCCCTTCATAAAATGCGATTACATTTCCAGCAAAATCAGTATGAACTTTAGCACCTAAACTTTTAAGTTTGTCTTTTAAATAGATCCTTGCCTGAATATCAAAATTACTATATGCAACTCTATCATTTCCCTCATTTGCATTATTACCAAATTTTTTAAGATTATAAAAGTTTGTTTCAATCCTTGACTTATCGACTTTATAATTTTGACCAGATAAATTAGAACTTACAAAAAACAATAAAAGAAGAAGAATATTTTTCATTTTATTTTCCATTCATTGCTTTAGATAATAACAAATGAAAATGATGGACACCTTTCTCCATAGTTGGTGAAAATCTACCCGTCGAATAATATCTAGAGTTTAATCCTTTATGAACACCTTCAACAACAAATTCATCTTCTCTTTCAACTTTATCTAGACCAGATCCAGCACCACTATCCAGTTTTGTTTCATCAAGCACATAACTTAAGTATGCAACTTTTGTTTTATTTCTGTTAATAGGCTTAACAATATTCATAGAAAGTCCCCAAGGATAAAAGTTTAACATAAAATTTGGATATATCCAATAATAATATCCTGCTATGTTTTTACCATAGTCTTGATGTCCTTTAGGGAAATCAAAAACATTATCCCCATCTTTTGCATACCCTATTTGTACATTAAAATAATCATCAATTTCAGTTTCATAAGCTCCATGATCTAGAACACTATTTAAATCATCATGTACAAAAGGGATATGAAAACCTTCTAGATAATTATCACAATATAAAGCCCAATGAGAGTTTACCATATAGTCTTTACTTAAATCAGATCTATAATCTAAATGATCTAGGTTAAGAAAGGAGACCCTCTCATATATTTTAGCAAATACATTATCTATATCAAAATTCGGTTCAAGTCCAACAAAAATAAATGGACCTAATTTTTCCAGGGGGAATCCTCTAAGGCTATCACATTCTCTTGGGAAATCCTTAGCTGTTTGAAATTCTGGCATTGAAATAAAATTGCCATCTAAATCAAATTTTCTTCCATGGTAGAGACACTTTAAGTCTTTTACCTGTCCTGTATTATGGATGATAATATTTGCTCTATGAGTACAAACATTAGACAAACATTTTAAACTTTCATCTTGGTTTTTAACAATTAGCAAAGGCTCATTTATAAACCCTTGCATAAATTCAAATGGATAAGTATTTACATTTATTGGAAGTATTGAATTATGTCCAACAAACTGCCATGAATTAGCAAAAACCTTTTCTTTAACTTCCTCAAATTGCTCATCATTTTTATAAAACCTTGATGGCAGTGTTTCGGCTTTATTTATATCAGGATCAACAAAAAAATTATTCATTTTATTATAAAATTTCTTTATAAATATACATATTAGATTTACACAAGAAAAAAAATACACGACTTCTCTTAATGGGAAAACACTAACTATAACAACTTAAACTATTCAATTGAAAAAAAAAGTATTTCTGTCTTTATTCATGTTAGTCCTTATAAACGGAATTGCAAATTGTCAATCTGAAGATTTTTTAGATGAATTTGAGAAATTGATTGATAATGAAAACGTTCAACTAATCCCTGATAAAATGATCATTACTCAAAAAATTTTTTGGGGAGAAAAGGGTTTATTAAGAAAAGTGGAAGATTTTAATAGTGGCAATTCAAGTTTAGATAGCAATGCTATGGGGGCAGTTGAAGCATTACGGTTTCCAAATGTGATATTTAGATCAAATAGTATAGAGCATAATGGAGAAACTATTTATATAGCAGGATCACTTGAGTTTCATGGCATAAAAAAAGATATAGAGATTGAAGCTGAAATAGAAGACACAGAAGATCTTATAAAAATTTATACAACCTTCAAGGTAAAACTTTCTGATTTTGAAATAAAAAGACCATCACTGTTTCTAAAAAAAATAGAAGATGAAATAGCTGTAGAGATAAACTTAACTTTTTCTCCCAGTTAATGTCGGTGGAACCTAATCGAAACAAATCCTAAAACTTTTGGTAAAGAGGCTTTCCAGTAATTCCATGTATGAGCTCCATCTCTAACTCTATACTCATGCTTAACCCCTTTCTTCTTCATTGCCAGATGTAATAAACTACTATCTTCATATAAATAATCATCATCACCACAGTCAAGATACCATGCAACTGAATTTAACTCTTCTGTAGATAATTTATCAATTAAAATTAGTGGATGGTTTGCATTCAGTAAGTTTTGAGTTTCAATTTTATCATTAAAATAGTAATTATATCTACTTATCCATTTTTGAAAATCATCTATATCTTTAGGCCCAATCGCTGGACTAAGGGGTGCAGCAGAAGAAAAAAGATCAGGTCTATGAAGGGCATAAACTAATGTACCTCCACCTCCCATAGATAGTCCTGAAATAGCTCTGTATTGTTTCCCTTTTTTTATTCTATACTCTGATTCAACATGCGGAATAAGCTCCTCAAAGAAAAAGTCTTCATAAAACCAGTCTCTATCAGGATAATTAATATAACCTGTAACTCCAGTATTAGCATCAGGCATTACTATTATCATCGGAGTAGATATCCCGGAATTTATTGATTCATCTGTAATTCTTTGGACATCTCCTAGTTTAATCCATCCTGTTTGGTCGTCTCCTAGACCATGAAGTAAATACAAAACAGGATAGCTTCTTTCTGATGAATCATAATCAGCTGGTAAATAAACAGCATAACTTCTTTCTTGATTTAATATTTTACTATTCACCTTAAGATTGTCAAATACTCTACTGTCTTGAGACAAGACAAGAGTTGACGTAAAAAGAATAGCGATTTGAAATAGTTTTCTCATAATAATCACAGTTAAAACAATATAATCATAAATGTATTACCTTTATTTATTAACCAAAAACGTTAGATATGAAAAATTACATAACAATTTTACTAATGAGTCTGGCAATTATAGGTTGTCAAGCTCCAACTGCAGATCCAAATGGAAGAACTTTAATAGATCCTTCGGATTTAATTGCAGTTTCAGATGCTTTTGATGATGCATTAAATTCTGCAGATATTGAAAAACTATCATCTATGTTAAGTGAAGATGTTTCTTGGGCTTTCCCTAATGGTGTAACCGTTGAAGGAAAAGAGGCAGTTACTGAACTTCTTACAGGTGTATCTCAAATTTGGACTACTATTGACCAAAATAGTGGAGATACAGTACACCTTGGTGTAACAGGTGGTGAAGAAGGAGAAGAATGGAAAGTGCTACTTAGCTGGGGAGAGGCAACATATGCAAATGAAGCTACATCTATCAGTATACCTTACCACCAAGTAACATGGTTTACTGATGATAATCTAATAGCTGGGATTTCTGGACTATATGATAGAACAGAGTTAGTAGCTAGCTATGATGAAGATCCTATAAAGTAAACACATTTACTTTTATATTTAAAAACCCTCAAAATTAGTTTTGAGGGTTTTTTTATTTTAAAGTCAGTTATCATTGACTCCTTTTAGACTATTAACCAATTAATATTAGACTAAAAACAAATACAATTCCAAAATATGAATTTAATTTGTTTTAACTATCAATTGGTTGAATTAGTTATTTACAAGATTTCAACAATTATTCTTGACTAACATTCTTTGCCACATATTGTATTAATGAAATTATCTTTCCATCAACAATATAATATGATTCATGATTTTGATTAACATATCCTTCTGAGTCATCAGTAGGAGGATAGGTTACAGTGAATCCAGCCTGAACATGTTCACCACCAATAGATGGATCTAGATCTACAGAAAATGAATAGTCATATGTCCATGAAACAGATGTTCCTGAAGTCATTGCTTCAACAAAATCATCGAATGTATTACTTGTTTTCCCTTCATAAGAAGTAAAAACAAGAGAATCTGCAAAATAAGGTCTCATTGCTTCATAATCCTGGGTAGCCCAAAGACCATCAACCGTAGAAACAATATCAATTGCATCTTGAGTACCTAAATGCCATTGCATTTCAGCATTCTCACCTGTAACAAAACCAATAGTCCTTTCAGGTGCATCACATGATCCAAGCAATAAAGCAATAGATAACATGAATAGTTTAGATAAATTTTTCATTTTAAATTGATTTTTGAATAAGCGTAAAGATAAGGAATACAATATTAGCAGATTTATGCTATTGTACTATTTTTATAATGTATCATTTTTAATACACTAAATTAGATATAAACTAACTTATTTAAATAAATATTTAAAATATTAAATATATATTTGTTTATAATTACTATAATTAAATTTAAATAAAATAATATTTCGTATTAATAATACATATAAATAATACATTAAAAATGACAAAAATAAACCTATTCATCATTATATTGCTATTTTCTTCATGTAGTATAGAATTATTTCGTAATAACACAGAAAATGAAAAAGAAGATAGTGTTGATATAGCATATTTTACGTCTATTGGATCTGAAAAACTTGGATTCCCATTTTCTGACGCTACTATAGTAGATAATATTATATATGTTTCAGGACAGGTAGGAAACTTCCCTGGCACTACAGAATTAATTTCTGGAGGTATTGAACCTGAAACAACACAAGCACTTAATAATATAAAGTCAATACTAAATCAGATAGGAAGTTCAGCTGACAATATTTTTAAATGCCTTTGTATGCTGTCTGACATTGATGATTATTCAGAAATGAATAAAGCATACAGAATGTTTTTTGAAGAAAGCGAAAAACCATCTAGAAGCACTTTTGCAGGAAGTGGATTAGCCTTAAACGCAAAGATTGAAATAGAATGCTGGGCAGTTAATAAGTAGTTATTTTCTAGGAACCCTAACTTTTAATTCGGAAATAAGCTCTAACAATAATTCATCTGCTTTATCGTCAGCAACAGATCTTTTTTTAGTATCAAATTCATTGTAAACAGTTTCAAAGTGAGTTGCAGTTTTCTTATTAATTTTCTTAAGAAGATATGCTTCTTGAACTCTACTTAAAAAAATACTTTTTGAATTAATTGTCATACTGGCTTAAAATTATAAAAAAATAGATACTACACAACTTATTCTCAATAAAATTGAGACTATAAGCCAAATAAATATTGGAATTTTAAAAATAATTGTGATTTATTTACAACATAATGAGGTGAGTTATAATCTGGAAAATCTTGAATAGCATTTTGATTTCCCCCAATATAGAAGATTGTATCTGGATTTGGCGTCCATGAAACAAGTGGTTGAAAGAAAAACTTTTTTGAAAAGTCATTATACTCAGATATAAACCTGAGGTTTAGATCATTTGTAAATTGGTATCTTAAATCAAGCCTTCCAATATAACCCTTAAAATAAAAGTCATCACCATCTAATTCCTTTATTGCCGAATAGCTTATTGAAGGTTTTATTCTAAAATTGTTATTTACTGTTACTTCAACTGAGAAATTAATATTTTCTCTATCTCCCAACTTTAAATCCCTATAAGAAATATCTGGGCCCCAAGTATAGAATAAAGAAAAGTTTAGAAAACTAGAAGGGCGAGTAGACATTCTAATCCAATGATTTGTAAAGTTTTCAAACTTAGCATCTAAATGTGTTTTCACAAAGTTATACTCATAATTATAAAGGATATTTGTATTTAATATTGTTAATACTTGAATGTAAGCTTGAAAATTAGATCTAGACAAATCATTATTTTGATTATACTCAAAGTCTTGTTTAAGACTAATTCTATAGTTTTTTAATAATTCGCTGTTTGGAAATTGGTGATAACTATGCCAAAAAGAGTATTTTTTTAAATCATTTTCGGTTATGAAGCCATTATCTGATCTAAATCCTGCTGAAAGATCTGTGTACTGAATAAAAGACCTCCAATTTTCAGTTTCTCTTCTGATCTCTGCATAGAGTGCGCTTCCACTAATTTTCTCTCCATCTAACCTGACTGTATAATCTCCAAATTTTTTGTCTGATTCAATCCAATCAGCTATTGGCTCTTTATTTGAATTTACAAAATATTCTAACTCGAACTTCCATATGTTAGAAATCTTAAAAAGTGCATCTACTCCAAATAGATTTCCATAGGCGCCGCCTTCATAAGATCTATTTGAACTTAAAACACCAATTTGAGCATTGGAATTTATAAAATTCTGATATCGAATTATATTGCTAAAACTCTTTCCTCCAACCCCAGAAAAAGACTCATATTGAGTAGGCACCAAATATGGAGTCTCTTCATCAAAAGCAGACAATAAATACAATCGAGATTTTTTTCCTTGATTTAATATTTTACCAGCAAAAGATGGATTGTTAATAGACCTGGAATAAAAAACATCCAAAGCATAGTCCATAGCATCAATACCTCTATTAAAAAAAGGTCTTTTCTCAGGATAATTGATTGCAGTTGGTGAATTTATATCAATTTTTGTTGCATCTGCTTCAACCTGAGAAAAATCAGGATTTATTGTAGCTTCTAAAGATAAATTCTTACTTAACTCTATGTTAGCGCCAATCCCATATTCTAAATTTGGCGTTAAATAATTTATACGATCATAATATTTAGTCCTCTCACCAGATAAGTTTGAGCTTATATATGGTAAAAGGTCAAAGTTCTTCTCTATTTTGATATCATTCATAACAATTGTATGATCAATCTGACACAGCTTACATGTATTGTCTCTATCTTGCTTACTACTGTACACCCTAGATTTTGCTCCTTGTTTAGTAATATCTCTATAAAAAGTACTTATGTTAATTTTCCATCTTTGATTATTTCCACTGGGAAAAGGAATCACTGAAAAAGGAATTATAAACTCAACCTCATATCCAAAATCAGTATATCTTCCTAAAGATTTAAAATCAAAATTTGCATCTTGAGTCCAGCCAGAATCATGCCCTGAATATCCTGTTGCCTCAACTCGTATTCCATCACCCTGACTTCCATATAAATTAGAAGTTAATCCAATGTTATTTCTTGCATCTCCAAAAGTATCAAGGTGGATGTTAGCAAAATCATCGTCAAACAAAGTTCTACTATCTCTTGGATGGATAGAAGCAATAACTTCATCTCTAAATGCCTTAAAACCAACGTATAAAAAAGTATCTGTATAAATCATATATCCTGTAGTCTTATATGATGGTCTTATGTTATAGCCTGGATCATGTTCATATATAATTTCTAATTCAACTGAATTTTCTAACTCTTGATCAGAAAGAATTCCATCTAAAACAAATTTAGCTTCATCTGCCTTATTAAGATTCAAAATATTTTCTTGAGAAAATGAGTATGTACAAATAAAAATTAAAAAGAGGGTCTTACGATTCATGAGATTTATTTTTCTATAATTTAATTAAAAAATTACTTCTTAATGAAAAAATTTTTTACTTGAGTTGAAAATCTAATCCAAAAAGCAAATAGTATTCCAAAAATTCCAGTAATCCAATAAACAACAAATAATAACTTAAAAAAATCTTTTTTATCTGAATTTCTTACTTTTTTCTTGAATTCTTTATAGCTGAGATTTTTCATTTAGAGCAGTTAAAATTAAATTTAATCATACAAATTTAACATTTTCATTTATGTATTCTAGAATCAAATATATAAGATTGATATAAGAATAAATATATTAGAATTAAAATTTGTATTCCAAACGAAATCTGAAAGTGTCTGATGTATCCCAACCAACTCTAAATGTAACTGCTTTATACAGGTAGTCGATTGCAATAGTTGCATTCTTAGATGACTTATACCAAAACTCTTTTTGAATCAATAGATTAAATTTTGGAAATTGGTATATTAAAGCTGGCTTTAAGGTCGGTTCACTTTTTTCTATTTTATAGTGTAATGGTATAGATAAATATAATTTAGAAGAATCTTTAAAAAAGTTACGCTTATAAGTAATTCTGTTTTCTAATTTATCACTCCTATGTCGAAGTGCTATTCCTTTATGTGCTATTGATAGATATGAGTTACCATTAGTTCTAATTTCATAACTAATAGATGATGTGGATGTAAACTGACCTGTTCCCTTACTTTGAGAATAAGTTATAGATGTGAATAATAGTAAAACAAAAACTAATTTTTTCAAATATCTTGCTTGTAATTTTCAACAAAATTAATGTTGATAGATTAACAAAGGTTTATGCTAATGTTAAGAATAAGTTAGGTTTTATTATGCATTATGTTTTGAAAGTTCAGTGACAGCATTAACTAGTGCATCCAATTCTTCAGTTGTAGTGAATACATTCGGGCTAATCCTACATCCCCTAACATTTGCTCCATCAATTGCGACTGTAAAAATTTTAAATTGATCAAATAAAAGTTGAGCCATTTTACCAGGACTAATATTTGTTAATCCAACATTCCCAATCCCACAACTTCTTTGGATATCCTCAGGTGTATTTATAATAATATTTTTCTTTCCTCGTAATTTATCAGACCAATATCTTTGTAAGAATCTAAGCCTCTTTTCTTTCTTTTTTACACCAATCCAATTTATATAATCAATAGCATTGGATATAGCAATGTCAGTATGAACAGGATGTGTCCCAGTATGGTTTAATCTTTTTATATCATTTAAATCTTTTGATCCACTTGCAAAAAATGACCAAATTTTTCCAATATTTTTTTTATTTACATATAATAAACCTGCACCTAATGGCGTGGATAACCACTTATGAAGACTTGAAGCATAATAGTCACATCCTAAATCATCAATAGAAACATCAAATTGACCAACACAATGAGCTCCGTCGACTAATACATCAACACCATAACCATGAGCCATATCACAAATCTTTCTAATAGGGAGAATATGTCCAGTAATGTTTATTTGGTGACAAACCATAATGAGTTTTGTCTTATTTGTAATTTGCCCTTCATACAAAGCAACAATCTCCTCATCTGATTTTGGATGATTTGGGACAGATACAACTTTATTAGTTATTCCTTCTCTTTTTGCAACTAGCTTAAACATATTTATCATTGCCCCATAATCTTGCTCTGCATAAATTGCTTCGTCTCCCTTTTTCCATGGAAATCCAGAAATTATTAGATCTAAAGACTCTGTTGAATTTCTTGTTATTACAAGTTCTTCCGAATTAGTATTGACTAGTTTTGCAAGTTTTGATGTTACTTTATCTTTATTTGGAATTTGATAATTCCTCATATAATAAGACCCTTCATAGTTAACATGCTTAACATGTTCTATAAAGTGTTCTAAAGTTGGCTGAGGAAGGATACAATAATATCCGCTTTCAAGATTAATATAATCATCCTTTAATTTATAATGAGACCTAACAACCTTCCATAATTCTTTATCATTTTCAATTTTAGGCAGATAATTAGATAAAGACAAAAATTCTTTAGAGCTTGAGCCCATTAAAAAAGGAGATATAGATAACCCTCCTAATACTTTTATAAAATTTCTTTTATCCAAAAAATTATACTTTAGTATGAATTTAATAATTATATGAATACCCTTTACAAATATTTTGTATTTATCATTATTCTCTTTATTGGATGCTCACAAAATGATAAAGATGATGTATGTAAAGGACAACCACTTGACATTGCTTGTACAAAAGAGTATAGGCCTGTTTGTGGTTGTGATGGCTTAACTTATTCTAATGATTGTGTTGCTGAATCACAGGGGATAATTAATTGGACTGAGGGAGAATGTAATAACTAAATTTATTTTAATTTATTGTTTATTGTAATATCTATTATCTGAGCAGTTAATATGTCTATTGCTTTTATTTTTTTATTTTTAATATAATTATGAAACGCAGAACTTTTATAAAAACTAATTTTACTTTAACTAGTGGGTTACTCCTCTTTGGACAACAAGCTTGTAAGTCTAATAATAATCTTCTTCAGGATATTGGCTTACAATTATTTTCTTTACCCAAAATGCTTAATAATGATTTAAGGGGTTCTTTAGAAATGATTTCTAAGATGGGGTATAAAAAATTAGAATTATATGGTCCATACCCCTTTAGTTCTGAAAAGACTATTAAAGAATGGGAAGCAATAACTCCACAGTTAGGATTTAGTGGTAGTGGATTTTTTAATTATAATGTTTCTGACTTTAGATCTTTATTAGATGAATATGGTTTAAAAGCTAAGTCAGCTCATATACATTTGCATACTTTAAATACCCGAATGCCTGAAGTTGGTGAAGCTGCCAGATCTTTGGGGTTAGAATGTGTTGGAATAGCATTTATCCCAGAGGAGAAAAGAAAAACTTTAGATGGTTATAAAAGAATGGCAGATGAGTTTAATGTATTAGGTGATTTGGCAAAAAAAGAGGGCTTAAAGTTTATTTATCACAATCATGGATACGGATTAAAAGAACAAGATGATCAAGTTCCTATGAAATTGATTTTAGATAATACGGATCCTGAATTAGTATTTTTCGAGATGGACATTTTCTGGACCACCGCAGGAGGTGCTAATCCTATAGAATATCTTAAATCTTATCCCAATAGGTACTTATGTATACATTTGAAAGATATGTCCAAGTTAGTTTACTTCTCTAAAGATGGTAGTAATCCACAACAGTGGATTGAATTATTACCTTATATGACCAATGTTGGAAATGGAATCCTTGATATTAAGCAAATAGTTTATGAAGCTAAAAAAAATGGTGTTAAACATTTTTTTGTAGAACAAGACATGGTTGAAAACCCTAAAATAGCCTTGCAAGCAAGTTTAGATTTTTTAAAAAATATTTAGTTAAATAAATCATTTGCTAAATCTCCAAAACTAGCGCCCACCAAATATAATTCTAAATAGTTATGAATTTTAGTACTACAGGTTATTTATTGCTATATCTATTATCTGAGCAGCTAACTTAGCAGTTATTGAGTCTATGTCATACACAGGATTTAGTTCTACTATATCAATTGCTACTACATTTTTTGTTTTTAATACATGCTCAAAAACAGATCTAAAAAAATTTACAGAAAAACCAAAAGGACTAGGAGCACTAACACCAGGAGCATGTGCAGAAGTAAAACCATCAAGATCTATACTAACATATAAATAATTACATTCTTTAAAATTGTTGTCAATAATATTAATAACATTATTAAGATTAACTAAAGTACAGTCTTCAGCGGGAATATGATTTACTCCAAATTCAGATGCAATTTTATATAATGAATTAGAATTAGAATTTTTTTGAATTCCTAATGCTAAATATTCTACATTAGTTCCAAATTCTTTCATTATTTGATAAAAAGGTGTCCCCGAATTTGACCTATTAATTGTAGGCCTTAAATCAAAATGTGCATCAAAATTTAGAATTCCTATTTTGGTTGATTTCACTTTTGGTAAAGCTTTTTGAATTCCACAAAAATGACCATAGGCTAGATCATGGCTCCCTCCAATTCCTATACTTAATTGGCCAGATTTAATTATTTCTTGAATAACATTTGAAAATAATTTTTGTGCTAGTTCTATATTATTTTCATGAGCAACAATATCACCATAATCTGTAACTGTTTTTTCTGAAAAATGTGCTGATAATTTACTTAGCTGTTCTCTTATAACTTTTGGACCATTTACAGCGCCTTGTCTTCCATTATTTCTTTTAACTCCCTCGTCACATGCATAGCCTAAAATACCAAAATCACTATTTAACCTTTCTGATTTTAAGTGCTCAAGACCATCATGATACAATTTTATTACTTCATGCCAATATTGATTAAGTGAAGAGGGGTCTGACAATCTTCCATTCCATAATGCTGGATCAGGTGAGCGATAATATTTGATTAAATTATTCACGAACCTAGTATAGCTTTTCCATTAATGTACACTTCGTCAATTAAATTTGATCCAAATGCATATGGTATCATAGAGTATGAAGATATTTTTTTTGTAATAATCAGGTTTGCTTTTTTACCAATTGTAATGCTTCCTACCTCTTCAGATAAGCCCATTGCAAATGCCCCGTTAATTGTAGCTGCGTTAATTGCTTCTTCAGGTGTCATTCCCATTTTTGTACAGGCTAGAGAAATTACAAAATTCATATTTCCAGATGGAGATGAGCCTGGATTGTAATCAGAAGCTAAAACTAGTGGAATATTATTATCAATAATTTTTCTTGCAGGCATATATGGGATTTTTAAGAAAAAAGAGCAGTTAGGTAATGCAACAGGCATAGTATTGCTTTTTTTAATTGCGTTTATATCTTCAGCATTTAAAATTTCAAGATGATCGATTGTATGAGAGCCTAGTTCTGTACAAAGAGGAACACCTCCTAAAGAATTGAATTGATTAACATGAATTTTTGGTATTAGTCCGTGTTTTTTTCCAGCCTTTATTATTAATCTTGTTTCATTAATATCAAAATATCCTTTCTCACAAAAGACGTCAATATATTTTGCAAGTTTTCTTTCTGAAACTTTTGGAATCCATTGATTAATAATTTGAGAAATATATTTTTCTTTTTTATTTACATATTCTGTTGGAACAGCATGGGCTGCAAGAAAAGTTGGTTGAATAGAAGCATTATAATTTTTCTTTAATTTATCTATAACCTCTAGCATTTTTATTTCTGCTGATAGTTCAAGACCATAACCTGATTTTATTTCTATTGCCCCTGTTCCTAATTTCATTACTTCTTCAAGACGTGCAGCACTTTCTGAATATAGTTTTTCAAAAGAGACTTTCTGTAGTTTTTTTGCCGAATTTAATATACCTCCTCCTTTTTTTGCAATTTCCTCATAACTTACTCCTGATATTCTATCAACGAATTCTTTTTCTCTTGACCCTGAATAAACTATATGAGTATGAGAGTCACACCAAGCAGGAAGAACAAACCTATCCTTAACATCAATAACTTTATCTACATCAATATTAGGGGATGAAGTCATTTCTCCAAAATCTATAATTTGATCATTTTTAATTAATAGATATGCATTACTGATTTGAGAAAGATCTTTCATTTGATGACCTTTTAAATATAAGGTGCTCTTTTTAAGAGTTTGAAGGAGACCTTTAATATTAATAAAAAGAATTTTCATTTGTATAAAGAATCTAATATAGTATCATCAACATTCTCTGGAATTGAAACTTTTAGTTTATTTGTTCGTTCCATTTCACGTTTAATTGCTATAATCGCTGGCTTATTTCGAGCCCAGCTTCTCCTGGCAATTCCATTATTTACATCAAAAAATAACATTTTTTCTATTTTTTTTTCAGACTGCTTAGTGCCATCTAAGAGCATTCCAAAACCGCCATTTATTACCTCACCCCAACCAACACCACCACCGTTGTGAATTGATACCCAAGTAGCTCCTCTAAAACTGTCTCCTATTACATTTTGAATTGCCATATCTGCAGTAAATTTACTTCCATCGTAAATATTTGATGTTTCTCTGTAAGGAGAGTCAGTCCCACTAACATCATGATGATCACGTCCAAGAATTATTGGGCCAATTTTTTTCTTTGAAATAGCTGAATTAAAAGCTTTTGCAATTTCTATTCTTCCCAAAGAGTCAGCATATAAAATTCTTGCTTTTGAGCCAACAACTAAATTATTTTTTTGTGCATCCTCAATCCATTTTATGTTATCATCTAATTGACCCTGTATCTCTTTTGGTGCTTTTTCTCTGATTTTCGATAAAACTTTTTTAGCAATTTTATCAGTTTCTTCAAGATCTTTAGGATTTCCTGATGCGCAAACCCACCTAAATGGACCAAAGCCATAATCAAAACAGATAGGACCTAAAATATCTTGAACATATGATGGGTAACAAAACTCCGTTTTTTTATCATTCATTACATCTGCACCAGCTCTAGATGCTTCCAATAAAAAGGCATTTCCGTAGTCAAAGAAATAAGTGCCTTTTTTAACATGCATTTTTATAGCCTTTGATTGTCTTTTTAAAGATTCTTGAACCTTCTTTTTAAACAATAAAGGATCATCTTTTAATAGATTATTTGCTTCATCATAGCTTAAGTCAGCTGGATAATAGCCACCAGACCAAGGGTTATGAAGTGAAGTCTGATCTGAACCAATAGTTACATTAATATTTTCTTTAAGAAAAGTTTCCCAAACATCAACGATATTGCCTATGTAGGCAAAAGATATTATTTTATTATTCAACTGGGCATCTTTAACTAACTTGACTAATTCATTAATATCAAATACAAGTTTGTCAACCCAACCTTGATCATATCTTTTTTTTGCAGCTATATAGTTAACCTCTGCAGTAATTGAAATACAACCAACAATATTTCCTGCTTTTGGTTGAGCACCACTCATTCCTCCAAGCCCTGAAGTAAGAAATGTTTTACCTTTTATAGATTCTCCTTTTTTTAGAACTTTTCTAAAAGCATTCATTAACGTGATAGTTGTTCCATGAACAATTCCCTGTGGTCCAATATACATAAAGGATCCAGCGGTCATTTGCCCATATTGAGTTACGCCTAATGCATTAAAACGTTCCCAGTCATCAGGTTTTGAGTAATTAGGTATCATCATTCCATTTGTGATAACAACTCTTGGAGACTTTTTTGAAGATGGGAATAATCCCATAGGATGACCTGAGTAAAGATGTAAAGTTTGATTGTTATTCATTTCAGCCAAATACTTCATGGTTAACAAGTATTGAGCCCAATTTTGAAAAACAGCACCATTTCCTCCATAAGTGATAAGTTCCTGAGGATGTTGGGCAATTTCTTTATCTAAGTTATTTTGAATCATTAACATTATTGCAGCTGCTTCATTAATTTTTGCTGGATACTCATTTATAGAACGAGCATGAATAGCGTAATCTGGTTTAAAACGAAGCATATATATTCTACCATAAATATCTAATTCTTTAGCAAAATCGAGCGCAAGTTCCTTATGCCATTTTTTTGGAAAATACCTTAAGGCATTTTTTATTGCTAATTTTTTTTCTTCAATATTTAAGATTTGCTTTCTCTTTGGAGCTGGATTCAATTTAGAATCAATTGATTTAGGTGGTGGAAGCACTTTAGGAATTCCTTGAATGATTTGTTCTTTGAAAGTCATAGTTCTGGGAATACATTTAAATCTTGTTTCTCTATTAAATTAATCATAACTTCAATATCAATATTTAACACTCTATCTCCTTCTAATTTTTTTACATTTTTACGTATTTTAGATAAAGTCTTTTCTATTGGGAGAGAAAATTTGTTAGGACGTCTAAACTCTAATGATTGTGCCGCATGTAATAATTCAATTGCAAGAATTTTCTCAAGATTATTAATAACTTCAAGACATATTCTAGCTGATATACTTCCCATGGAAACATGATCCTCCTGACCCATTCCTGTTGGAATACTATCAGCAGATGCTGGAAAACAAAGTGATTTATTTTCTGACACCAAAGCTGCAGTAGTGTATTGTGTAATCATAAACCCTGAGTTAAGGCCTGGGTTTTCAGTTAGCATAGGAGGCAAACCATGTAAACCTTCTAAAAGCAAATAACTTCTTCTGTCTGATATATTTCCTATTTCAGATGCAGCTATCTTTAAATAATCAAGTGCTAATGCTAGGGGTTGTCCATGAAAATTACCACCAGAAATGGTGGAATTATCATCTAAAATTATTGGATTATCTGTAACAGAGTTAATTTCAATAGTCACTAATTCTTTTAAGTGATTTAATGCATTTCTTGAAGCACCATGAACTTGAGGTGTACATCTTATAGAATATGGGTCTTGAACTCTGTCACAGTCTATATGTGAGTTTGAGTTTGGAGAGTTATCTAATAAATTTGAAATACGATTAGCAACTTTTATACTTCCCTTATAAGGTCTTAGCTCATGTAGTTCTTTTTTAAAAGGGGCTAGACTTCCTTGAAACCCTTCTAGAGACATGGCAGCAGCTAAATCTGCTAAATCCATTAGATAATCTAGTTTAGATATAGCCTTAATAGCATGAGCTAAAATAAACTGTGTACCATTAATAAGCGCAAGCCCTTCCTTTGCATTTAAATCTAGTGGTTTTAGTTTGTGTTGTTTTAAAACTGTTTTGGACTTGATCTTCTCATTTCCATTCCAGAAAAATCCCTCTCCAATAACTGGGAGAAACAAGTGAGCAAGTGGAGCTAAATCTCCAGATGCTCCTACAGAACCTTTCTCAGGAACAACAGGGGTCAAATTATGTTGAAGAAAATAAATAAGACGGTCCAATAAGTCTAAACTAATTCCAGAAAATCCACGAGATAAAGACTTAATTTTACAAAGCAACATTATTCTTGAGAGTTCTGGACTTATTGGATTTCCAACACCAACAGAGTGACTTAATAGCAAATTTCGTTGTAAAGATTTAGTGTCTTCAGGGCTAATTTTTTTTTTGCATAAAGGGCCAACACCTGTGTTTATTCCATAGATAGGCTTTGGATCCTTAGCCATTTTTTGAGCACGATTATAACTTTGAGTAATCTTTCTTTTGGCAGAATCATTTAATTTAATTTTATCTGGATTTTCTAGAAGAAAATAAATATCATTTAATGATATATTTGGGTTTTCAATTTTCGGCATAATTATATTCTAAACAACAAAGGTTTAACTTATTTAAAGATAAGTTAAATTATAATTTAAATTTTCAGTATAATATTTTTTTCACTAAAGAGAAAAATCAATTAAATTCGTTAGATTTGCGCCTCTATATAAGGCTTAAAATATAAAAAAATGAAAACAATTAGTAAAATTCTTATAGTTGCAATACTGTCAATAAGTCCAATTATTAATGCCCAAACCGTGGACGAAATTATTTCAAATTACTTCGAAAATACTGGAGGTATTGAAAATTGGGAAATGGCTGAAGGAATCAAAATGTCTGGTAAGATGATTCAAGGTGAAATTGAAATACCTATAGAAATAGTCCAGTTAAAGAATAAGATGATGACAAAGATTACTATTCAAGGAATAACCTTTAAAGACGGTGTTTTTGATGGTGAAACATTATGGTCAACCAATTTTATGACTCAAAAGGCTGAAAGGAAAAATCAGGAGGAAGCCGATATAATAAAAAATGATTTAGAACAGTTTCCAGATCCCTTTCTAAATTATAAAGAAAAAGGATATACTGTTGAGTTATTGGGAAAAGAGACTGTAGATGGAACGGAAACTTTTAAAGTTAAATTAACAACAAAACCTAATATTATTGAAGGTAAAGAAGTTCCAAGTATTTCAATTTATTTCTTTGACTCTGAAAATTTTGTGCCAATTCTAATGCATGAAGAGATTCAGATGGGTCCTGGCAAAGGTCTGACAGTTGAGGTTAAAATGAGTGATTATCAGGAAGTGGGAGGTTTATACATGCCTTTTTCACTTACTCAGGGTATTAAAGGACAACCTGGCGCGCCAATTGTTATTGATTCAATTGAACTAAACCCTTCAGTTGATGATAGTGAATTTGCTTTCCCTGAAGATCAATCTATAGAGTAATTAAAATAATAAATTATGACCATGCTTAGGAATTTGCTACTAGTATTATTAATATTTTTTTCTTTTAATCAAAACACTTTTTCTCAGTCTTCAAAAGATATCAAACTTGAAGATTTATTTGGAGATTTAAAAGCGAGACATATAGGTCCTGCTGTTATGAGTGGTAGAATTAATGATATGGAAACCCATCCTACAGATTCAAAAATATTATATGCAGGTTCTGCAGGTGGTGGTGTTTGGAAATCTAGTGATGCTGGTACTACATTTATTCCAATATTTGATAAGTATGCCCAATCTATAGGTGCAATAGAAATTGATCCTAATGATCCTGATAATACCATTTACGTTGGAACTGGCGAAACATGGCCAAGAAACAGTGTCTCAATTGGTGATGGTTTATACAAGACAACAGATGCTGGGACTACTTGGGAAAAAATTGGTTTTGAAAAATCTGAACGTATAGCCAATATAATAGTTAATCCAAATAACTCAAAAGAAATTTATGTTGGAGTTCTTGGTGCACTTTGGTCAGATAATGAGCAACGAGGAGTCTATAAAAGTATTGATGGTGGAGAAACATGGGAGAATATCTTATATATAAATCAATCAACAGGTAGTGCAGATTTAGCTATTGATCCCAGAGATCCTAATATTATTTATGCATCTATGTGGGAATTCAGAAGAACAGCTTGGTCTTTTAACTCAGGAGGCTCAAATAGTGCTTTATTTAAATCAATTGATGGAGGAAATTCATGGAATAAGATTCATAATGGTTTCCCTTCTGGAAAACTGGGAAGATTATCAATAGCAGTTTCTAATTCAAATCCGGATGTATTGTACACCGTCATTGAAGCTGAAAAAGAAGAAGAAAAAGGATTATATAAAAGTACAGATAGAGGTGACTCATGGAAGCAAATGAATAATGATTTTGGGATAACAGTTAGACCATTTTATTTTTCTAGAATAGTTGTGGATCCTAAAGATGAAGACATAATTATTAAAGGAGGATTGTCTGGCTCAATATCCAAAGATGGAGGAAAAACATTCAAAGATTTAGGATATATGCATAGTGATATCCATGATGTAGTTTTTGATATAAATAATTCAGATATAATTTTTGCTGGAACTGATGGTGGGGTTTATAGATCTTGGAATAAAGGAACTACAATGGAAATTGTTGAGAATCTTCCACTATCTCAATTTTATCATATAAGTGTAGATAATGAAACACCTTACAATGTTTATGGAGGTCTACAAGATAATGGTTCTTGGTATGGTCCTTCAGCTGCTCCAGGAGGTATCACCGCAAAACATTGGAAACCAGTTGGTCAGGGTGATGGTTTTAGAGTATTAAGACATCCGAAAAAAAATATTATTTACTCAGAGATGCAAGGGGCTGAAAATGTTTGGAGATATGATGTTGAAAACAAACTAATTAAAACAATACAACCCCTTCCTGTAGCTGGAGATGAAGAATACAGATTTAATTGGAATGCCCCAATTGCTACAAGTTCAAATAAACCTGACAGGCTATATATAGGAAGTCAGTATTTGCACAAATCTGAGAATATGGGTGATAGCTGGGAGATAATTTCTCCTGATTTGACAACAAATGATCCTGAAAAACAAAATCAAGAAAATTCAGGTGGTTTATCTACGGATAATTCAGGTGCTGAAAATCATACAACAGTATTTACAATTGCAGAGTCATCTTTAGATGAGAATGTCATTTGGGTCGGAACAGATGATGGTAATATACAAGTTTCAAGTGATGGTGGAAATACATGGACAAATACAATTAAAAATGTTAAGGGTGTTCCAAAAAACACTTGGGTTTATCATATTGAAGCAAGTTCACATGATTCTAAGACAGCATATGTTGTTTTTGATGGTCATACTTCTGGAGATATGAATGCCTATGCATATAAGACTACTGATTTAGGAAAAACTTGGAAAAATATTATCCCTTCTAATGATGTTTATGGTTTTGTTAGAAATATTCAAGAAGACTACAAAGATCCTAATCTGCTTTTTTTAGGTACTGAATTTGGCTTATATATAACTATTAATGGGGGAGATTCTTGGTCAAAATTTAGAAAAAATATGCCATCTGTTGCTGTCCATTATATTGATTTACAAAAAAACACTAATGATCTAGTTATGGGTACACACGGAAGGGGAGTAATAATAATTGATGATATTTCTCCATTAAGAGAGATTAATGAGGAATCACTATCTGGCAAGTTATTCTTTTTTAAGAAAGATCAATTTACTATGAGAGATCAAAGTGGGTTCTCAGATAGTTTTGGAATAGAAACACAGTTTGTTGGAGAAAATCCTTCTAATGCATTTCAATTAAAATATCTTTTACCTAAGCGTCATACGTTTGGAAAAATGACTCTTGAAATTCAAGATCTTGATGGAAAAACAGTAGCTAAATTATCTCCTGGCAAGTCAAAAGGTATAAATATTGTTCATTGGGGGTATAGAATAAAGGCTCCAAAAATTGCAAAAGGAAAAACATTTAGTTTTGGAGGATTTACATCACCTAGAATTTCTGCAGGTAATTATAAAGCTGTCATTAATAAGGGTAAAGATATTTTTGAAAAAGAATTTGAAGTATCATATGATAATTCATCAGGTTTAAATGCTTCAGATAGAGAATTTCAGTTTAATACTGTGATGAAAATGTATAATATGACACAAGATCTTGCTTATATGGTATATGAGATTGATGAAATAACAGAAAGTGAGTCAGTATCTAAGAGATTCAAAGAAAGAATTACTAAACTTAAAGAGTCTCTAGTAATAACTACTGGAGATAATTATGTAGGTATGGCTAAAAGACAATTGAGAGAAAAAATGGCAGATTTATATGCTAAAATTGCTACTAGTTATGATAAACCATCAGATAATGAGATTGATAATTTAATGTTGATAGAGGATGAATTTAATGATGCAAAAAAAGAATTAGATAAATTAAAAAATAGAATAGACCTTAGCTCAATATCACTTAAATCATTTACTGATTTTGTGAATGAGTAATTAAAAAATTCTTTTCTAAAGCAAATTAATCAAAAGAAGAAGGTTTATTATTAGATAATTTATGAATAAAAGTTAATCATTAAACAAGTCATAAAATTAGTTACTGCTGAAAAATTAAATGCCGAGAAGGGTTGCAACATAGGCGAATATTAATAAAAATAAATTTTTGAATTTTTTATAGGTTATTTAAATTATTTTTCTGTACTTTGCATTACATAGTACCTGGCAATATATGGGAGCAGATAATTTTAAAATACAAATCAGAAAAGGTTTAATTGAATTTTGTGTTCTACAAATAATCTCAAGAGGCGAAGTTTATACTTCTGATATTATTGATGAATTGCAGAAATCAAAAATTATTGTAGTTGAAGGAACTCTATATCCTCTTTTAAACAGACTTAAGGCAGCCAACCATGCAGATTATTCTTGGAAAGAATCAACTCAGGGACCACCTAGAAAATATTATACATTGACAAAAGAGGGAAAAGACCATCTTAAGGAATTACATCTATCATGGATTGAAGTTGATAAGGCAGTTAAAAAAATAATAAACACTAAGAAATAATGAATAAAATATTTTTGATTTTAACACTTTTATTTGTTTCAACTATTCAATCACAAAACATTGAAAGAAATGATTTAATTGGAGAATGGGTGTTTAAGGTTAATATAAAAGATGCCATAAAAAACTCGAAAGATTTAAACGGAATAGAAAAATTAGCTGCAAGAACTTTTTCTGGCTATATTGAAAATGTACTAGAGAAGACGCAAATGGTATTTGATTTTAAAAACGATAATACTGCCTCAGTAACAATAATTACAGAAGAAAAAACAGAGAGCAAAAACGTGTTTTACTGGAAAATAAATGAAGAAGGCCATCTCTTATTAGATGGGATTAATGATCAACAGGATAATATGTTTGGCGAAACTGCTTATTGGGCTTTGGAGAGTGCTAAACTAGTATCGTATGATAAAAAGGATAAGATTAATGCGGGGATGTTGATGATTAAAGTAAATTAAAATGAAAAAAACACTAAATATAAATATTGGGAGTAGAGTTTTTAATATAGATGAGGATGCCTATGACTTACTCTCTAGATATCTGGAGTCAATAAAAAAATATTTTCAAAAAATAAATATTGATGATGATGTTTTTCAAGATATTGAAAATAGAATTTCAGAAAAATTTAATTCAATATTAAAAAATAGAGAATCATTAAATATTGATGATATAAACAATATAATTAAAGAAATGGGGACTCTTGATGATTTTAAGGAAGCCTATAATGATTTTGACACAAATGATTTCAATAACCAAAATAATGAATCCAAAACAACAGGAAAACGAAAAAGGATATACAGAAATACCAGTGATAAAGTCATTGCTGGAGTCGCTTCAGGATTAGCAAATTACTTTAGTGTCGATCCTATTATTTTCAGATTAATTTTTATTGTTTCTCTATTCACAGGATTTGGGCTTATTGCTTATTTAATTTTTTGGATTGGTATTCCTGCAAATGACAGTGGTAAAATAAATGAGAATAAAAGATTGTATAGAGATGGTGACAATGAAATTTTGGGTGGAGTTGCATATGGATTAGGAAATTATTTTGGAATAGATCCAGCTATTGTTCGAGTGTTTTTTATTTTTTCAATATTTTTTGGTGGCTTAGGAATATTAGCATATTTAATTCTATGGGTATCAATTCCAGAGGCAAAAACAGTTGGTGAAAAGATGAATATGAAGGGGTACCCTCTTACCTTGGAAAATATTGAAAAGTTTTTTAAAGAGAAGCTTCCTAATAAAGATGGTAAGGAAAATTTATTTGTAAAAATAATTTTATTCCCCTTTAGAATAATTGGACCAATAATACTTGGTATAATTAGTATAATTGTACCTATCCTAAAAATATTACTAAGCTTTATACTATTTGTTTTTTCAATTGTTATAATTGTTTTTCTAATAGTTTTTACACTGGGAGCTATCAACTTAATTGATTATCAAGATTTTATAATTGGAAGTATTGATGGTGTATATATAAGTGGTATTAATCTATCTATTATAATTGCTGAATTACCATTTTATCTACAGTTATCCATTTTTTCATTCCTAATAGTAGCATTGTTATTTATAATTATAATTATTACAAAGGTTTTATTCACTAATAAAAACAATTTTTCAAATAAATTAATTGGCTTGTTCTTTATAGGTGTTATTTTATTCATTTTTAATCTTATGGTTCTTGATGATACAATCGATAAATGGGAAGAAAGTGGCCAAATTGATGAATGGATAGATGAAGGTGTGATCAAAATTGACAAAATGAAAACCTACAGGTATTAGCTCAAAAACATGAGATATAAAACTACCCTTGTTAATTTTATTAAATGGATCGCAAGATCTTGGAGTATTCTTAGCTTATTGTTTATATCAGTAATTTTATTTGGACATATATTTGGAAATGAAGGGTTTATGTTTAATTCAAAATTAGAGTTCATTTGGTTTTTATTTTTTCCAATAGGGGTGTACTTAGGATTAATTATCTCATGGAAATTAGAAGGAGTTGGTGGGCTAATCACAATTGGTAGTGTATTATCCTTTCATTTATTAAGTGATAGTAAATTTAATATATGGATTGATGGAATCTCTTTTCCTGGATTGTTATTTCTTGTTTATTGGATTATATCATTATATCCAAAAAATAATCTTCACTAAAATAATGAGAATTAAAAGTTGACAAAATGAAAACCTACAGGTATTAGATTAAAAATATTTTTTTAATTTAGCCGATTATTATGCCAAAGGTCACCCTCCTTTTTCTCGTTGTTTTTTTACAGTCTTCACTTTATAGTCAAAAAGATTTTATTCTTTTAAAAGCTGATGAGTCTAATATTATTATTGATGGTGTACTGTCAAAAGAAGAAAAAAGCATTGGAGTTATGGTTCCTGTTGAATATGAACAAGAACCAGGAGATAATACTCCTACCAAAGTTAAAACTGATGTATATGTAACCTATACTGATTCGTATCTTTATTTTGGTATTAAAGCTTATGCGGACCCTCAAAATATTAGAGGACAAATTAGACCAAGAGATAAAGTTGAGTATCAAAATGAAGATATTGTTTTTATCAGGTTTGACCCTTTTAAAGATGCTAGAGCTAATTATATAATTGGAGCAAATGCTTATGGTAGCCAGCTTGATATTAGAGTTAAAAATGCAACAACTGAAGAAGACGCCTTTGATCCAAATTATAATACTATCTATGAAACCAAAGGCAATATTGTAAGTGATGGATATATCCTAGAATTTAAAATTCCTCTTAATTCAATTCCATATCCAAAAGGGGAAAATCAAATTTGGCATTTCAATCTTTCTAGAGTTTATACTATTGACGGCATATTTCATAGAAGTCAAAGTCAACGATTTGATAGAAATGATCCTTGTTGGGCTTGTCAAGTAACAGACAGGCTTATCATGAAAGATGTAGTTTATAAAAGGAAAGTTGAATTATTACCATACATATCTGGAAATCTATCTGGAGAAAGAGAAAGTTCACTTAATGATCCTATAAATTTTGAGGGGATAAATGGAGAGGTTGGTCTTGGTGTAAGTTATGATTTATCCTCTTCTGCATCACTTGAATTAACAATCAATCCTGATTTCTCTCAGGTAGAAGCTGATAGAACTCAACTAGATATAAACTCTGCTTATGCTCTTCAATATCCTGAACTAAGACCATTTTTTAACAAGGGAATGGACTTATTAAAATTTATGGATGGTGCATTTTACTCTAGAACAATTAATTCTCCTTCGATATCTTCAAAAATTATTAATCAAGGTGAATCATCTGGTACTATAATGTTGACAGCTATAGATCAAACCTCACCTTATCTAATTGGAGGGGAAGACAAGTCATATATTGGGGATGGAGCAGTAAGCTATGTAAATGCATTTAGACATCAAAAATTATTTAATTCTGGGACTAAGTTTGGAGCCTTTACTACCAATAGATTCTATGAAGGTGGAGGCTATGGAAATTTGTTTGGTATAGATGGGTTAATTACTATTAATAAAATCTGGAGAATACAATTTGAATTAATTAAAAACTTTAACAAAGAGCCAATCCAAGATTGGATTGATAGTGATGATACATTTTTAAATAAAACGGTAAGACTTGATGGTGAAAAGTTTAGTGGAAGTGCTACATATTTTAGATTTTCACGACAAACAGAACACTGGGATTCATCTTTTTTTTATAGGGGTATTACACCTGGATATAGAGCGGATGTTGGATTTACTCCAAAAAATAATAGAAAATGGTTAACATTCACTCAGAAGTATGAAGTCTTATTTGAAGAAGGGATTATCTCAAAATTAGAAACTAGCCTCAAAGGGGACATTACATATAATTATGATAATGATATAAAATCTAGAAATTTTGATTTTGATTTATCATTTGTGACCGTTGGAAAAACAGAAATAAAGTATAATTACGATATAAATTTTTTAAGAAATTATCTGGGTGTTGATTATAAAAATGTGGGAAAATCAGAGTTAAATATTAAGGGATTTCCTACATCTAATTTAACTTTTGTAACAAAGTTTACCTTTGGAAGGGAAATTGCATATAATGAAGATATTCCAGAAATTGGAAGGCAAAGAGAAGCTTATATTTCATTAGAATATAAAATTGGAGAAAATCTTAATATTCAGCCTTCAATTAATTATGCTAAACTTGAAAGACTTGATAAATCCAATAATTTTTTTAGTGGATATATATCTAGGTTTGCCGTTCGTTATCAGTTTAATAATGATTTAAGCTTCAGGATTATTTCAGAGTATAATGATTTTAATGAAACATTCTTTATCCAACCTTTATTAAAATGGAATCCAAATCCATCAACAATATTCTATATTGGGAGTAATCAAAATTCAATTCATGATTTTAATGTTGATCCAGAAGATTTTGATCCTATGAGAGTTAATCAATCTCAATTTTTTGTGAAGTTTCAATATTTAATTGGATTATAACACTTCTGTTTCTATATTGCTACAAAATTTATATTATGAAAAAAATAGTCCTTACCTTTTTTAGCATTGCAATTATATCATGTGGAGCACTTCTTAATCCTGCATCTCAAGTTGCAGAAAGCAATAATCCAAACGAAAAATTTCTTGGTACTTTTGAATTTCAAATTTTTGATTTACCAATGTCAGGTGATGTAATAATGTCTCTCACTGTTAAAGAAGATGAAGATGGACTGACCTCTGTATTTGAATCCCTGTCTGGAGAACTAGCTGAAGGTATGGTTATTAATGAAACTGAGATAGAAGAGGATATTCTTTATATTGATGTGTTAATACAAAACCAATATGATGTTTTCTTTGAACTATATGTTGAGGGTGATGAGATAACTGGATATCTTGCAGATACGTTTGAGTTGGCCGGGAAAAGAATAGATTAGAATTGTGTTGAATAATTATTGGGAAACCTCATACTCGAATTCCCAAAGAGGATTATCTAATTTATTTATAATATAATTAAGCGTTACTTCCTCCCCTTTTTCAATATCTTTTATTGCGATAATCCTTATATGTTTTAGTTTACCAAGTAATGGGTCTGATTCACTAACAATTCCCTTACAATTAGGCATTTCATGATGATTAATAAATGCTCCTATAGGTAATCGGATATATCCATCTGGGAATCTATCATCATATACATGAGATATTCCAAGGTCTGAACCCTCTTTAATTTCCTTAGTAGCAAATATTCCTAAACCTTCGATTTTACTCTCTTTGATAGTAAGAAAATCTGGTAGTGGTCTCCATTCTTTTTTTTCAGCCATAGTTAACTAATAATATTTTATTGAATATCCAAGTTATAGCTAACATGAAGGTTTTTCTTTCTTCCTATTATTGCATTAAGAATCTTAAAGTGCATAACCAGAGATTTTAATTTTTCAATTGTTTTAACTTGAACTTTTACTGTTTTCTTTGCAGGAACTTCTATAAAGTCTGAATATTGGTGAAATGTAAACTCTCCAATATAACTTAGTTTAAGAGGGAGGCTGCTTAGATTTGTAAAGCTTACTTCAAGCAATGTTGTCTCACCAACATATCCATTACTTTTGATTTCTAGATTTGACCTAATAACTGATGATAAAACCTCTTCTTTCCCTGCAATTAGATCCTCAAACCATATAAAGGTATTACCCCTAAACAATGCCTCTTTTATTGAACTGTGATTTAAATCTTTTGAAAGAATATAGGTTAAGGGTCTATGCCCTCCTTCAGGAATTTCAAAAAGCCAGTCTGCTATTCCATGAATATCTGAAGTGCCTAGGATTGTTAGATTATTATCTAGTGCAATCTCAAGAGCTTCCTCTGAAAAGGTAAGTTCATTTGCAACTTCTAAACCATGCAGCAAGTTTTCTTTAATTAATTTCTTGTGAACTGGGTCTAGTTTTGCAATACCATCCATTCTTCCGTCTTCCTTACTAGTCCAATGAGGATGATTCCAAAAAACAAATGCTCCCTGTTTATTAGCCTCATAGATTCCAGCAATAGAATCACTTTCAATTAATAGTTTATTTGCATCCTTAATAAAGATGGCGTTAAAATGACCTGGAGGCATGTTTCTTGTTATCTCTGAACCTGGAATAACTATTAAATCGCCGCCACTTACAGATTTTTTTGCAATCTGATATGATCTGTTAAAATCAGGGTTTGGGATATCTTCTTTCTTTGGTTGATATTCTAGGTGATCAGTAATTGCTATAAGTTCAAACCCCTCTCTTTGTGCTTCTTCAGTTCTAATACTTGGCCATACCATTCCATCTGAAAAAACAGTATGAGTATGAAGATCTGCTCCTATAAGTAAATTGCCTTCTGGAGCAATAAAATATTTTGAATTTTCTTGCGAACTTAAATAAGTTGTAAAAAGTATAAATAAAAAGACCTTTAGTTTCATACTGACAAGATAAAAACTTTAATTACAACTAATCTCATATTCTTCCCAATTTTTCTCTGGAGTAATGTTAGGAAAGTAATAACATTTTTTAGAGTTATCTGGGAAAGTCAAGAATTTATAAAAGCCTGTTGGAACATGAGCCCCTGTATCTAAAGTAATATGATCAGAGTTGAATTCTAAATTAATTTCAACTTGTATCGCACCTAATGTTTCAGCCCACTCTCTAACTTTTTCTTCAAGGTCTACCCAAGCACCTCTATTGAGATCATCATATTGTAAGGCTACATTTAAATAAGAAAAAGTTGCTAATAGATTAGAATAAGAATCATTAAATGAACCTGCCGGAGCCATGTGTCCTCTATCCCATCTATTATTATAATAGTCATTATCATCAGATGTATGGACAGAATCTACTTTAAAAAAATTCATCCCATCCCTATCGGCATTTTTTTCTATATCTCTAACTTGATATTTAACCCAATTTGGTTGTTCAAAAATCTCATTATATGAAATATCAAATATATTGTTGCCAACTAGAATAGAGTCTTTAAGTTCTCTGTCAATAATTGATGAATCAATTTCCGAATTCTTAATATTTGAGGAGTCTTCTTTTTGACATCCTACAAAGAGAATTATTAAGACTATTAAAAATCTAGACATTAGGGGCTAACATATTTTCTAACTAATCCCTCTTGAGTTACAGAAGCAATCATTGTCCCATCAACATGAAATATATTTCCTCTTGAAAAGCCCCTTGAATTTGAAGCACTTGGACTTTCTACATCATATAGTAACCAATCGTTAATTGAAAAATCTCTATGGAACCACAGTGCATGATCTAAACTAGCATAATAAGCCAGTGAAGATGATATTTCCTCCCGATGGGGTAATGTAGAAGTTGATAATAGTCCATAGTCACTAGCAAATGCTAATAACTGATGATGTATTGAAAGAGGCTTATCTATTGTGTCTTTTAGTCTGAACCAAAAGTGGCTTTTTGGAGCTTGATTTTTTTTCTGAAGAAAAATTGGTGTTTCTACAGGTTTAAATTCAAATATCTCAGGATGAGCTTTTAAGAACAGCTTATATTTATCTGGAAAATCATCTTTGTGCTTCTCAGCTTGCTGGAAATCTGTAAGAAGCAATTCAGGCATCAAAACATTAGGCATAGAGACTTGATGATCAAAACCTTTCTCTTTTTTTTGAAATGAAGCAGACATATTAAAAATTGCTTTGTTATTCTGAAACGCAACAACTCTTCTAGTTGTAAAACTTCCGCCATTTCTAATTTTATCAACCTCATAAACTATTGGGATATTAATATCTCCGGGTAAAATAAAATAACCATGCATTGAGTGAGCAATTCTGTCATCTGGAACTGTTTGGTATGCTGCATGGAGAGATTGTCCTAGAACTTGACCTCCAAAAACTCTACCCCAAATAGTTTTATAATTCTTCCCTTCAAACCTATTTTCATCTAGTTTCTTAAGGGTGATAATTGATAATATTTCCTTTATATCCACTTTATTGAATTTATCTTAATGTCCATACTTCATTAATTGGATTTCCTTTACTACTTAGTCCTGAATGATGCCAATTTCCTTCCTTAACTTCATAATTAAAATCAAGCTCTGCTCCAACCCTACTATCATCTCTTGAAAAATATTGAATTTTTTCAATGTATTTCCCATCTACTGCTTCATACTCTCCTCCTCCACTTCCAGAGAACCTAAAAGTTTCAGTATTAAAAGCAATCCATTGGAAAAAACCATCAATTAGAACTTTCATAGTTTTTCTTGGAATATTTGTGTCTCTAGTTCTAAATTCTCCATTATTATATCTTCCAGACATAACCCATTTTCCTTGTAGCATTGATTTTGGCTTAGAAATATTTCTCCAATTATTATCTTTTGTTAATTCTATAGACTTTATGCTGTCTTTTTCAAAATCAGAATTAAATTCAAGAGAAACCTGATAACTATCTCCTTCTATTTCATAATATCCTCCATAAGTTTTAACAAATGCTCCAGAAGTTTTGTTAAACTCTGTAACTACTAGATATTCTGAATCAATAATTAATCTTTCAATTGTCTCATCAGTTTTATCGATTTCAAAAACACTTGATGATGTATTATCTAAGTGAGAACAAGAATATAAAATATTCAGTATACTAAGTAAGAAGATTTTTTTCATTATTTACAATATTTAATTATTCAAAATTAGCAAAACATTAAGTATCTTAGCGCCTCATTTAAAATAAAGTTCATGAAAAAAATATTATTTATTATTGTTTTTGCTTCTTCATTTTTATGCAGTGCTCAAAAAGTAGACTTTATTGAATATAATCTTGATAATGGTCTTCATGTTATTTTACATCAAGATAACTCTGCTCCAGTTGTATCTGCTGTTCTTCAATATCATGTTGGATCTAAAGATGAAGATGAAGGCAAAAAAGGATATGCCCATCTATTTGAACATATGTTAGGAAAAGAAACTAAGAATATGGACTCAGGTGAGTGGTTTAAGATTTATAGATCAAGGGGAGGTAGTGGAAATGCATCTACCAGTGTTGATTTAACTTCTTATTACGTTACACTACCTTCAAATAGTCTAGAATTAGCTTTGTGGAGATATTCTGAAATAATGTTACATCCCGTAATTGATCAGGAATCAGTTGATATTCAAAGAGAAGCCGTAAAAGAAGAAAAAAGACAAAGAGATAATCAACCTTACAGTAGATTTTATACTTTTTTAAAGAAAAACTTTTTTAAAGTTCATCCATACAAAGCTCCACTTATAGGTTTTGAAGAGGATCTAAACAATTCAACTCTTCAAGACTTCATGGATTTTAAAGAAAGGTTTTATTCTCCAAGTAATGCAGTTTTTGTTATTGCTGGTGATATAGACATAGAAAACACAAAAGAATTAATAAGTCATTATTTTAATGAGGTGCCTAACAAAGGAAATAAACCAATCAAAATTGTACCTGAGGAACAACCATTTGAAGAATTAAGAGTTCAAGAGTTTGACCCAAATATTCAAATCCCTGCTCTTTTTTATGCTTTTAGAACTCCATCTGAAACTGAAAGAGACTCGTCGGTTTTAGATTACATATCTACTTATCTAAGCGGTGGTGAAAGCTCTGTACTTTATAAAAAATTAGTTGATGAAAAACAAATGGCTCTACAAGTACAAGTCTTCAATATTGAACATGAAGATCATAGTATGTTTGCTATTCTAGTGCTACCTCAAGGCGAAACTAGTTTTGATGATTTGATTAAAGAAGTTGAAGTTGAAATTAATAAAATTCAGGAAGAGGTTATTTCAGAAAAGGATTATCAAAAAATTCAAAATAACTTAGAAAACTTTTTTGTTTCTTCACTCCAATCTGTTAATGGTATAAGCCAAATTCTTGCCAGCTATCATAATATATATGGTGATGCTTCAGTGATAAATAAAATTACTGATGTATACAGATCTATTTCTCCTGAAGAAATAAAAGAAGTTGCTAATAAATACCTTAAGAAAAATCAAAGATTAATCATGGAGTATCTTCCAGAATCAAAAAAATAAATAATGAAAAATATATTTAACAAACTAATGAAACTTGAAAATAAGAGTATGAAAAAAATTGTAATGATTGGTATATCCAAAAAATTATTAGTACTAATAATTATAATGGCATCAAATTTTGTAAATGCACAAATAGATAGAAGTATTCCAGAACCTGGGCCTGCACCAGAAATAAGTTTTAAGGAACCATACACGATTAAATTAGATAATAATCTAACTGTTATGGTAGTAGTTAACGATAAGCTACCCCTGGCTTCCGCAACACTTATTATGGATAATCCTCCAATTTTAGAAGGAGAATTATCAGGAGTTAAAAGTTTGCTTTCATCTAATCTGGGCAAGGGAAATAAATTTCAAAGCAAAGATGAATTTATAGAGGAGAAAGATTTTATGGGATCGTTTATTAACTATTCCTCAAATGGAGGTTCCTTTTCTTCTTTAGCTAGATATTTTGAAAGATCAATGACTATGTTTGCTCAAGGAGCATTATATCCTGTTTTCAATAATGAAGAATTTGAAAAAGAAAAAATTAAATTGATTGAAGGATTAAAATTTAATGAAAAAAACACGTCAACAATTGCTAGAAGAGTGGAAGATATAATTGCTTTTAAACAAAAGCATCCATCGTCTGAGTACTCAACAGAAAGCACAGTTTCTAAAATAAGTATAGACAATGTGAATGCATTTTATAATAATTACTTTAAACCAAATAATGCTTACTTAGTAGTAATAGGTGATGTAAATTTAGAAAACACTATCAGTCTAGTTAAAAAACTTTTTGGTAATTGGAGTTTTTCTAAAAATTTAGATTCTATGTTTGGTGAAAACTCTATCAATGAATTTAAAGATCCTCAAATTCCGGAAAGCACAAAAATCCATGTGGTTGATGTACCCAACGCATCAAATGTTGAAATAACTATTCAAAATGTTATAAATAGAAAAAGATCTGATAAAGATTATTTTTCTGGTAATGTTGCAAATAGAATTCTTGGTGCAGGGCCTGAATCAAGATTATTTACTGTTATAAGAGAAGAAAAAGGTTATGCTTATGGTGCATATTCAGGTCTTCCAACTAATTATAAAAGTAAAACAAAGTTTCAGGCAAGAACAACTGTTAGAACTGAAGTTGCAGATAGCGCTATTGTTGAGATGGTTAATCAGTTAAAACTTATTACAAATAATCTTGTTACTGATGAAGAATTGGTTAATGTAAAATCTGGCTACTTTGGATCCTTTGCAATGTCAATGGAAGAACCTAGAACAATTGCTAATCAAGCTTTATTAATTAGAACTGAAAATTTACCTCCAGATTTTTTTAAAACTATTCTAAGCAACATAAATAAAGTCTCTAAAGATGAGGTTTTAAATTCTGCAAAAAAGTTTTTTTTAATAGATAATTCTCAAATTGTTGTAACAGGAAAGATTAGAGACATAAGTGAGAAGCTTGAAAATATTTTTTTAGATGGGGAAAAAGTTGAGGTTACATATTACGATCAGTTTGGAATTGAAACAGAAAGACCAGATTATTCTGTTGATGAGACGTTAACAGCTGGAAGTATAATTGATAATTATATTGATGCAATTGGTGGTCTTGATAAATTAAATTCTGTCACATCAATTGAAGAAGCATATGTTGCTGATGTTATGGGTAACCCTTTTGAACTATACCGTTTAAAGAGTAATAAAAATCAATCTTTAACTACTATTAGTGTTATGGGACAATCTCAAAAAATTGTTGTAAATCAATCATCTGGATTTATGGAGGTTATGGGTCAGAAAATGGAAATAACAGGTGCAGAATTAGAAGAAGCTATTGCTAGCGCTGCTTTATTCACTGAAACTAATCTTGACTATTCAACTATAAAATTAGTTGGCAAGACTGAAGTTGATGATGAGGCTGCATATGAAATAAAAGTCTCAGACTCTAAATCATTATTTTATTCTATTGAAACTGGATTAAAGTTGAAAGAAGTAACTACACAAGAAGTAGAAGGAAATAGTATAATAACTGAAAATTTTTATAACAATTATGAAGAGGTCGAAGGAATACTTTTTCCAATGTCTATAAACTTAGTTACACCTTCAATGCCAATACCTGGAGGGTTGTTTTTAAATGCCACCTCAATAATGTTAAATGTTGAGACTTCCGATTCAGATTTTGAATAAATAAAACAAGGGTGCTTTTTTAAGCGCCCTTTTTTTTTGTTACTAAATACACTCCTATTAGTATAACTGCTGTACCAATTACCTGAATTAATTTAAATTCTTCTCCATCTAAAAGTCCCCAAAATATTGCTACTATTGGCATTAAATAAGTTGTTGATACTGAAAAAACAGGAGTCGAGATTTCAAGTAATTTTATATACATTGTTTTTGCTATTGCAGTACCAAATAAAGCAAGAATAAATATATATACTATTGACTCAATTATATCTGGAGCATAAATAAATTCTGAAATAGGGAAGTCAGATAAAATTAAAATAATAAATGCCGGAATAAAAAGAAAGACAAAACTCATAAATACAAGTGCTATAGCTGGAATCCCTGGTAACTTATATTTTAAAATGTTAGCATTTATTGCATAACAGAATGCAGCAATAATTACAAATGAGACAAACAGTAAGTTATATGAAGAAATTAAAAGTTCATTATATACTAAAATAAGTATCCCAATAAAACCAATACAAACTCCTAATAATTGTCTTCGAATAAAGGCAGCAGAAAAAATTAGCACACTAATTAATAAAGTAAATAAGGGAGTCAGTGACACCATTACTGCTGTAACAGAACTAGAAATTTGTGTTTCTGCAAATGCAAATAAATATGCTGGGAAAAAAGAACCAACACATGCAGAAAACAAAACCCATTTAAATTTTTCCTTAGGAATCAATTTAATCTTTGAGTAGCCAAAAGGTGCAACTATTATTGTAGTAATAATTATTCTAATTGACCCTAATTCAATTGCTGTTAATCCAGTAAGTCCTTTTTTAATTAAAATATATGAGCTGCCCCATATTATAGATAAAAGAATCAATGTACCCCATTTTTTAATCTGTATGTTCATTGAAACTTTTATTTATTTTCTAGGATAACTTTTACTTGTCTAATTCTTTTTTTATCTACAATCTCGATAACAAATTTAAAATCTTCATGAATTATTACTTGACCTACTCTGGGGATCCTCTGTGCTTTTTCTAATAATAATCCTCCTAAAGTTTCTATATCTGCTGCTATTTGTTCAAAAGAAGAGAAATCCTTCAACTCTAATGCTTTATAAAAATCTTGTAAATTAATTTTTGCATCAAAAACATAAGTATTATCATCAAGCTTAGAGAACATAGGGTCTTCTTCATCAAATTCATCATTTAGTTCTCCAAAAATTTCCTCCATGACATCCTCTAAAGTTATTAATCCTGATGTACCTCCATATTCATCTACTACAATTGCCATATGTATTTTTTTAGCTTTAAATTCATTTAAAAGATCATCTAACTTTTTGTTTTCAGGAACATATAATGGAGCTCTAAGCAATTGGGTCCAATTAAACTCTTTATTTTCCAAATAGGGCAACAGATCTTTGACATATAGAACCCCTAATATTTTATCCATGTTATTTTCGTAGACTGGAACTCTAGAAAACCCCTTATTTATAACTTTTTCAATTATATCTGAAATATTATAAGTTTTTTTTAAGGCAAACATATCTACTCTAGGGCACATTATTTGCCTCGTTTCAAGGTTTCCAAAATTTACAATCCCTTTCAATATTTTTTTTTCCTCAACACTTGTCTCTTCATTATCTGTTAGTTCAAGAGCCTGAGATAAGTTATCAACTGAAATGGTTTTTTTGTTTTTAATGAAAGATGATTCAAAAAAGAAAGTAATCTTACTCATTGGCACATTTAAAAAAAACAAAAGATATCTATCTAGAAAGTAGATTGGCAAAGCAATAATTTTTGAAAAAATTAATGGATTCCTGTTCGCATATATTTTAGGAAGTATCTCTCCAAAAAATAATATAATCAATCCTATAACTCCAACTTCAATAAAAGTCTCAATAAAAACATTATTAATTGATGATAAAAACGGGTTGTCAATAGAAGCAAACAAAATAACAACTGCAATATTTAGAAAATTATTTAGAATTAGAATTGTCGCTAGTAGCTTTTTTGGTTTTAATAATAATTTCTCTATTATATCCAAGTTTTTAGATTTCCCCTCTTTCAAAAACAGTGTATTCTTATTAAGAGAAAAAAGTGCAACTTCAGATCCTGAAATAAATGCAGATAATACTAAGCATACAATAATGGACAGAATCTTAATAAAAAGAAACGGCTGATCTAAAAACATTAAACTAAAAATATATAGATCCAAAGAACTAGCTATTTAATTTAAAAGGGGAGATCATCCTCAGGTTGTTCAGTAGGATTAGGTTTTTCTTCAATATTAACTTCAGTTTCTTTATTTGAACTTAAATTGTCTGAATTAGATTCTTTTTTAGCAGATAAAAAAGTAAATTCATCCACATTAACTTCAGTAGTATACCTATCTTGTCCATCTTCTCCTTGCCATTTTCGTGTTTTAATTCTTCCTTCAACATATACTTTATCTCCTTTTGCTAAATATTTTTCACATATCTCAGCTGCTTTATTTCTGACAACTATATTATGCCAGTCAGTATTGGTGACCTTTTCATTAGTAGATTTATTAGTATATGTTTCGTTAGTTGCTAAAGGGAATCTCGCAATACAACCTCCTCCATCAAAATGTCTAATTTTGACATCATCTCCTAGATGACCAATTAACATAACTTTATTTAATGTCCCACTCATTTTAATTATTTATACTAATATACAAAAATCAATTGCCCACGTTAATAAAATCATTTATAAAATTTTTTATTGGGACAGGAAATGGATATTTAGCAATATCATTAATTTTAATTCCATTAATTAATGGTTTATATCAGATAATTTAAAATATAAATTTATATATTTGCTAGCCTTATAATCAAATGTTTAACAAAATCAATAATAATGACAAAAGCTGACCTTGTTAAGAATATATCAGATAAAACAGGAATGGATAAATCTGATGTTCAGATGATTGTAGAAAAATTTATGAATGAAGTGAAAAATTCATTGAAAAATAATGAGAATGTATACATAAGAGGTTTCGGAAGTTTTATTGTAAAGACAAGAGCTGAGAAAACAGGTAGAAACATTTCAAAAAATGTAGCTGTAGTTATACCAGCTCATAATATTCCTGCATTTAAACCATCAAAAACTTTTGTTAATTCAGTTAAACAAAACGTTCCTATAGTTTAATAAATTAAAAAATTATAGATTAATATGCCGAGTGGTAAAAAAAGAAAGAGACATAAGGTAGCAACACATAAGAGAAAAAAAAGAGCGAGAGCTAACCGTCATAAAAAGAAAAAAGTGTAGGGAGAATACACTCTAATAAATTCTTAAGTTCTTTGACATTATGTAATGACTTATTAGTCATATATTTTTAAAAATGTTTAACCATTCTACTTAAAAAGTAGATTAAAAAATTCAAACAGTGAAAAAAGAATTGATTATTCGATCTAATTCAGATACTGTTGATTTTGCAATGCTTAACGATGGAAAACTCGTTGAGTTAGATAAAGAAATAGGTAAAAATAAATTTTCTGTTGGTGATATATATGTGGCAAAAATTAGAAAAATAATTCCTGGTTTAAATGCTGCATTTGTTGATATGAATAATGAAAAAGATGGATTTCTCCATTATCATGACCTTGGGCCAAAACTTTTATCCTTAACAAAATTTGCTAAACTAGTTGAGTCTAAAAAGATTAAATCATTTTCATTTAATGATTTCAAATACGAGAAAGATATTTCTAAAAATGGTCTTATTAAAGACTCTCTTTCTCCGAAACAAACAGTTTTAGTTCAAGTGATTAAAGAACCGATTTCGACAAAAGGGCCAAGGCTAAGTTCTGAAATATCCTTAGCAGGTAGATTTATGGTTATTGTTCCTTTCTCTGAAAGAATTTCTATTTCACAAAAGATAAAAAATATAGAAGAGAAAAAAAGGTTAAGAAACCTTGTTTCATCAATTAAGCCAAAAGGATTTGGTGTAATTATTAGAACTGTAGCAAAAAATCGTAAAGTAGAGGAATTAAAAGCTGACTTAAAGGACCTAATTATAAGATGGAAAAGGCTTTGTATTAACTTTAGCAAAGCAGACACTTATCCAGTTAAAATTCTTGGAGAAATAAATAGGTCTTCTTCAAAATTAAGAGATGTTTTTGATGATTCTTTTACCGGTATATATATAAGTGATTCTGATCTCTATTCAGAAATTAAAGAGTATATCAAAAGTATTGCTCCAAAAAAGACTTCTATTGTCAAATTATATTCGTCCATGACGCCAATATTTGACAAATTTGGAATTGAAAGACAAATAAAATCTTCGTTTGGAAGAACTGTTTCAATGCAAAAAGGGGCTTATCTGATTATTGAGCACACAGAAGCTCTACATGTTATAGATGTTAATAGTGGTAATAGATCTAACAAATCAAAAACACAAGAAGAAACTGCAATGGAAGTTAACCTAATAGCTTCGGCAGAAATAGCCAGACAACTTCGCCTGAGAGATATGGGCGGAATTATCGTTGTAGACTTTATAGATCTAACATCCAGAGAAAACAGAAAAAAATTGTTTGAACATTTCTGTAAGGAAATGGGCAAAGACAGAACGAAACACAAAATTCTTCCACCAAGCAAATTTGGATTAATTCAAATTACAAGACAAAGGGTAAGGCCTCAAATGAGTATAAATACAAAAGAGCCTAATCCAAATAAAAATCTTGAGGTAGAAGCGCCTATATTATTAATAGACAAAATCAATGTTGAACTTAACAAGATTGTTAAGAATTCGCGTTATAAAAATGAGAAAATATATTTACATGTTCATCCATTTGTAGCCGCGTATATAAATTCAGGTTTTTTTTCAATTAAGAATAAATGGTACTTAAAATATAAGAGATTAATTACAATTATTGCAAGAGACTCTCATTTATATCTTGAATACCATTTTTTTAATAGTGATTCAAAACTTATTAAATAAAGAATAAAAAACCGTTTAGAGTTAATCTAAACGGTTTTTTTTATTTAAATAGGTTTGCCTTTTAAAATTCAAGAATATAGTTAACTTAGATAATAGAAATGAATAAAGACTTTAATCTCAACAATTTTTACTAAAACTAATACAAAACAGACAGGATGTGTAAAACTCCCAAAATTATTTATCGATTAATCTTATTACTTTTTATTATGACCTCGAGTGTTAGTGGTCAATTTCATCAAGAGCTCGTTAATTTTGAAAGTGCAAATCCTTTTTCGCTCAGTGATATTATAACAGCTCTAGATGAACAAGAAAAGCAAAGAGTTTTTGGCCAACTAACAATTCCTATAGACAGTTTGAATCCTGATAAAAAATATCCATTAATTATAGGAGTTGCAGGAAGTATGGGCTGGAGAAAGCATCACCTTGATTACATTAAAATGTACCAGGAACAAGGCTTTGCAACATTTGAATTGAATAGCTTTAAAAGCAGAGGGATAACCTCTACAGTGGGTTCTCAAGATCAAGTAACTATAGCTGCTGTAATACTTGATGCATATCGTGCACTAGAGACTCTAGCTCAGCACTCTTATATTGATAAAGATAGAGTTGCTATTACTGGTTGGAGCTTAGGAGGAGGAGTAACACTTTTTTCTGGCTGGGAGCCCTTAAAAAACGTTATCACAACCGAACTTAGCTTTGCTGCGCATTTGGCTTTCTATCCACCATGTTTTATAAATCCAGAAAATCTATCTTTTACTAAAGCTCCCATGCACATATTAATTGGAGAAGATGACAACTGGACACCAGCATCTCCGTGTGAAAATTTAGTAAATAAGTTGTCCGAAAACACTAATATTGGAATTACTATGTATCCCGATGCACATCATGGGTTTGATAGTGAAGAACCTGTTCATAGAATTGAAAGAGCTTATAGCTTCAAAGATTGTTTATTTAACTTAACAGCAGAAGGAGATGTGTTGATGAATTACCTGAGATTACCCATGTCTAATCCAATCCTTCAAAAAGTTGGCTTCTTATTTTGCGTTGAGCGGGGTGTAGATATTGGAGGAAATCCAGAAGCAAGAAAAAAATCATTAACCTTTGCCAAAAATTTTATGAAACGTGTATTATTGACTCCGTAAATCTTTAAATCAAAAACTATTTAAATGAAAAAAGTACTAGTAACAGGAGGTGCAGGCTTTATTGGCACTCATTTAATTCTATGAATAATTCCATAAGGAAAAAAATTGAGTTCTATTGCGCTTATCAGGAAAGGTGCCATATGGAAGTAAATAAAAAATTAAATAAACTTGGGGTATATGGTGATGAGATAGACAAATATCTTAGTCATTTAATAGATAAGAACTTTTTAAACGAAACAAGATTTTCTGAAAATTATGTTAGAGGGAAATTTAATAATAATGATTGGGGGAAAATTAAAATAATCCAAGAATTAAAATCAAGAAAAATATCCACTTGGAATATAAATAATGCATTATCTGAAATATGTGATGAAGATTATTTAAAAAAGATAAGGGGCTTATCAATAAAAATAATTAAAGAAAACAGTGGCATACCGAAAGAAAAGATAAAAGAGAAAATTTTAAATAAATTACAATATAAAGGGTGGGAGAAAGAATTAATTTTCAAAGAAATAAATACACTAATCAATTAATAAGGTTACATTATTATTACTCATTTCTACCGTTCCAGAATTTATCTCCAAAGAAGTTTCTTTATCTGAAATATCAAAATGACTTTTAACTTCCTTATCTATAGTTAGCTTTCCCTGTATTATTACTTTACCTTTTTTAAGCGTTGATACAATAGGTGCATGATTATCTAATACCTGAAAATCTCCATATGAACCAGGAAAAGAGATTGACTTAACTTCGCCTTTGTAAAGTATAGCTCCAGGTGAAATAATTTCTAAATACATTTATTTTCCTTCAGATAACATTTTCTCTCCTTCTTCAATTGCTTCTTCAATATTTCCTTTTAAATTAAAAGCTGCTACAGGGAGATGATCTAACTCTCCATCCATTATCATGTTAAAACCTTTAATAGTATCTTTTATATCAACTAAAGCTCCGGGAGTTCCTGTGAATTGTTCTGCAACATGAAATGGTTGAGAAAGAAAACGCTGTACTCTTCTTGCTCTACCTACAGCAAGCTTATCTTCTTCAGAAAGTTCTTCCATACCTAAAATTGCAATTATATCTTGAAGCTCTTTATATTTTTGCAATAACGCCTTAACTCTTTGCGCACAATTATAATGTTCATCTCCCAATATTTCAGGTGTAAGAATTCTAGAAGTTGAATCAAGTGGATCTACAGCAGGATATATTCCAAGTTCTGAAATCTTTCTTGACAATACAGTTGTAGCATCTAAGTGAGTAAAAGTAGTAGCCGGTGCAGGATCTGTTAGGTCATCAGCAGGAACATAGACTGCTTGAACTGATGTAATTGAGCCCTTCTTTGTAGAAGTAATTCTCTCTTGCATTGTTCCCATTTCAGTAGCCAATGTAGGTTGATATCCAACAGCTGAAGGCATCCTTCCAAGAAGAGCAGATACCTCTGAACCTGCCTGTGTAAACCTAAATATATTATCTATAAAGAAAAGAACGTCTTTACCTTGACCATCTGCACCTCCATCTCTAAAATATTCTGCAACAGTAAGTCCTGAAAGGGCAACTCTTGCTCTTGCGCCAGGAGGCTCATTCATCTGCCCAAAAACAAATGTTGCTTTTGAATCTAAAAGGGCCTTTTTATCAACTTTACTTAAATCCCAATCTCCTTTTTCCATTGACTTAAGAAACTTATCTCCATAATTTATAATCCCTGATTCTATCATTTCTCTTAGCAAGTCGTTTCCTTCTCTTGTTCTTTCTCCAACTCCAGCAAATACTGAAAGTCCTCCATGTCCCTTTGCAATATTATTTATTAACTCTTGGATTAATACAGTTTTTCCAACTCCAGCTCCTCCAAAAAGTCCAATTTTACCACCTTTAGCATAAGGTTCGATTAGATCAACTACTTTTATTCCTGTGAAAAGAACTTCAGTAGAAGTTGATAACTGATCAAAATCAGGAGCCTTCCTATGAATAGACATCCCATCTTTATCTTTTTTTGGTAAAACTTCCATTCCATCTATTGGATCTCCAACTACATTAAACAATCTCCCATATACTTCTTTACCTATTGGCATTTTAATAGGGCTACCAGTAGCAACAACTTCAGTACCCCTACTTAATCCATCTGTTGAATCCATGGAAATTGTTCTAACAATATTTTCCCCAATATGAGACTGTACCTCTAAAATTAATATTGAACCATCATCTCTTGTTATTTCTAAAGAGTCATATATTTCAGGAAGTGTACTATCTTTTGATGAAAACTCTACGTCTACAACTGCTCCAATAACTTTTGAAACTTTACCAGTATTTTGTGACATTTTTTAAGATTATAAAATTAAAGTGCAAATATATACCCTATCATTAAATATTAAAAGTTAATAGCTATTGATTTTTGATAATTTATCAAGATGTAAATTGTATTCATTTTTTTGATTTTAAAACAAACATTCAATTTTATTTTTTTGTATTGATTGTTTAGCCATCTTACCATATGCCTTAACCACTTTATCAAGGTCTTTAAATCTAGTATCTTTAGTTAATCCATTTTTATATCTAAAATAAATTTGCTGAACTATTACTGCAATTTTAAACAGTCCATAAGTGAAATAGAAAACTATGTTATCAATTTCATGTCCAAAATTGTTTTGATATAATTTTAGAATTTCACCTCTTGAGGGATTTCCTTTTTCAGAAGTTATATTTAAATGTATTGATTTTATAAAATCTGGATCATCATTTTGAATCCAATATGCTAAAGATGTTCCCAAATCCATAAACGGATCTCCTATTGTTGACATTTCCCAATCTAATACAGAAATAACGTTAAGTGATAAAGGGTCTAACACTAAATTGTCATATTTAAAGTCATTATGAATTAATGACTCAAATCTTGATTGTACAATGTTATCATTTAACCACATTATTACAAAGTTAATCTCACTGATTTCCTCTGTTTTAGAATTAAGATAGCGTTTAGACCATCCTTTAACTTGTCGTGTATTATAACCTTCTGGATTTCCAAAGTCGATTAACCCTGATTCGTTTATATCAATCTTATGTAGGTCTACAAAAGTTTGAACGAATTCTTTAGATAATCCTATATAATCCGAAGTTTTTTTTATAATACTTTTATAATTAGTCCCTCGTAATATTAATCCCTCTAATCTTTCCATAATATAAAACTCAGATCCAATAATATCTTCATTCTCACAATAATGAATTGGATTTGGAGATTTATTATAAATCTCTTTTAAGGATGTTAAAACTTTAAACTCCCTATTCATATCATGTCCTGATTTTATTTTAGCACCATGAGGAGGTCTTCTTAAAACAAAATCTTGATCACCTGATTTAATAAGATATGTTAAATTAGAAAAACCTGAAGGAAATTGTAAAATTTTAAAATTATTAGTGTCATAATCAATAAATTTTGACAAATAAGAGTTTAATGATGATTCTTCAAGTTTTTCATCATCTCTTACATCAACTGCTTTATCAATTAATATTTCTGACATTTATCTATTTTCTCGATAAGGCTTTAATATTCTTCTTGCCAATCTACTCTTGTGTACCTCGTCAGCTCCATCATAAATTCTAGCAGCTCTTTCATGTCTATAATATGCTGCGAGAATAGTGTCATCTGTTACACCTAATGCGCCATGAACCTGAATAGCATAATCCACTACTTTCTGTAATACATTAGCACAATAAAATTTAATAATTGAAATTTCAGATCTTGTTTTATAAGCACCCTGATTATCAATTTTTTTTGCAGCATCCTGCACTAGAAGTCTAGCAGCATTTATTTCAGCTCTTGATTCTGAAATCCAAGCTTGAATCATTTGTTTATCTCCAAGAACTTCTCCTTCAGAAATTTCTCTGGATACAGCCCTTTTACACATAAGGTCGAAAGCTCTCTCACACATTCCAATCCATCTCATGCAATGATGAATTCTTCCAGGACCAAGTCTCTTTTGGGCTATTGCAAAACCTTCTCCTTCTTCACCTAGAACATTAGATGCAGGGGCCTTTACATTATCAAATTTTATCTCAGCATGACTTTCCCATCCACCTCCAGGGTGCCCCATGATGGAAATATTTCTAATGAACTTAACACCTTTTGCTTTAGTAGGAACAATTATTTGGCTTGCTTTTTTATGCGGATCATTCCCTTCAGGATCAGTAACCAGCATTACAATTGCAAATTCTGCTCCATCGAAACCAGACGCAAACCATTTATGGCCATTTATAATATAGTGATCATTTTCTCGTACTGCAACTGTACCCATTTTAACAGGATTTGAACCTGCAAAATCGGGCTCAGTCATAGCAAAACAACTTCTAATTTTACCGTCTAATAGCGGTTGTAAGTATTGTTCTTTTTGTTCTTCTGATCCACACTCAATTAATATCTCCATATTTCCAGCATCAGGAGCCTGACAATTAAACACGTAAAAGCCATATGGACTTGCGCCAATAATTTCGCTGACCTCTCCATGTTGTTCAAGGGTTAATCCCAGTCCCCCATATTCTTTAGAAATTTGCGGCAACCATAATCCTATAGATTTTACTTTGTCCCTTAACTCATTCAACTTTGGTAATTTTTCATCCCATTCTGAATTAAGAATCCATGGTTCTAGGGGAAAAAGCTCATCTTCTACAAAGCTTTTAATTTTTGATTTTATTTTTTTAAAATTCATAAATTATAATATTATTTTTCTAAAATTTTTGGTTTACGTTTTTTCTTCAGAACTAGAATAAACAAGTGAAAGTGTTTCAGCTACACAAACAGGCTTAGTCTCTCCTTTAACTTCAAAAACAATTTTAAGTTTATACTTTACTCCACCCGGTATTTCTTCAAATTCAATCAAAGAAACTCTTCCTCTAAAATAAGAGTCTGATGGTGTAGCGTTAGGAAACCTAACTTTGTCAAGACCATAGTTTATTGCAAGTTTGATATTATTTAACTTGAGTGTTCTAAATGTTATTTGTGATGCGTAGGATAATACTAAGAATCCATGAGCAATTGTTTTTTTGTAAGGTGACTCTTCAGCAGCTCTTTTTGCATCAAGGTGAATCCACTGAGAATCTTCAGTTACATCTGCAAATGTGTTGATTTTATCTTGAGACATGTAGAGCCAATCTGAAAGACCAATCTCTTTCCCTTGATATTGTTTTAAATCATTTAGATTGTTTATTGTTGTTGAATATGGTTTATCCATTTTTTAATTTTAATTTATCATATAACCTCCGTCAACATTAAAAGTTTCTCCAGTTGTATAACTTGAAGCATTTGAGGCTAAATAAACTGCAATTCCTGAAATTTCATTCGGCTCACCAGCTCTTCTAATTGGAAGATCCCCTAGCCAAACTTCTAACATTTCTTCATTTTGCCACAAAGCAGAGCTTAATTTAGTTTTTATTAATCCTGGACAGATTGCATTTGATCTAATACCATATTTTCCCCATTCTTTGGCTTGAGATTTTGTAAGCATAGTAATTGCTGCTTTACTTACTGAATATATTCCCAGTCCTTTGTCTGGTTTATGACCCTCAACTGATGATATATTAATTATTGAACCTGAATTATTTTTTTTCATATGTTCAAATGTCATTTTCGATAATTTAAAAGCTGCCTTAACATTTATATCAATGATTTTATCAAAAAGCTGTTCGTCAGCATTCTCTAGACGATCAAAAACTGGATTTATTCCTGCATTATTAACTAATATATCTACTCTTCCATATTTATCTATGGTTGAATCAACAAGGTTCTGTAGTTGACTTTCATCACCAACATGACAGGCGCATGTTGTTGCATCAAAACCATTTTCTATTATTTTATTTGCAACTTTATCAATTGATTCTTGAGATCGACTGCTTACAACTACACTTGCTCCAAACTCTGCTAAAGCTTCAGCAATAGAAGCTCCAATTCCTCTACTTGAACCAGTGATTATGGCAACCTTACCATTTAAGTCAAAAAGTTTTTTATATCTGTTTTTCATTAAATTTAAACCTGTTTTGTAAGTTTGTAATGTTAGGGAAAAAGATTTATAAAAACAAGAATTATAAAGTTAATTAGAAACATATCATTAATCATTATAATACTGATAACTGCTTACCTATTAAGTTATTTATATTTAAGTAAAGGTTGTCCTTATATATTTTTTTGTAATTAAATAGACTGCTATATTTATTTTTAATAACTTATGTTAATAATAATAGGTGCTTTATAACAAAAAACCAATGAATTATGAATGGGAATCAAGAGCTTTTTGAATTTAACTTTTATGAATGGGAAAAGCAATTAAAAGATAAGCCTTATTTAAGACAACCTATTGGTGATAAATGGGAGGAATATACTTGGGGTGAAGTTGGAGATATGGCTCGTAGGCTAGCAACAGGTCTTAAATCACTTAATCTCAGAGAAAGAGCTCACATTGGAATCTACTCAAAAAACTGCAGAGAGTGGATTATAGCAGATCTCGCTATTGTGATGGCTGGATATATATCAGTCCCTTTCTTTCCTTCATTAAATGGAAAAGAACTTGCATATATTATGGATTATGGAGACGTTGATGCACTTTTTGTAGGTAAAATTGAAACATGGGACGACATAAAAGATGATTTACCAGAGGAAATGGCTTTAATTAAATTTCCTCAATATGCAGGGTGTTCAAATGTTACTAAAGGACGCGAATGGTCTGAGTTTATAAATAGTCATAAACCAATGCCAAACCCTCACATCCCAAAATTATCTGATTTATGGACTATAATATTTACATCAGGTACAACAGGAAATCCCAAAGGGGTTATGCTTTCTTATCAAGCGATTCATGGTATTAAAGTTGTTCTAGATGATCCTGAGAATCCTTTAGGGATAAAACATGATGGTAATAATGAATTTATATCATATTTACCTTTAAATCATATTTTTGAAAGAGTAGTTATTGAATGGACGTCTTTCCGGTATGGAGGAACAATTTCATTTGTAGAATCAATTGATACTTTTGGAAAAAATTTAAAAGATGTTCAACCACATGTTTTCGCTGCTGCTCCAAGAGTTTGGACAAAACTTCAGTTAGGTATTTTATCCAAATTCCCTCAAAAAAAATTAGACACATTACTTAAAATTCCATTAGTGTCAGGTTTACTGAAAAAACTTCTAAAGAAAGGACTTGGATTTAGTAAATCTAGAATAGTTGTTTCTGGTTCCGCTCCTATGCCTGTTGAGCTAATTGAGTGGTTTAGAAAAATTGGAGTATACATAACAAATGGATATGGAATGACTGAAAATTGTGCAATTTGTAGTTCTGTTGATGGTAGAGACTTCAAAAAAATGAATACAGTCGGTAAACCACAAAAAGGTGTTGATCTTAAAATTGATGAAAAAACTGGTGAAATATTGATGAAGGGGGCAACTGTTATGAATGGTTATTATAAAAATGAAGAGTTAACGAATACAACTCTTAGAGGAGGCTGGCTTCATACTGGAGATAAAGGCTTCCTTGATGAAGACAATTATTTACATATCACTGGAAGGGTTGCTGACAGCTTTAAAACATCAAAAGGTGAATATATTGAGCCCCTAGAACTTGAACAACACTTTGTAAATATTAGTGAAATAGAAGAAGTCTGTGTTGTAGGACTTGGAATTGCTCAGCCTTTATGTTTAATACAATTGTCTGAAATTGGTAAAAAAACTTCAAGAGAGGGTATCTCAAAAATGTTAACAGATAAACTTGATAAGGTCAATAGCAGTCTTGTTAACTATAAAAAGATCTCTACTTTAATTATTGTTAAGGATGAATGGACACAAGAGAATGGTATCGTTGGCCCAACACAAAAACTAAAAAGAGGTGCTATTGAAGATACACATTCAAAAGATTATTTAAAATGGCATAATTCTCCCGAACAGGTCATTTTTGAATAAGTATTTTTTTGTTAATAATCTATACAAATTTTCTTATTTTGGGTCATGCAAAAAATTATGTTAACTTTATAACTAAATCAGAAAAAAATGTATTTGAAGGGAATAGTATGCAATTCATCTAATTCCTTTATTTGCAGTATGTCCCAAATGACATTAAAAACTAATTAAACAAAATAAATAAGCTTATAAACCTAATAATTATGAATAGAAAATTTTTAAACAAGCATGTACTGGCCTTTATGGCAGTAATGCTGTTAGGAAGCGTTTATTCTCAAAGTCAAGTTTCAGGATCTGTATCAGATAGTGATAATATGGCTGGAATTCCTGGGGTAAACGTAGTAATTGAGGGGACAAGTGTTGGTACTGTTACAGATTTCGACGGAAATTTTGTACTAAACTCCAATCAAGCGCCTCCTTTTAATCTTGTTATTAGCTATGTTGGATACTCTGCACAAACAGTATCTGTAACATCTAGTGGTCAAGATATTAGTGTATCACTTTCTGCAGGTCAAAACCTTGAAGAGGTAGTAATTTCAGCTGGAAGGAAGGAACAAAAAGTTTTAGAAGCACCTGCTTCTATTAGTGTTATTTCAGCCAGAACAATTGAAAACTCACCTAATGTTACTGACCCTGTAAGATTGTTAGCTAATATACCTGGTATTCAGATTCAACAACAAACTGCAAATACATTAAACGTAGAAATGCGAGCAGGATCTGGTGTTTTTGGAACTTCTACATTCCTTGTTAAGGATAACAGATATATGGTTACACCTTCAGCTGGACTTTTTCAAAGCTATCAAGCGGGATTATCAAATCTTGATTTAGCTACTGTTGAGGTTGTAAGAGGACCTGCGGGTGTTCTTTATGGTCCTGGAGTTACGTCAGGGGTTGTTCATTTTAGAACAAAAAGCCCAATTGATTATGAAGGAAACTCAATGTCTGTTTGGGCTGGAGAAATGTCAGCTATAGGAACTGAAATTAGAATTGCTCAAGCTAATGATGATAAAACATTTGGATGGAAAATTAACGCTAAAGTGTCTACTGGTGATGACTTTGTCTATGAGAATGAAGCTGCAATAACTGCGAAAACAGGTATGCCTTTTTCAACTCAAGTTCGTCAACCAGCAATTTCTAATAAAATGGTAGATCCTGTAGGATCTCTTTCTAGTAGAGTATTGTTAAATACTGCCGACTTAGATAAAGATGGTGATGGAAATATGATGATTAATGACTATTCCAATATGACTTTTGACGCTCATCTAGAGTGGAGACCTAGTGACGATTCATCATACAAACTAGCAGGTGGATTAAACAATGGACGTGGTGCTTTCTTTAATTCTCAAGGTGTAGGTTATACACAAGGGACATCGATTTGGGCTCAAGCTCAAGCTAAAGTTGGAGGTTTCTACGCTCAAGCATTTCTTGATAGTAATAATGGTGGTAAAGATAGTGAGCCGACATTCTTATATGCTACTGGTCTACGACAGGTTGCTAAACGACAGGCAATCCAACTACAACTTCAATATAGCTTTGATATGCCATGGCTATTTGATTCAGAATGGACAGCAGGATGGGATTATAACAATACCTACTCTGACTCAGCATATACACTTTATGGAAGAAATGATGATGATGATGATTATATCGTAAATGGATTCTATGGACAAGGTACTTTACATATGTCTGAAAAAATGGATTTAGTTGTAGCGGGTAGATATGACTCTGTTAACTTTATTAGCACAGGGGCATTTGCTCCAAGTGCTACTTTAGTTTACAAGGCTTCTCCTAAAAGTACTTGGAGACTAGGATATAAGAAAACTTTAACTACTAACACTGCACTTAATCAATATATAGACTTTCCAGTAGCAGCTCTTGCTCCTGGTATTCTAGATGTTTGGTTAGTGGGACAAAATTCGAATCATCAATTTGGAGACCCTGCAAGTCAAATGATTGAATTAGCAGGATTAGGACTTAGTATTCCTGCTACTTCAGCTGGTGGAGGATTGCCTCTTGCAATTCCATATGGAGCTGTTGCTTCAGCATCATTAGCAGGATTATATGCTGCTGCACCTTCGCTTCAGCCAATGCTTGCTCCTTTCTTTGCTACATATCAAGGACCATCAGGAGGTTCAGGAACTTTATCTCCTTATAACCTATTTAATGGACTGCCTATGCCATCTAGTGATGACACTTATGGTGCAAGATTTGGTAGTGTTTCGAATTTTGAACTTGGATGGACAGGTATAATTGGAGACAAATTAAAATTAAGTGCTGATATCTATACATATGAAAACAAAGGGTTTACATATTTCCAAGCGATTGGACAGACATTTGCATTAGTAGGATCTGATATTCCAAATGATCTTGCTGCAGCAGTTATGGCTGATATTACTCCATATGCAACAGCAGTAATAACACAAGTTACAACTCAAACATATCAAGGTTTAGCGGCTGCATATGGATATCCTTTCTCAGTTGTTGCTTCAGGGGCATTAGCAGCAGCAGGTATTCCTTCTTTAGCTAGTTCTATTGCTGGAGGAGTAGCACAAACTGTTGGTGGTGTTGGTGGCGCATTTCAAGCAGGTGGTCAAGGATTTGTTGGTCAATTAGGACCTCTATTTGCTGCACTTGGTACTGTTGAATCATCTGCAGTTCCTCAAGGAGATGGTGTTACTCACATTCCGGCTGGATATAGAACTTATGGTGATGCAACTAGATCACACTGGGGAGGAGATATATCTATGGATTACTTCGTTAATAGCGATGTAAGACTTTGGGCTAATGCTTCTTGGTTAAGTCAAAACGAGTGGACTCCAGGAGAGGATGATGATGATGACCTTCCTTACTATTCAAGTCTTAATGCTCCTAAATTTAAATGGAGATTAGGAATGGATTATACTCCACCATCTGGTTTTAACATGGCAGTTTCATTCATGCATGATGATAAATTCTGGACTGAACAAGGATTTTTCACAGGAATGGTTGAGACAAAAAATCTTATTGATTTAAATTTAGGATACAGGTTTAGTCAAGCTATGAGATTTGATATCTCAGCGCAGAATCTTGGAAATACTCCATATTCAGCATTCCCTAATATGCCCTTAATTAAAAGAAGAGTTATAGGGAAAGTTACTTACAACTTCTAATGTTGAATAAATAAATAATAAAAAGAGCAACTTTTTGGTTGCTCTTTTTTTTTGAAAACTTAATAATGTAAGTATCTTTGATTTTCGAAATTCTTTAAACCACTCATGAAAAATGTAGGAATTGATACAATTGATTATTATATCCCTAAACTCTTTGTAGATATGCATGATCTGTCGTTAGCAAGAGAGATTCCCTATGAGAAATTATCACAAGGTTTAGGTATAAAGAAAATGTCAATTCCCGATTGTAATGAAGATACTGCTTCATTGGCTGCTAATGCACTTTTACAATTAATAATAACGAATAAGATAGACCCAAGTGAAATTGGTCGAATCTATTTAGGGACTGAAACAGGGCTGGATTCTTCAAAACCAATTTCTTCATATGTAATTGAAGTCGTTGAAGATTTACTTAGTGACTCATTTGGAAATAGGTGCTTTAAAAATTGTGATATTGTTGATCTAACTTTTGCATGTATTGGTGGTGTTGATGCACTTGAAAACTGCATAGATTGGATTAAGGGAGGTGAGCAAAGAAAAGCTATTGTTATTGCAACTGATATAGCAAAATATAAGCTTGGATCAACTGGGGAGTATACGCAAGGAGCAGGAGCATTATCATTACTAATCGCAGAAAATCCTCGTATTATTTCAATTTCAAATATATGGGGAGTTGCATCTAAAGGTACTAGCGATTTTTTTAAGCCAAGAAGAATTTTTGATAAAAAAGATGTATTTAAAGAAGCAGCTTCACTAATGGGATCAAATCCTTCAGATGAAGAAGTTTTAGAAATACTTGCAAATAATGCTTCAAAATTTTGGAATTCTTCAAATAAAAAAATAGAAATATATAAAGAAGAACCCATCTATCAGGGACAATTTTCCAACGAGTCCTACCAAGAAAGAATCTATGAGGCATTAAATCATTTTAAAAATCAAAAAAACATAAATTTTCTAACTGATTGGCGTTTTTTAATTTTTCATCTTCCATATGCATATCATGGAAGAAAAATGATTTTAGAAAAATGGGTTTTATGGCTCCAAGAAAATGGAGAAATTGATAATTTATATAATGAAGTTGGAAAGGAAAAAGAAGGCAATAGAAAAAAATGGTTAAAGACTGTTAGTAAATCTAACTTATTTAATGAGTTTGTAAAAGAAAAAATTATTCCTGGCGAATTAGCTGCAGCAGAAATTGGCAACATGTATACCGGCTCTATCTTTATGTCATTAATTAGTCTACTTTCTTCAGCATTAGAAAAAGGACAGGACATAAATAATGCTAAAATTGGTTTTCTTAGTTATGGGAGTGGTTCAAAAGCAAAAATTTTTGAGGGTACTCTAGAGAATCAATGGGAAGAAATAATAAAAGGTTTAGATCTTTTTAAAAAGCTTGAAGATAGAATACAAATTGATATTGCATCCTATGAGAAGTTACATAATAATGAAATGATATTACCATTAGACGCTTCATCAAAATCAATAAAATTAGATAAAATAGAGTCAGAAGAATTAACAGTTGGTCTAAGAAAATACAAAAAGAATATAATTTAAATATGAACATACTTGTTTGCATCAGCAATGTTCCAGATACAACTTCTAAAATAAATTTTGTTGAAAATGATACTAAGTTTGATAAGAATGGTATTCAATTTGTAATAAACCCCAATGATGAATTTGGATTAACTAAAGCAGTATGGATGAAAGAGTCCCATAATGCTAATGTAACAGTTTTAACAGTTGGAGATCAAAGCGTAGAACCAACTTTAAGAAAATGTTTAGCTATAGGAGCTGATAAAGCTATTAGAATTGATTGTGATTCAAAGGATGGGTTTTCAGTTGCAAAAGAAATTGCTCACTTTTGTGAAAAAGAAAAATTTGATATAATTATTTGTGGTAGAGAATCAATAGATTACAACGGTGGGATTGTTCCAGGTGTAATCTCAGGTATGCTTGATTATAATTTTATTACAAATTGTGTCAGTCTAGATATTAAAGGAAGTACTGCTGAAGCTTCAAGAGAGATTGATGGAGGTATTGAAACTGTTGAATGTGATTTACCATTAGTTGTTGGTTCTCAAAAAGGTTTAGTTGAAGAGAGCGACTTAATAATCCCTAATATGAGAGGAATAATGATGGCTAGACAAAAGCCTCTAGAAACTATTGATGCTCAAAATTTCGAGATTGAAAGTGAAAATAAAACTTTTCATAAACCTGAGGCAAAAAAAGAAGTTAAACTTGTTAAGGCTAATGAGGTTGATAAACTTATTGATCTTCTAGAGAATGAAGCTAAAGTAATTTAGATTATAATAAAATGTCAATATTAGTATACACAGAATCTGAAAACAACGAATTTAAAAAATCTGCTTTGGAAGCTCTATCATACGCAAGAGCCTTGGGAGACAAGATGAATGAAAGCGTTACATGTCTTGCAATAAACTGTAATGACTTTAGTCAATTAAAACAACATGGTGCTGACAAAATAATTGATGTAAACAATTCGTCATTAGAAAAATTTAGGTCTAAACATTATTCTGAAGCGATTACAGAAATTGTAAAAACTGAAAACATTAAAATTATAATTCTGAACTCTTCTGCTAACTCAAAATATCTAGGAGCATATCTCTCTGGCAAGCTTGGATCTGCTTATATTTCAAATGTAGTTGATTTACCAAGTGAATTAAGTCCCTTTTTAGTTAAAAGAACTTGTTTCAGTAATAAAGCTTTTTCTACTACAGAAATTAAAAGTGAGATAAAGATAATTAGCGTATCTGCAAATTCTTTTGGAATTATTGAAAAACCTGTAAGCTCTGATGTCCAACAAATGGATGTCAATATAAGCAGTAGTGGCTTTAATATAAAGAAAATTGAAAGACAAACCGGTTCAGTTACTATTGCGGATGCAGATATCGTAGTTTCAGGAGGAAGAGGGTTGAAAGGGCCTGAAAATTGGCATCTAATTGAAAAACTAGCTGATCTACTAGGAGCAGCTACTGCATGCTCAAAACCTGTATCAGATTTAGGGTGGAGACCTCATAGTGAACATGTTGGACAAACTGGTAAACCAGTTGCTTCAAAACTCTATATAGCAATTGGAATTTCAGGAGCAATTCAACATTTAGCTGGGATTAATGCATCCAAAGTAAAAGTTGTAATAAACAATGATCCTGAGGCACCATTCTTTAAGGTTGCAGATTATGGTATTGTTGGAGATGCATTTGAAGTAGTTCCTGCACTTATTGAAAAACTTGAAAATAGAGCAGGATAATAAGAATTTTCTATATATTTATTAAATTTCATAAGTTTTATCAATATAATCAATATATTTGATCTTTCTTTTGCTTTATTATAGTGATATAATTCATATTAATAAGATATTCTTATAGATAATTTTAATATAATAATATATTCTAATACTTAGTGTATAAAATCTCTAGTGACAGTCTTTTATAAAAACTTATGGAGTCATTAGGATGCGACCCATAAAGCACAACAGAGTAAGGAGAAACGATTACTGAGGTAGGAATAAGCGTTTTATTGTTTTGAGGATTAGTAAACGCCCGTCTCAATGTAATATCTTCTATATTGGAATTAACAACAAGGCCTAAGTCAATATTTAGTGAGTCTTTATTTATAATATTATTAACATGGTTAGTTATGTTGAACTTATACTTGTCAGGCTTATTGTTTGAGTCATATTCTAACATACCCCCAAAAACATATTTATTAGCATTGACACTTCCCAGATTATAGTCAATTGTAAAATCTTTATTATAGTCCTCTAGAGTTGCTCCGTTATTATAAGAATATAAGTAAAGCCTATTTGGTAAAAGGTCATGCGATAAATCATGTGCCGACTTATCTATATTAAGAACAAGATTAGCTTCGTTAATGATTACATCTTGAGAAGCCAATTCATAAATTACATTAGGGAGATCGAATTCATTTTCAGCAAATAACTTTATCTTAGAAGTTAGCCGAGGGCCTTGTAAAAAAATCCTATTTGAAGGCGTCCCCTCTGATGAGCTAGAAATAACTTGCTGGACCTCTTCATTATGATCTTGATAACTATAATGATTGACATAGACACCTCCAAAAGGCATAGAATTACTCTTTTTTCTTCTTTCAATTACATCATCATCAGTGGTCACAGTACCTTTGCTATTATAAAAATTATAGTTATACTCAAGAACAACTTGAGCATTTGATATATCTAACAACATATACAAATCATCAGAAAAATTATCAGCTTTAACAATTAACCCTCTAAGGTGATGGTTAAAATTATCCGCATTTTTAAGCTGATCTAATCCTTCAAAATTCATTAAACGTCTTTGAAAAAACTCTACATTAAGAGGAACCCTTATTCGAGGAGACTCATAATATTCTACTTGACCTGTTTCAATTACAGCAGTTTCAGGATCATCTTGATAATAAAGAACGGGGACCTCTTCAAGATTTAGATTAATATTGTCATCATGCAAAACCTGACCTGAGAATCCATTTGCATAAAAGTCTTGATCTGAAAAATACTGAGCACTATACTCAAAATTATTTTCTATATCAAGATGATTTAAATAATAGGTTAGCTCATAAACCCTAAGGTCAAAAGAAGCGTTTTTATTACCGTATATAGAATCTATTTCATATACCCTTCTTTGACTGTCATAACCAGCATTATCATCATCATCAGGATCAAGAATACCATCTCCATCACTATCGTTGCTAAGTGGGTTTAATTCTGCCCGCAATTCATCAATATCGGAAATACCATCTGAATCTGAATCACTACTACTATTATTAGGATCAATATCATATAAATCTATTACTCCATCTGTATCACTATCATTCCTATTATTAAAAAATGGTATATCTAAATAAACTGCAGATAAAACTTCTTCTTCATTTATCACCCTTATATCAATCTCACTTCCTTCTTGTTCCTGTTGTTGTGAAAAGTCTCCAAATATAGGTAGGTAAGAAATGTCGAGTTGGGAAACAAAACTAGATTCTAAAGCCCCATAATAATCATCATTATATTTTCCAAGATGGACATTTGGCAAATTATTGGTTGCTACCTTTACTGTAGACTCTTGATACGAAAAAACCGGAAAAACAATACTATTCAGGCCTTCAAACTCGCCGTTAAATAGTTCAGAGCCAACTGTAAAATAGTCTTTATTACAAGATGTTAAAAAAATAGCTAACGAAGCAAAATAGAAAATATTCCTAATAAATGTAAAATTCATTTTTTAATCTAAAATTTTTGAGAAAAAATTCATCAATAAACTTTCATCTAATGAATCCTTATAGCTTAATGCTGGCTTTGAAGAATTTTTAATAATTTTTTCGGTTGACTTTTCTATTTTATCAGAAGATAAAATCACTGAATCCGAAAATTCTAACATAAGATCTATCAAAGCATCATAATTTGGAGAAGAAATTTTATCAAGCCCTTTTTCAATACCATCAAATTGAATTTTCTTCGCCATTGATTTAGACAATTGTCCCTCAAAGGATTTTTCATAGATAGAAGAAACTATTTTTGTGTTTAAAAAAATTGGATCTTCACCATACAGCATCTTTAAATACAAAGGAAACAAAGCATTAAACGACCCATGAAGATGTATTATATCAGGAGACCAGTTAAGTTTTTTCACTGTTTCTAGGACCCCTTTTGCAAAAAATATCATTCTCTCATCATTATCTTTATACAGCTTATTTTTTTTATCATGAAAAAGCTCTTTCTTTTTAAAGTAGTCCTCATTGTCTATAAAATAAACCTGCATCCTTTCTTTAGGAATAGATGCAACTTTAATAATTAACGGCATGTATAAATCGTTTATAACCAAATTCATTCCTGACAAACGAATAACCTCATGCAGTTGATGCCTTCTTTCATTGATTAGGCCATACTTAGGCATAAAAATTCTTGTTAAACCTCCATTGTCATTTATTTTTTTTGATGCCTGAAATGAGTTTACTGCTTTTTCCGTTTGAGGCATATAGGGGACAACTTCTGAAGACACAACCAAGATTCTTTTATCTTTTAAAACTTTCAAAATATTGTTTTTGATTATAGTTCAGCAAAATTACAAAAATTATGAGTAAGTATTTAAAAACATTATCTTTAACTGTCCTACAAAAATTTTGGCTTGAAAACTTTTATATCGCATAAAAAGCTTAACAATGAGCTTAGGAATAGTGAAGGAAGTCTTGGTCTTGTGGCCACAATGGGATCACTGCATAGGGGACATATTTCTTTAATTGAAAAAGCCACTGCAAATAACACAAATGTTATTGTTTCAATTTTTATTAACCCTACACAATTTGATGAAAATCAAGATCTCCGAAATTATCCAAAAAATTTACAAAACGACCTACAACTATTACAGAATTTCCCCAATATATTAGTATATATACCCGAAATAAGTGATTTATATCCAAAAAAAATAAAAGCAAAAAATTATGATTTTGGAAAGCTTGACAAGATAATGGAAGGAGAGTTTCGGCCAGGTCATTTTAATGGAGTTTCTACTATTGTAGAAAAACTTTTTACAATATTTTATCCTGATTTTGCCTATTTTGGAGAGAAGGATTTTCAACAGGTAATTATAATTAAAGCACTCGTTGAGCAACAAGAGCTTTCAACAAAAATAATTTCATGTCCGACTATAAGAGAAAATGATGGTCTTGCAATGAGCTCAAGAAATCAGCTCTTAAAAGAAGGATACAGGAAAAACGCTGCAATTATACACAACTCTTTATTAGAGGCTAAACAGCTGATGAAATCAATGAATCCACCCCAACTTGAAAAAACGGTTGCTGCCAAATTTTTTAATGCTGAAGGTGTTGACCTTGAATATTTTAAAGTACTAACTAATGATTCTCTTGCCGAACGAAAGAAGTTTAATAAAGCTGAAGCATATAGAGCTTTTATAGCTTGCAGGATAGGAGAGGTTCGGTTAATAGACAACATTATATTAACATAAAAAATTAGTATGAAAAGATATATTAAAATTCTTGCTCCTGTTTTGTTGGGTTTCTTTTTTATTTATTTAACAGTCAACATTACTACTTCTGAAGAAAGGCTGTTAATATGGTCATATATTAAGTCTGCTAAAATTGAATTTGTTATTGCTGCCATGATGTTTGGCGCATTTGCGGATGTTATTAGAGGACTTCGATGGCGGTTTCTTGCCAAAGCTTCTGGACACTCCTCAAATCCTCTAGTTAGTATCGCTAGTGTCTTTATGTGTTATAGCTCAAATCTGATAATTACAAGATCTGGTGAAATTCTTAGAGCAACTGTTTTGAGCGGATATAATAAAATTCCACTAGGAAAAACTTTCGGCACAATTGCAGCAGAAAGAGTCATAGACATGACTATTACATTCATCATATTAATTTTAATCTGGATTCTTCAGTATGAAACAATTATTGAATCTTTTTTTGACGATAATTTTTTCTTTTATATAGAAGATAATATTTCATATATAATTGGCCTGGTGTTAGCTATACTAATAATAACTTCAATAGTTCTGGTGAAGATTAATTCAGTTAAAAAGTTTTTTCTATCTATTGTTGAAGGATTTCTATCTCTTGCCAAACTAAATCGTGATTTCCCTTTATTTATATTATCTACATTGTTAATTTGGGCTTTTTATTTTACTGCTTTTTATATGATTAAGTTCTCTATAGTTGAATTTTCTATCATACCTGCAGAGTTAATTTTTCCTGCTTTTGTAGTAAGCGTTTTTAGTATCTCCTTGTCAAATCATGGTTTAGGTGTTTATCCATTAGCAATTTCTCTGTTTTTATTAGAATTTAACATAAATACTGAGATAGGTCTAGCATATGGGTGGCTAGCTTGGTCTTGTCAGGCTATTATAACGCTAATTATTGGAGGTCTTTCTTTTTTTGTACTACCTTTGTTAAACTCAAGTGATTAAAATGGATAAAGTAATAAAGCAATTTTTATCACAAGTAGGTGCAAAAAACCAAAACGAGCCTGAATTTATGCAGGCTGTAACAGAGGTTGCAGAAACTGTTATACCCTATATTGTTTCTAAAGACATATACTACGGTCAAAATATTCTGTTAAGAATGGTTGAACCAGAAAGGGTAGTTTCTTTCAGAGTCGCCTGGATAGATGATAACGAAGAGATCCAAGTTAATAGAGGATATAGGATAGAGATGAATTCCGCTATTGGACCTTATAAGGGAGGGCTAAGATTTCATCCTTCTGTTAATTTAAGCGTCTTAAAGTTTTTAGCTTTTGAGCAAGTATTTAAAAACGCGTTAACTACTCTTCCGATGGGAGGAGGAAAAGGCGGTTCAGATTTTGATCCTAAAGGTAAATCAGATACAGAAGTAATGAGATTTTGTCAAAGTTTTATGACAGAACTTTTTCGACATATTGGTCCAAATAAAGATATTCCTGCTGGTGACATTGGAGTCGGAGGAAGAGAAATTGGTTACTTATTTGGGCAATATAAAAGATTAAAAAACGAATTTTCAGGTGTACTGACAGGTAAAGGAGTTTCTTGGGGTGGCTCTTTAATTAGACCTGAAGCAACAGGTTATGGAGTAGTCTATTTTGTAGAAGAAATGTTAAAGAATAAGAAGAAAAGTATTAAAGGGAAGAAAGTGATAATTTCAGGATCTGGAAACGTTGCTCAATTTGCTACGGAAAAATGTATTGACATGGGGGCTAAGGTTTTAACTTTATCTGATTCATCTGGATTTATTCATGACCCTTCAGGTATTAATCATGATAAATTAAAGTATATAATGGATCTGAAAAATATCCAGCGAGGAAGGATATCAATGTATGTGAAAAAATATCCTAAGGCAAAATTTTATTCTAAAAAAAATCCATGGTCAGTCCCTTGTCATGTAGCAATTCCTTGTGCAACTCAAAATGAATTAACTGAGTCTGATGCAAAAGTGTTGATAAAAAACGGTTTAACTACAATTGGTGAAGGAGCAAATATGCCCTGTACCCCCGGAGCAATAAAAGCTTTCAAAAGCAATCAAATTTTATATGCACCTGGCAAAGCTTCTAATGCAGGAGGGGTTGCCGTGTCTGGATTAGAGATGGCACAAAACTCATTAAGATATACTTGGTCTAGAGATTATGTAGATGGTAAATTAAAAGAGATTATGTCTGAAATACATTCTTCATGTTTGGCGTATGGAAAAGAAAAAAACCATATAGACTATCTCAAAGGAGCAAATATTGCTGGTTTTATTAAAGTAGCTGATGCTATGCTTGCCCAAGGTGTTGTTTAACTTTTTATGTTTAATCAATCTAAAGCCATTGTTCTCCATTCTATTAAATATGGAGAAACAAGCTTAATTGTTAATTGTTTTCTTTACGATCTGGGTGTTAAATCATTTATGATTAAGGGTGTTTTAAACTCCAAAAACAAAAAATTTAGCAAATCATATTTTTTACCTTTATCAATTATATATATTACCTACTCTATTAAGATAAATAAAGATCTGGGCTATATTACAGAAGCAAAACCTGCTCAAATATATACCTCCCTTCATACAGATTTATTTAAAAGCTCTGTGATTGTATTTATTAGTGAGTTATTAAATTCTGTTCTAAAAGAGAGTCCAGGGTCTAGCCAAAACCTTTTTCAATATCTTGAATATTCATTAACATGGTTTGATAAATCAAATAAGATGTCAAATTTTCATTTAAAAGTGTTAATTGATTTAACCAAGTTTATCGGTTTCTATCCAAATATTAAAGAAGAATCTCATGCATTCTTTGATTTAAACTCAGGGACCTCATCAGGAGTTAAACCTAGTAAAGATTATATTCAAAATCCTGAGTTAAAAAAATTCAAAGAATTATTAGGCACGACTTTTGAGGATTTAAATACTATGAAGCTTAATGATTTATTAAGAGCAAAAATGTTGAGTATAATGATTGACTATTATTCTATACATTTACAGATGTTCAATAGCCCAAAATCAATACATGTTTTTAATGAGGTATTTAAATAAAATATTCCGTTTATCGTTTTGTTTTATAGTTTCTATAGGATATGTTTTTTCTCAAGAAATCACAGTCAGAGATTCTAAGACATCAGTCTCTTTATCCAATGTGTATATCTATAATGAGGCAAAAACAAAGTCTATTATCACAGATAGTGAAGGACGAGCTTTATTGTCAAACTTTTCAACCAATGAAAAAGTTTATTTTCAGCTTCTTGGTTATAAACTTTTAGAATTTGAACTTTCTGAGTTTTTGAATGACTCCTTTGAAATTTATCTAGACTTAGAAAGTCAAAATTTAGAAGAGGTGATTTTATCTGTTGCAAGATCTGAGTCGAATGCTGATGAAATTGCCGAAAAGGTTTCAGTGATTAAAGCTGAAGATTTATATTTAACTGCTCCCGCATCAAGTGCAGAAGTGCTTGAATTAAGCCCAGGAGTTAGAATTCAAAAGTCACAAGGAGGAGGGGGTAGTCCAGTAATTAGAGGGTTTGAGGCGAATAGGGTTTTGATTGTTGTTGATGGAGTTAGAATGAATAATGCAATCTATAGATCTGGTCATTTACAGAATTCTATTACTATTGATCCGAACAATATTGATAGAGTTGAAATTATATATGGTTCATCTTCTGTAGGTTATGGCTCAGATGCTCTTGGAGGAGTAGTCCATTATTATACAAAGACCCCTTCTCTAAAAGATTCAATAAAAATTAAAAACTCGTTCTCTTCTAATTTTAATACAGTAAATTCTAGCCTTTCAAATAGCTTTTCAACTAATTATAGCAAGGAAAATTGGGGGTTTTTTAGCACAATATCAATATCAAAGTTTGGGAATATAGAAATGGGTAAAAGGCGAAAACACGGATATGAAAACTGGGGTTTGAACAATTATTATTCTAAAAATTCAAGATATACATTCCAGGAAAATGTAAGCGTTAATCAAAATCCTAGTGTTCAACAAAACACAGGTTATAGTCAGGTTGATTTTTTTCAAAAATTCCTTTTTAAACTTCCATATCAAAGTCTGCTAAACCTAAATATTCAGTATTCTGAATCATCAGATATTGATCGATATGATAAATTAAGTGAGGAAAAAAGTGGTGAATTAAAATTTAGTGAATGGTATTACGGGCCACAAAAAAGATTATTAATTTCTCCCAGCCTTAAATTCTTCTCTCAAAAACCTCTTTTAAAAAGGGGGAGAATCACACTAGCCTATCAAATGGCAGAAGAATCTAGAATTAACAGAAAATTTAATAGCATAGACAGGTCCTCACAATTTGAAAAAGTTAATATCCTTAGTCTTAATGGGGATTTTGATACATCCTTTGACAAAGGGCATGCTCTTTCATATGGAATTGAAGGGACTTTAAATAATGTCCGCTCAAATGCATATAACCAAAACATTATAATTAACGGAACTGCAATTTCTGATCTAGGCCCTAAAAAAAATATCCCAACAAGATATCCAAGTGATGGAAGTTCATATAAAAGTTTTGCAATGTATGTTAACTGGACATGGAATATGAATGAGTTTTTCACTTTTAATGCTGGAACTAGATTAACGTATACTGGTTTACGAGCTAAATGGAACGAATTAGCCTCATTAAATGCTCAATTATCTACTTTTAGTCTTAATTCAAGCGCATTAACCTCAACCTTGTCTATGACTTTAAGACCTTCTAAAAAGTTTCAACTTATGAGTGTCTTGTCAAGTGGTTTTAGAAACCCTAACATAGACGATATAGGAAAAATTCGAGAAAATAATGGAATACTTGTTGTTCCAAACACCTTTTTAAAACCAGAATATGCCTACAACCTTGACTTGGGAATAAATTTTAAATCACTTAATAATTCAAACTACATGTCTATCAGAACATTTGCTACCGTTATTTCTCGTCACATTGTTAGATCTGACTTTATTATATTTTCTGATACTACCACTGCTGATGAATCAACAATTTTATATAATGGAGAAGAGGTAAATACTATTGCAAATAAAAATTTAGGAAATAGGTTTATTCACGGATTCTCGATTGATGGATTTTCATATTTATCAAAATCTTTAAAATTTACTGGAAGTATAAGCTATGTCAAAGGAGATGAGAATGAGACATATGGTCCAATGCCTTCAATTTCTCCCATTTTTGGCACCATCTCTGGAGAATATTCTAAAAATAAATTCAAGGTAAGCGCTCTATATAAATTCAGCGGTGACAAAAGCCCTGAGGATTATAGCTTAGGAGGAGAGGATGGTCTTGAGGAAACCCCTGAAATAATAGAAAGCAATGGGCTTATTAAATATGCGGGGGCTCCAAAATGGTCAGATTTTTCTATTTACACAAATTATGACATTTCACAAGATGTTAAGGTTCGTTTTGCATTAACTAATATTTTTGACAATCACTATAGGTCTTTTGCTTCTGGAATCTCTGCCCCTGGACGATCATTTCAAATAGGATTATATTTAAAATTATAATCCAATGGATTTGTATTCTTTTAATTAAGCTAAAATCATTATTTTCGCCTATCATACCTGATGCTCATGTCTTTTAAAGAAGTAAAGGATTTTTCATTAAACAATATCTCTCTCGAGACCATAAAACTCTGGAAGAAGAATGACGTGTTTAATAAAAGCTTTAATAAAAAAAATGCTGATTCCTTTATTTTTTATGAAGGCCCTCCATCTGCAAACGGAAAGCCTGGAATTCATCATGTGATGGCAAGAACAATTAAAGACATTTTCTGTAGATATAAAACACTTAAAGGTTATAACGTAGTAAGAAAAGCAGGATGGGATACACATGGACTTCCTGTTGAATTAGGCGTAGAAAAAACTCTTGGCATTACAAAAGATGATATTGGAAATAAGATAAGTGTTGAGGATTATAATAGCGAGTGTAAAAAAGCTGTTATGAAATATACATCAGATTGGGAATCCTTAACAGAATTAATGGGCTTCTGGATTGATATGTCAGACCCTTATGTAACATACACTCCCAAATATATGGAGACAATATGGTGGTTACTAAAGCAGTTTCATGATAAAAATCTTTTATATAAAGGTTATAAAATTCAGCCCTACTCACCCGCTGCAGGGTCAGGACTTAGTTCTCATGAATTAAATCAACCAGGAGCTTATAAAAATATTAGCGATACTTCAATTATTGCTCAATTTAAATGTGTCGAAGATGGTTTATCAGATGAGTTAAAGTCGCTGTTTCCCTTTTTCTTTTTAGCTTGGACAACCACACCTTGGACATTACCTTCAAATACTGCTTTAACGGTTGGTTTAAGTCTCCGTTATTCCTTTATAAAAACATATAATCAATATACTAATAAGCCTATCACTGTAGTTTTAGCAAAGGATTTGATAAAAAATGTGTTTTCAAAAAACTATATAGAAGTTAACTCTCCTAATGAATTGCAAAAATTTGATGGAGACTCAAAAAAAATTCCTTATTTAATTTGTCAAACTATAAAAGGTAAAGATTTGACTGGCCTGAAGTATGAACAAATTTGGGAAGAATCGCCTGCTCCAGTTGATAATCCAGAAAATGCTTTCAGAGTTATAGCTGGTGATTTTGTTACAACTGATGGGGGAACGGGAATAGTTCATACTGCTCCAACATTTGGAATGGATGATTATAGAGTAGCCCTTAATGCAACCCCCCCAGTTCCAGCTCTTTTATGTTTTGATGACAAAGGCAATAAGGTCCCTTTAGTTGATCTTCAAGGAAAATTTGTAGATAAAATAGGCAGGCTATCTGCAAAATTTGTAAAAAATGAATATTATCCGGATGGTAAATACCCTGAAAAATCAGTTGATGTAGAAATTGCAATTAAACTTAAAGAAGACAATCTAGCTTTTAGAGTAGAGAAGCATACACATTCTTATCCTCATTGCTGGAGAACAGACAAGCCTGTTTTATACTACCCAATGGAATCATGGTTTATTAAAGTAAGTGATTATAAAGAAAAAATGTTTGATTTAAACAAGTCTATCAACTGGAATCCTAAGTCTACTGGGGAGGGGAGGTTTGGTAATTGGCTATCCCAGGCTAACGATTGGAATTTATCAAGATCAAGGTTTTGGGGAGTTCCAATCCCAATTTGGAGTAATCTTGATGGTTCTGAACAAAAAATTATTGGCTCAGTAGAAGAGCTAATTGAAGAAATCACATTATCCGTTGAGAATGGTATTATGAAAAAGAATCCCTTTCAAAATTTTGAGATTGGTAACATGAGTGATGAAAATTATAACAAAATTGACCTCCATAAAGATGTAATTGATAAAATCATTTTATGTTCTTCCAAAAAAGAACCGATGAAAAGAGAGAATGATATAATTGATGTTTGGTTTGATTCTGGCTCAATGCCATATGCCCAATTACACTATCCTTTTGAAAACAAAGAATTGATAGACAGCGGTGAAGCATTTCCGGCTGATTTTATTGCAGAGGGGGTGGACCAAACTAGAGGTTGGTTTTATACTTTACATGTAATCTCAACTCTAATATTTGATTCAATAGCATATAAAAATGTGATTTCCAATGGACTCGTCTTAGATAAAGAGGGTCAAAAAATGTCTAAAAGACTCGGCAATGCAATAGACCCTTTTGAAACACTAAATACTTATGGTGCAGATTCAACAAGATGGTATCTAGTGTATAACTCCAACCCCTGGGATAATTTAAAATTTAATGAGAAGGGGCTTTCAGAAGTTCATCGAAAATTTTTTGGAACCCTACATAATGTCTATTCATTTTTCAGTCTTTACGCAAATATTGATGGGTTTAATTATTCTGAAAAAAAAATAGATTTAAAGGATCGCGCAGAAATTGATAAATGGATAATATCTGAATTAAATTCTCTTATTACATTTGTTGATGAGAAATATAACAATTATGATCCAACTCCTGCTGCAAGAGCAATCTCTGATTTTGTTCAAGAAAAATTAAGCAATTGGTATGTAAGATTATCTAGAAGAAGATTTTGGAAGGGGGAGTATAATCATGATAAAATCTCTGCTTATCAAACATTATTTGAGTGTATTCTAGATGTTGCAAAATTAAGTTGTCCTATTTCTCCATTCTATTCAGACTTCTTATATAAGTGTTTAACTGAAAACACTAATTATGAAAAATTAGAATCTATTCATCTTTCTTCTTTTCCTTCAATAACAGATTCACATATTGATGTAAATCTTGAAAAGAGAATTAATAAAATAAGAAACATTTGTTCTTTGGCTCTTTCAATTAGGAAAAAGGAGGGGATTAAAGTAAGACAGCCATTAACCAAAATTATTATTCCTGTTAGAAGTAAAAATGAAATGAATGAGATAGATAATGCTAGAGGGCAAATTCTATCTGAAATTAACGTTAAAAATATTGAATATCTAGATAATGCTAATTCCCTGCTGATAAAAGAGTTGAAGCCTAACTTTAAGACATTGGGGCCAAGATTTGGAAATAAATTAAACAAAATAGTAGCAGAAATAAATCAATTAAATCCTGAAAAGGTCAATGATAGTGAAGACGTTGAAATAATTGTAGATAATAACAAGCTCATTCTTTCAAAGAATGATATTGAAGTAAATTATAAAGATATTGAAGGGCTTTCCGTTGCATCAGGAAATGGAGTCACCGTTGCTATCAACCTTGAACTAAATGATGAACTGATAGATGAAGGTATTGCAAGAGAACTAATTAGCAGAATTCAAAACATTAGAAAAAGCTCTGGATTCAACGTAACAGATAAAATCGAAGTCAAAATTAAGAATCACCCAAAACTAAATGCACCAATAAATAATAATTTAAATTACATTTTAAGTGAAATTCTTGCAACAAAACTATATTTTAGCGATGATTTTGATAATAAAGATGAGACTGTTGAATTTGATGGAATAAAAACAATTATTAATTTAAGAAAAGTTTAATATGAAAACGGGTAAAAAGATAGCGTACACAGATAAAGAGTTAGAAAGGTTTAAAAATATCATTATTAAAAAAATTGATAAGGCTAAGCAAGATCTTGATTTATTAAAAAGTGCTTATATGAATGATAGTGATAATGGAACAGATGACACTTCTCCAACATTTAAGGCCTTTGAAGAGGGGTCAGAAACAATGTCTAAAGAGGCGAACACTCAACTTGCTCTTAGGCAAGAGAAGTTTATTAGAGATCTCAAAAACGCACTAATTAGAATTGAGAATAAGACATATGGAGTCTGCAGAATCACGGGCAAATTGATTAAGAAAAATAGGCTACTGGTTGTTCCGCATGCTACTTTAAGCATCGAGGCAAAGAATATGCAGAATTAATAAATTATATCCTTTTCAAATTGATTAGAAAGAAATTAGATATAAAAAAAGGGTTTATTTTTGTTTTATTGCTAGTATTATTTGACCAATTAATTAAATTCTATATTAAGCTTAATTTTCCGCTCACTCTATACAATCAACCTGCAATAATAGATCTTGGGTTTTTTAAATTGTTGTTTATTGAAAATAAAGGTATGGCAATGGGAGCAAGATTAAACAACCTTCTCCCTTTTCTTGATGACTATACAGCTAAATTAAGTTTGACTTTATTTAGAATAATTGCTGTTTTTGGTATTGGTTACTGGCTAATAAGCACTCTAAAAAAGAATAAATCAAATCTTTTAAAAATTACATTATGTTTAATTTTTGCTGGAGCTTTAGGGAATATTATTGATTCTGTTTTTTATGGACAATTGTTTTCTAGTAGTTATGGCCAAGTAGCTGCCTTTTGGCCTGAAGCAGGATATGCTCCATTATTTTTTGGCAATGTCGTTGACATGTTACAGTTTCCAATCATAACTTGGACATGGCCAGAATGGCTTCCATTTATTGGTGGGCAATCCTTTACTTTTTTTGAATACGTTTTTAATTTTGCAGATGCATATATTAGTACTGGTGTTTTAATCTTGATTTTTTTTAACAAAAGATTAAACTACTAAATCGTCTTTCTAAAATCATATACTTTTTCTGACGTTACACATATATCTAAAGGGACGTCAAGTTCAGTAATTCCATCAATGTGATCAACTGGTTCAAAAAAAGACAACCCTATTTTCATTACAGCATTTTCTGTTTTGGAAAGAAACTTGTCATAATACCCTCCGCCATAACCAACTCTATTTCCGTTTTTGTCAAAACATAATAATGGAATAATAACAACATCTAAATCCGTTGGCAATATTTCTTCTGAAGAATCAGGCTCTAATATATTGTAATCATTCTGAATAAACCTTGTTGACTGATTTACTCGTAAATGAATTAACTTTTTATCAGGAAGCATTTTTGAGGTAACAACAACTTTACCTAAATCATACAAATAAGATAATATCTTTTTAGTCTCCACTTCATTTTTTTGTTTAGAACTAATAAATAAATGGTAAGTGTTCTTCTCCCATACTGGAATCGTTTTAAGAATAGAGACTATTTTATCACTTAAATCATAGATCTCCTCTTTTAATAGTTTCATTCTTAATGCTTGATACTTTTTGCGATAAAATTTTTTATTCTTAATCATTAAGCACTCTTAGTTTAAAAAACTAAAAATAGACTTAATTTTGTTGAAGTGAAAACAAGCTCAATTAAAATTCAAGTCAAATCATTACCAAGCCTCCCTGGCGTATATCAATTTTTTAATAAAGAAGGTGGCATTATATATATTGGAAAAGCCAAGAATCTTAAAAAAAGAGCCACTTCATATTTTACCAAAACTCATGACAATAATAGAGTTAAGTTATTAGTCAAAAATATAGACAGAATAGAAACAATAGTTGTAGATACTGAAATGGACGCACTATTGCTTGAGAACTCATTAATCAAAAAACACCAACCTAAATATAATGTCCAGTTAAAAGACGGGAAAACATATCCTTGGATATGCATTTCACAACATCCTGTACCAAAAATCTTCTATACTAGAAAAATAGATAAGAAAAATGGTGAATATTTTGGCCCATTTGCCAGTGTTCATAGTATAAAATTTCTCATAAAGCTTATCAAAGACCTTTATCCCTTTTTAAACCATGATTTAAATCATTTGTTAAAAAAAGAATCTAAAGAAAATATTATTGATCAGTATGAAAAAAATATAAAGTCGATACGAAATATGATTAAGGGGAACTTTAGGTCTTCCATTAAAAAATTTAAATTAGAAATGAAAGCGCATTCAGATTTAATGGAATTTGAAAAGGCAAATGAAGTAAAAGAAAAGCTGCAAATACTCCTTAATTATCAAGCTAAATCAACAGTTGTAAGTCCTAAAATAAATAATATTGATGTGTTCTCAATAATATCTGACAAATCATATGCTTTTGTTAACTTTCTTCAAGTATCATATGGGTCTATAGTTGCTTCTCATACACTGGAAATTAAAAAAAGACTGAATGAATCAGATGAAGAGATTCTCATAATAGCTATTATAGAAATCAAACAAAGGTTTTTTTCAAACTCTTCAGAAATATGTTTGCCTTTCAAAATTGATTTAGGAGACTCAATTAAAGTAACTGTTCCAAAAACTGGAGACAAAAAACGTTTAGTTGATCTTTCGCTAAGAAATGTAAAATTCTTCAGAATAGACAAATTAAAACAAATTAGAGCAATAGACCCAGAGGCTCACATTGAAAGAATACTGTCTCAAGTTAAATTAGATTTAAAATTAAATAAAAGCCCTTATCATATAGAATGTTTCGATAATTCTAATTTAATGGGAACGAACCCTGTAGGCTCTTGTGTTGTTTTTAAGAATGCTAAGCCTTCAAAAAAAGATTATAGGTTATATAGAATAAATGATATCTCAGGGCCTGATGATTTTGCTTCTATGGAACAGGTAGTTTATAGAAGATTAAAAAGATTGGTGAAAGAAAAAAATAGTTTGCCTGATTTAATTATAGTAGATGGTGGAAAAGGTCAATTATCCTCAGGGCTTAAAAGTCTTGTAAAGCTTGGAGTTGAAGATAAGGTTGCAATTATTGGAATTGCGAAAAAACTTGAAGAAATCTTTATCCCAGGTGACAAACTTCCACTATATATAAATAAAACATCTGAAACCCTTAAATTAATTCAACAATTAAGAAATGAAGCGCATAGATTTGCAATTAATTTTCATAGGAAGAAAAGGAGCAAGCATGCCTTTGAATCTCAAATTGATAATTTAACTGGTATTGGTCCTAAAACGAGTGAATTACTTTTAAACAAATTCCAATCTTTTAAGAGAATTCAAAGAGCTTCTGAGAAGGATCTAATAGAATTATTAGGAAAGGTTAGAGGGAAATCTTTATTTAAACAGCTTAAAAGTTAATTTTTGATTAATTTTGAAATATAAAAATGAAAATTAATTTATTATTATCCTCATTAATATTCAGTTGTAATTTAATTTTCAGCCAAAACAATGATATCTCTTCAATTAATAGGTTTGAAAATGGAGAGCTTCTTGAATATAGGCTTCACTATGGTATTTTTAACACAAGCTACGCCTCGCTAAATCTAAAAAAAGTAACTCTTAAAAACAATTCTGTATACCATGCTGCAGGTTATGGAACAACAACTGGATTAGCAAGGCTGTTTTTTAAAGTTGAAGATTATTATGACAGCTATTTTGATACGAATACAATCTCTCCTATACTATTCAAAAGAAATATTGACGAAGGAGGATATACTAAAAATCTTGAAATAGTTTTTGACCAAGAAAAACAAACAGCATATATTAATAATATAAAGGAGCAAAGCAAAAAAGAGGTAAAAACTGAATCAAACTCTCAGGATTTAATTTCATCCTTATATTATTTAAGAACATTTTTTGCAACAGAAGACATTAAAGAAAATGAATATTTTAACATCAACATGTTTTATGATTCAAAAAATCGTTTTTTTAAGTTACAGTATCTTGGCAAAGAAGTAATAAAAACAAAGTTTGGAAAAATTGAGTGTCTAAAATTTAAACCAACGACCAAAAGAAGTAGAATATTTAGAGGAGAGGGCAGTATTACAATCTGGTTGTCAAATGACCAAAACAGAGTCCCTGTTAGGCTTCAGGCAGACCTTCTTGTTGGATCTATAAAAGCTGATTTAAATAATTTTGATGGTTTAGTAGCCCCTTTATTGACTAAAACAGATTAATGTGAAAATTAAAATTCTAATTACTGCCTTAATAATTCTTTTAAGTTCTTGTTCTAACTATGATGTAGAAAAAGAAAATCCAAAGACTACAGAGTATAAGTATGGTTATAATAAGGATCAGTATATTTTTCAAGAAAAAAAAATAAAGTCTGGAGATACTTTTGGTGACATATTAGAAGATGTTGGGATTGATTATCCTGAGATATTTGAAGCTCTACAAACAACCAAGGGAAATGTTGATTTTAAAAAACTTCAAATTGGGAAGCCATACACTTTGATCTTCTCAAAAGATTCCTTAAAAACATTAAAAGCTTTTGTATATCACCCCACCATTGAAGGCTATTCATTTATTCAATTAAGAGATAGTGTATTTGGAAAAACTATTGTTAAGCCAAAAACTTACAAAGAAAGAGAAGCCTCTGGGGTAATCGACAACTCTTTATATGTGACTCTGGATGAACAAAACATGAATCCATTATTGACATATTATTTGTCTGATATATATGCCTGGACAATTGATTTCTTTAGACTTGAAAAAGGGGATAGATTCAAAGTTATTTATACAGAAAGTTTTGTAGATGACACAATATCTATAGGAATCTCAAGAGTTAAAGCAGCATATTTTCTTCATAGAGGAAAAGAACAATATGCTTTTGAATACGAAACCGATTCAATCAAAGGAATTGTCGAATATCTTGATCAAGATGCTAAAGCCCTTAGAAGGGCATTTTTACAATCACCCATAAAGTTTGGAGGCATATCATCCAGATATAATTTGAGAAGAAGAATAGCTTATTATGGCAATCGTATTAGACCACATAAAGGAACTGATTTTGCTGCACCTGTTGGTACTGCAATTTTATCTACCGCTAATGGAACTGTTGTTAAATCATCATATACTAGAGCAAATGGTCGATATGTGACTGTTAAACACAACAATACTTATTCAACTCAATATTTACACATGAGAACAAGCAATGTAAGGGTGGGGCAACAAATAGAACAAGGTGATGTAATTGGGTGGGTTGGAATGACAGGCAACACATCTGGCCCTCATGTGTGCTATAGATTTTGGAAAAATGGTCTGCAAGTTGATCCTTTTAAACAAAAACTCCCTGAGGCAAAACCAATCAGCGAATCATTAAAAAAACAGTATTTTAGAGACATAAGTTTAACAAGAAGTAAGCTTGATTCAATTACAATTAAAACTAAAAGCTCAATATAATGCCATTAAATAAGTTAGATCCCTCAAAATTAAATTCTTGGAAAGAACTAAAAGCTCAATTTGATAAAGAGAAATTCTTGACAATTGAAAAACTAATGGAAGAGAGGGGCAGATTAAAAAACTTTTCTGTTGAATGGGAAGGCTTATTTTTGGACTTTACCAAAAACAGAATAAGTCAAAGTACACTAAATGTATTAATTAAATTATGTCATGAAAGTGATTTAAAAAATAATATTGAGTGTTATTTTAACGGTGATGTAATAAATGAAACTGAAAAAAGATCTGTTCTGCATACAGCATTAAGGTCTCAAAAGAACGAGTCTGAAGAAATAGATAAGGTAGTAAATGATATAAGACAAAAAATTATAAATATAGCTGACAAGGTAATTAATGGAGATAAAACTGGTTATACAGGGAAGAAGTTTACTGATGTGGTTAATATCGGTATTGGTGGATCTCACCTGGGGCAAGAAATGGTTGTAGAGGGTCTTTCTCCCTTTTCACAAAATATTAAAACTCACTTTGTGTCAAATATTGATCCTGATTATACAGCAAAAGTTTTAGAGAAATTGAATCCTGAGACTACATTATTTATTATTGTTTCTAAAAGTTTTAACACTATTGAAACTATTAAAAATGCAAATAAAATTAAAGATTGGTTTATTGGAAAGACAAATGTGAAAAATATTCAAGATCACTTTATTGCAGTCTCTAATAATATTTCTGCCCCTAAAGATTTTGGGGTTGATGCAAATAATATCCTTCCAATTCCAGAATGGGTTGGGGGACGATTTTCACTTTGGGGTTCTGCTGGTTTAATTATTGCCATAACACTTGGTTCAGAAAATTATAGGCAATTGTTAAATGGTGCCAATAGTATGGACAAGCACTTTAGAGAAAGTGATTTTGAAAAAAACATACCTGTATTGTTAGCTCTAATTAGTATTTGGTATAATAATTTTTTTAAATGTGAAACAGAAGCAATAATTCCATATAGCGAATTGTTAAATAAGCTTCCTGGTTATTTGCAGCAAGCTAGCATGGAAAGTAATGGTAAAGGAACTGACAGAAACAACCAAAAAGTTAATTACGAAACTGGAGGAATTATATGGGGTGCAACTGGAACTAATGCTCAGCATTCATTTTTTCAATTACTACATCAAGGGACAAAGTTAATCCCCTGTGATTTTATTGCATTCCAAAATCCTCTTTCTGAAGATGCAGAACAACATAAAATATTGACTGCAAATTTCTTGGCTCAAACAAATGCATTAATGTCAGGAAACAAAGCAAAAGAGTCTTATAAAAATATTCAAGGGAATAAGCCTTCCAATTCATTATTTATCAACAGTTTAACACCCTATAATTTAGGCATGTTAATTGCTCTTTATGAAAATAAAATATTTACTGTTGGATCAATTCTGAACATATTTAGTTTTGACCAATGGGGTGTTGAGCTAGGAAAATCAATAGCTAAAGGAATTCTTGATGGGAATACTGATTCTCTAGATGACTCTACAAAAAACCTGTTAACTAGATATAAAAAGGGGAAATAAACCTCTTGTTAACTCTTAGTTCATATCCTGTTAATATTTTCTTAATCTCTAATCGATCTAATAGTTTTATTTTTATGAAAAATCAAAACTAAAAAAATGAAAAAAAATTTATTTCTTCTATTCGCGATGCTATGGTCTATGGCTATCTATTCGCAAAATGAAGCTGCACTTGACTCAATTGCTCTTGAAGAAGTTGTTGTTTCTTCAGGTATAATCGATGTAGCTAAAGAGCGGGAAACACCTATTGCAGTTAGTACTATCACTGCTCGAGAAGTTCAATTAAAAGTTGGGAATATGGAGTTCCCAGAAATTATGAACAAAACTCCAGGTGTATACGCTACTAAACAAGGAGGTGGATATGGAGATTCTCGTATCTCTCTTCGTGGATTTGACCAAAGAAATACTTCTTTTTTAATTAATGGTCAACCAGTAAATGATATGGAAAACGGATGGGTATACTGGTCAAACTGGGCAGGACTTACAGAGGTAGCCTCTGGTATTCAAATTCAAAGAGGTCTTGGAGCATCTAAATTAGCTGTCCCTTCTGTTGGTGGAACAGTGTCAATATTTACTAAAAGTGCTGAAAGAGCTAAAGGCGGATCATTCACTCAATTGCTTGGAAATGATGGCTATAGTAAATCAACAGTGGCTTATAATACCGGTCTTAACGAAAATGGTTGGTCAACATCTTTATTATTATCAAAATGGTCTGGAAACGGATATATTTATAATACAATGGGAGCAGGGACAACCTACTTCGCTGCTGTAGGATATGCTCCAGATGGTTCAGATCACAAAATGAATCTTTCAGTTTTAGGAGCTGGACAATGGCATCATCAAAGAGATGTCTGGGTTTCAATTCGTGATTATCAAAACTTTGGTGAAACAGGTATAGATCAAAGGTGGAATTCCAATGGTGGCACAAGAAATGGCGAAGAATGGAGTATGAGAAGAAACTTCTATAATAAACCTCTAGCTACTTTCAACTGGGATTGGGAAGTTAATGATAATATTGAAGTGAACACTTCTTTATATGCTTCAGCTGGTCGAGGTGGTGGAACAGGGCCAAGAGGTAGAAATTATTATAATTCTGCAACTGATATTTTACCATACCAAAAAGACCTTACTACACATTATAAAGAAAATGGTAAAGGGTCAAGAGATTCTGATGGATTTATTAATTTTGACGCTCTTGTTAATCATAATGTCGCTAATACTTCAGGATATACTGGAGATATTGGGGGAGGAAATTATGCAGGGAAAAAAATTGGATCTAATTCTTACAAATATGATGGGGTAAATAGAGCTATTATAATAAGACGAGCTTCAATGAACTCTCATGATTGGGTTGGAGCTATTTCTAATTTTAATTATAGATCAGGTAAAATGAGATATTCTTTTGGAATTGACTTAAGAGACTATACAGGATATCACTATAGAGTTCTAAATGATCTAATGGGTCTTGATGGCTATCACTCATCTGGGAATCGTAACACAGGTGGACAAATAATTGAAACGTTAGTTGAAGCAAATCCATTTAAAAATACCGGTATTAGAGGCCCAAAAATGGCTTACTATAATATTGGTAATGTTGGGTGGACAGGCCTAAATGCGCTTGCAGAGTATTCTGGAGATGATTTAACATGGGTTATTCAAGCAGGTACATCTGCCCAAACATACGGGAGAGTAGACTATTTTGCTCAAGTCGGGAATCCGGAATCTAAAGAAAAAACTGTTACCGGAGGTTATATAAAAGGAGGGGCAAACTATAACTTTAATGAAAGATCGAATGCATTTTTTAATATTGGAAGAATCGCAAGACAACCTAATTTTGATGCTATTTTTCCTAATTTTGCTAACAATATAAATCCTGATATTCAAAATGAAGAGATTTCTTCAATCGAAATTGGATATGGTTATATAGGCGAATCTTTAAAGGTTAACATAAATGCTTACTCAACTAATTGGGGTAATAGATTTATCTCAAGAGGCTTTTCAAATGCTCAAGGAGAAGAAGGTACTGCTCAATTCAAAGATGTTGATGTAAGTCATAAAGGTGTTGAGGTTGAGGCTGACTGGAGGCCAAATAATATTTCTAGAGTTAGAGGTATGCTATCTATTGGTGATTGGCGTTATACGAAAGACTTTGATGCACAACTATTTAATGACCAGCAACAATCTATTGGAACAGCAACATTATATACAAAAGATGCAAAAGTCGGAGATGCTGCTCAATTTGTAGCTTATCTTGGATATGAAAGAAGGATTGGAAGTAATCTAAATATAGATTTAGACTATAGATTTGTAGATGGGCTATATGCTGATTATAGTATTACAGATTCTGATTTTACAAATGCTACTAATAAAGGTGCTCTTAAGCTTCCTTCATATGGATTAGTTGATCTAGGTGCAACATATTATATGGGTGGGAATTTGAGTATGAGACTGAATATAAACAATCTATTTAACACTGTTTATATTGCAGAGTCTAATTCTAATATTCACGCATCGTCTGATTCACAGAAATGGAACGGTATTGATACTAGAAACTATGTGTGGTTTGGATTTGGAACAACTTGGAATATGTCTTTAAGATATAGATTTTAATATCAAATATTCTTTTTATAATAAAAACCCTGCTTTGGCAGGGTTTTTTATTTAAAGCTAATTGCTTTTGTAGTTAATTCTAATGATGATGAATTATTGAAAGTATTCCTTGATATTGAATATAAAATATCAAAATGCTGTTTGTTGTTTATTTGTTGATAATACTCTGACATGTTAAACCCTAAGGCTTGAATTTTATTGTCTTTAGAATCAGAAATTTCAAATTTAATATGGGTTTTTTCTTTTCCTATTAATCTTAAATTTCCAGTTCCACAGCAATTATTGGTTCTAAAAATTGGTCTATAATTAGAAAGCCCAAAAGGAGACATTCTAGATAATATTTTAAAATTTGATTCGTTAATATCGGAAAGATCAATTTCTGTATCATAGCCGATTGTTTTTGTAAACATCTTATTGTCCATTGTATTCTTTACATAAGACTCAAAATGATCAATAAAATCTTTAAGGTTTTCCTCTTTTATGGATAATCCTGCAGCATATTTATGGCCTCCATATTGATCTAAATATTCTTTCCCCGATTGGATCGCGTCATAAATATCAAAGTTTGAAATTGATCTTGCAGATCCAGTATACATTTTTCCCGCAAGGGTTAAAACAATTGTTGGTTTATAAAATTTATCAACTAATCTTGAGGCAACAATGCCCAGAACACCCTTATTCCAATTATTTCCATAAACAACGTTTGTAAATTTTAATGGGTCTGTCTTTTTTATAGCCTCCTCTGTCACTTCTTTTTCTTTAGATCTTCTAAGCAAATTTATACTCTCTATTTCTTGAGCTATCTTGTAAGCAGCATTAGTGTCATTTTCCGTCATTAGTTTTACTGAAATCATTCCACTCTTCATTCTACCTGAGGCGTTAATCCGTGGGCCTATATTGAATGAAATATCTGATTCGACTATGTTTCTATTTATAGACCTAATAAAAAAATGGAAGCCTGGCCTGGGGTTATTATTAAATTCCTTAAGACCATGGTGAACTATCGTTCTATTTTCATTAATCATTGGCATTTGATCTGCAATAGTTGCGATAGCAACTAAGTCAAGATATTGGTTAGTTTCTTCAGGCCCTCCTGATTTTTTTTCAATTGCTGAAATTAGTTTAAATCCTATGCCACAACCACAAAGACCCTTAAAAGGGTAATCGCAATTCTTTTGATTCGGATTAATTATTGAGTAAGCTTTTGGTATACTATCATCAGGGATATGGTGGTCACAAATAATCACATCAATTCCTTTTTTGTTTGCAGCTTCAATTTCATCATGTGCTTTGATTCCACAATCAATAGTTATAATTAAAGAAACTTTTTGATCTGCTGCAAAAGCTATCGATTCTTCAGAAACCCCATAACCTTCTTTATATCTATCGGGGATATAATATATCGGCTCAAGAGTTTTTTTTATAAAATAGTCATATAGCATTGAAACAGATGTTGTTCCATCAACATCATAGTCTCCAAGGATCATTATTTTTTCACTACTATCTATTGCCTGGATTAATCTGTCAACAGTCCGATCCATGTCTTTCATTAAAAAGGGATCATGTAGTTCATTTAAATTTGGTCTGAAATATTTTTGAGCTGATTCTAATGAATCAATATTTCTTTGAAGTAAAAGAGTGCAAATAAATTCAGGAATATTAAGATTGGACTGAAGCTCTTTTAATATTTCTGTTTCTGGCTGTTTGCTTATTTTCCAATCCACTTTTTTATTTTACTTTGTCAATGCAAATTACAAATTCTCCTTTAGGGTTTTTATCTGCAAGATATGTTATTGCATCACTTATACTCCCCCTGTATGTTTCCTCATATATTTTTGATATTTCTCTTGATAAACTTATTAGTCTCTCTGATCCAAAAAATTCTTTTAAATCTTCAAGTGTTTTTTTCACTCTTAAAGGTGACTCATATAATATGACAGTTCGTTTTTCATTAGATAGTTCTTGCAGGCGGGAAACCCTTCCTTTCTTTTTTGGCAAGAAGCCCTCAAAAACAAACCGTTCAGCCGGTAAGCCACTCATAACAAGAGCAGGAATTAAAGCTGTCGGTCCAGGCAAACATATTATTTCAATGTTTTTTTTTATAGATTCACGAATTAGCAGAAATCCTGGGTCTGAAATAGAAGGTGTGCCCGCATCTGAAACTAATGCTAAATTTTTTCCTTCTATTAAATCACCCACATATTTGTTAACGAGTTTGTGCTCATTATTAATATGATAACTTTTTAATGGAGTGGTAATTGAATATTTCTTAAACAGGATTGAGGATTTTCTTGTATCCTCTGCTAGAGCAAAATCAACATTTTTTAAAGTCTCTATTGCCCTATATGTAATATCTTCTAAATTGCCAATTGGTGTGGGAACGATAAATAGTTTTCCGTTATTTGTCATTTGAATCTTCGGGAATTTGTGTAACCAAATACTTTTTTGATAAATTTGTTTAACTCTTAGTAAAATACAAAATGTTTTTAGAAAACTCTGCACGTGGAAATAAACAATTTGGATGGATTGAAGTAATCTGCGGGTCTATGTTTTCAGGTAAGACTGAAGAATTAATCAGGCGACTGAAAAGAGCAAAAATAGCAAATCAGAAAATTCAAATTTTTAAACCTTCTATAGATTCGAGAAGTGATGAGTATATAGAGTCACATGATAAAAATAAGATAAAGTCAATTACCGTTAAAACATCTTTTGATGTGTTTGAAATTGGAAAAGATTTTGATGTAATTGGAATTGATGAGATTCAGTTTTTTGACAATGATATTATTTCTGTTTGTAATTCTCTTGCGAATAATGGTGTTCGAGTAATAGCTGCTGGACTTGATATGGATTATTTAGGAAATCCATTTGGGCCAATGCCAAATCTTATGGCAATTGCAGAATATGTTACAAAGGTTCACGCGATTTGTTCTGAAACTGGAAATATTGCCAATTATAGTTATAGAAAAAAGAAGGAAGATTCAATAATTTTAATAGGCGAAGAAGGTGAATATAAAGCTTTGAGTAGAGAGCTCTTTTTTAAAAAAATGAACAGTAAAAAGAAAAAAACATGAAAATAGCTGTTGTTGGTGCCACAGGATTAGTTGGTAGGATAATATTACAACTTCTAGAGGAAAGGAATTTCCCTGTAGATGATTTAATTCCTGTTGCTTCTAAAAATTCACTCGGTGAATCAATTACTTTTAAAGGCAAAGATTATTCTGTTGTTTCTGTTGAAGAAGCTGTAAAATTAATTCCTGATATTGCTTTGTTTTCTGCTGGAGGATCTATTTCATTGGAATGGGCGCCAAAATTTGCAGAAAGCGGATCAAAAGTGATAGATAATTCATCTGCTTGGAGAATGGATCCGCATAAGAAATTAATTGTCCCGGAAGTAAATGCGGATTCTTTAATGAAGGATGATATGATAATCGCTAACCCTAACTGCTCAACTATTCAAATGGTAGTAGCTATAAGCCCTTTACATAAAAAATACAATATAAAAAGGTTAATTATTTCTACATACCAATCTGTATCTGGAACAGGAAAAAATGCTGTAGATCAATTAAAAAAAGAGAGGACTAATGATGATGTTGAAAAGGTTTATCCACATAAGATTTACCAAAACCTTCTACCTCACTGTGATGTTTTTGAAGAAGATGGATATACGAAGGAAGAAATTAAATTAATTAACGAAACTAGGAAAATATTAAATGATAATTCTATTAAAATAACCTCAACTGCTGTTAGAGTTCCTATAGAGATATGTCATGGTGAATCTATAAACTTGGAGTTTCATAATAAATTTGAAATAGAAGATGTTCTTGAAGTTTTAAACAGTTCTCCTGGGCTTAAAGTTATAGATGATGTGAATAATAATTTATATCCAATGCCTATCTCTGCTGCTAATAAAGATGATGTATACGTTGGCAGAATAAGAAGAGACAATAGTGTTGAAAATGGCCTAAACCTCTGGGTTGTTGCAGATAACCTGCGAAAGGGAGCAGCAACAAATACTATCCAAATTGCCGAAACCCTTCTTGAAAAAAACCTTTTATAAGGACTACATTTCAAAGGTATCCATAAATTTTGTAGTGTATTTGCCTGACCTAAAATCAGGATGTGACATAACTTTTTGATGAAAAGGAATTGTTGTTTTAATGCCTTCAATTATAAATTCATCCAGCGCACGTTCCATTTTAGTAATTGCTTCTTCTCTTGTCTGTGCTGTAGTTATTAATTTAGCAATCAGTGAATCATAATTGGGAGGGATAACATATCCACTATAGACATGCGTGTCTATTCTTATACCATGTCCTCCTGGAAGATGAAGATTAAGGATTCTCCCTGGATTAGGCATAAAATCGTTAAAAGGGTCTTCTGCATTAATTCTACATTCAATAGAACAAAGTTTGGGAAAATAATTGTTCCCTGACAGGATTTCTCCATTTGCAATTTTAATTTGTTCTCTTATTAAATCATAACCTATAACCTGTTCAGTTATTGGGTGTTCAACTTGAATTCTAGTATTCATTTCCATAAAGTAAAACTTTTTATTCTTGTCTACTAGAAACTCTATAGTTCCTACGCCTTCATATTTAACAGCCTTTGCAGCTTTAACAGCTGAATCGCCCATCGCATTTCTTAGTTTTTCTGTCATAAAGGGAGATGGTGTCTCTTCAATTAATTTTTGATGCCTTCTTTGAATAGAACAATCTCTTTCTGATAAGTGACATGCGCCTCCTTTTGAATCTCCAATAATTTGTATTTCAATGTGTCGTGGATTCTCAATAAATTTTTCAATATACATATCATCATTGCCAAATGCTGATTTAGATTCTTGACGTGCTTGATCCCATGCTTTTAATAAGTCTTTTGGTTTGCGGACAATTCTCATTCCTTTTCCTCCTCCTCCTGCAGATGCTTTTAACATAACAGGGTATCCTGTTTTCTGAGAAATTTTTTGTGCATCTTCTAAGCTTTCAACTATGCCTTCAGAACCCGGAATAGTTGGGATTCCTGCTTTTTTCATTGTTTCTTTAGCTGAAGATTTATCCCCCATCTTATCAATCATTTCAGGGGAGGCTCCTATAAATTTTATTTTATGTTCATCGCATATTTTAGAAAACTTGCTGTTTTCAGATAAAAAACCATATCCCGGATGAATAGCATCTGCATTTGTAATTTCCGCAGCTGCAATAATATTAGATGTCTTTAGATATGACTCTGCAATATTGGCAGGGCCAATACACACCGCTTCATCAGCAAATCTTACATGAAGGCTTTCGTCGTCAGCTTTTGAGTATACTGCTACAGTTTGAATGCCCATTTCCTTACAAGTCCCTATAAGGCGCATTGCTATTTCTCCTCTATTAGCTATTAAAATCTTTTTAAACATTATAACTCTTTAGGAAGGGTCAATAATAAATAATGGTTGATCAAATTCAACAGGAGACTGGTCCTCAACTAAAATTTTTATAATCTTACCCGAAACCTCTGACTCAATTTCGTTAAATAATTTCATTGCCTCAATAACGCATAAGATATCCCCTTCCGCAACAGTCTTTCCTACATCAGTAAAAACATCTTTATCTGGCGAAGACTTTCTATAAAAGGTCCCGATCATTGGAGCTTTTATTATTAAATGATTTTTGTTTTCTAATACAACTTCGTTTTCATCCTGTATTTCATTTTGAACAGCTTCATCTTGTATTGCTTTAGGTTTTATAATTTCTTTTGGGCTAGCTCCTTCAACAATAATTTGTTGAGGTGGATTTTTAGTTCCAGTTTTAATAGTAATCTTAAACTTTTCTCTTTCTATTTTTACTTCTTCTACCCCAGATTTTGAGACAAACTTTATTAAGTTTTGTATTTCTTTAATGTCCATGATATTGATGTTTTAATTGTATGCCCATGTTAAATATGCCGCTCCCCATGTTAATCCAGCACCAAAAGCAGTAAAAATTAATTTATCCCCTTTGGACAATTTTGACTCATTGTCAAACAATAAAAGAGGGATTGTTGCCGCCGTTGTGTTTCCATATTCGCTTATATTCATAAGCACCTTTTTTTTATCTAAGTTAATCTTTTCTGCCGCAGCGTCAATAATTCTTTTATTTGCTTGGTGTGGAAGTAAAAAATTAATGTCTTTTGGGGTTAAATTATTTCTTTTTACAATCTCTTCGGTGGCATTCGCCATTTCAGATACAGCAGCTTTAAAAACATGTTTTCCGTCTTGAGTTATAAAGTGCCAGCCATTGTCAAAAGCTTCTTGCGTCATTGGGTGCATTGATCCTCCGCCTTTAACCATTAGCCACTCTGCCCCTTTCCCATCTGATTTTAAATATTCATCTTCCCATCCAAAATTGTTTTCGCTTGGCTCTACCAAAACAGCTCCTGCTCCATCTCCAAATAAAATACTTGTTTCTCTCCTAGAATAATCGACTACAGAGGACATTTTATCTGCTCCGATAAGCAAGACTTTTTTATATCTTCCTGACTCTATAAAACTAGATGCTATTGACATTCCATACAAAAACCCTGAGCAAGCAGCGCTTAAATCAAAGGCATAAGCATTTTTTGCATTGATTTCTGAAGCTACTGTTACTGCTGTAGCGGGTCCTTTATAGTCAGGTGTAATTGTAGAGACAATTACCACGTCTATACTTTCTGGATTAATTTTACTTTTTTTTATTAAATCCTCCGCTGCTTTAATTGCTAGATAAGATGTTCCTTTTCCCTCACCTTTTAATATGTGTCTCTTTTTGATGCCAGTTCTAGAAGTTATCCACTCATCGGTAGTGTCAAGGATTTTTTCTAAATCTTGATTGGTAATAAAGTCTTTTGGTACAAAGCCTCCAACACCTGTAATAGCAGCTTTTATGTTTTTTGAAGAGTTAGTTTTCATCCTAACATTAGTTTTTTCTGTAGATAGGTGAACCTCGTATCGAAGATACTGGTTTTTTCTTAATCTGTAGCGTCAACTAAGACTTTTCCTCTATAATAAAGTTTACCATCATGCCAGTGCGCTCTGTGATATAAATGAGTCTCTCCAGTTGCTTTACTAATAGCAATTTGTTGCTTTTTGGCTTTTATATGAGTCCTCCTTTTATCTCTCCTTGTTTTTGATATTTTTCTTTTTGGATGTGCCATTTATAATAACTCTTTTAATTTATCCCATCTAGGGTCCCTTTTATTTAAAAACATTTCTTTAGGTTTTAAGTTTTCGAGTTTATCAAGTATTTCTGATTTTAATGAGCCATCCTCAATTCCTGGATGAACTCTCTTTTGAGGAGTTTCTAGCACTATCGTCTCAAATATTATATTAGAAACATCAATACTAGAAGCGCCTGTTGATAGAAAAAGAATTTTATCATCTGCTGAAGCTTTACTTTCAGAAAGCTTAACTATTACACTATAATCTGTGTTAATGTCTATATAAAAAGGTTCCATAGTTAAATCACATGGGACTTTTATTTTACCTGAGAAAAGAAAATCAAGATTTAACATATTCTTTCTCTTTTCTAATTTAAGCTTAGCGACTATATCAACATCAATAAAATCATCATAATCAAAACTCTCAAAGAACTTATTTCCTATATCAAAGTTAAAATTGTGAAAACCTTCTTTTAAACCAGAAAATTTAACTAATAGTGGTGAAGGTGATTTCATCTCTTAACTATTGAGGGGCAAATTTAAAAATATTTTATCTATTTACTTAGATATCAGATTATTTCTTGAAAAATAAATATTTGAAGCAATTACAATTGCATTAATAAATGATCCTGGGTCAGCTATATTTTTGCCTGCTATGTCAAATGCAGTCCCATGATCAGGCGATGTTCTAATGATAGGCAATCCTGCTGAAAAATTAACCCCTTTCCCGAAATTGATGGTTTTGAAAGGGATTAAGCCTTGGTCATGGTAAGCTGCAAGAACTGCATCATATTGTTTATAACCATCATTGCTAAAAAAAGTGTCTGACGGGAATGGGCCTTCTATATAGTAGTTCTTTTCGTTTAATTCCTTTATTACGGGCACAATAACATTGTTGTCTTCATCTCCTATTACCCCATTATCTCCAGCATGGGGATTGATAGCTAAAACTGCTATTCTCGGATTTGGTGTTTCAAAATCTTCTTGTAAAGTTTTGTTTAAAAGGTTCAGTTTTCTCTTTATTAAGTCTTTATTTAAAACACTGTGAACTTCTTTTAATGGGATGTGATCTGTTGTTAATGCCATCTTTAAGTCCTCTGAAACCATTAACATAAGAGCTTCAACATTAAAAAAAGATGATAAGTAATCTGTCTGTCCCGAAAATTTAAACTTTGAAGAATATGCGGCATTTTTATTTATTGGTGCAGTGACAAGAACGTCTGCTAGTTGTTTTTTTACAGCGTCAATGGCTGCCTCAAAAGAAATAATTCCGAATTCTGAAACGGACTTGTCTAGTACCCCAAACTTATATTCACAATGCTTAAAAACATCCAATATGTTAATTTTTTGATATTCTAAATCGTTTATAGTTGATATTGGGTTTAGTCTTGCTGTTTCTTGACCAAGCTCTATTGCTTGAGCTTTTATTAGATCGTATGACCCAAAAACTATTGGGATTATTTTTGCTAAAACCTCTTCTTTAGAAAGAGCCTTTAAAATTATTTCAATTCCAACCCCATTTGGATCGCCAATTGAAATTGCCGCTCTAATTTTTTTCGAATTAACCATTAGTTAATTTAATTAGTAATTTTGTCAAAATTAATCAATATAATGTTCACTGGTATTATAGATTCTCTTGCAACTGTCGAAGACATTAAAAACGATAAAGGTAATTTACAAATTACTTTCAAGTCTTCCATAGCGAAGGAGTTAAAAGTTGACCAAAGTCTCTGTCATAACGGAGCGTGTTTAACTGTTGTTAAAACAAATGAAGATCAGTATACAATAGATGCAATTTCCGAAACAATAGCAAGAACCAACTTGGGAGATTTGAAAATTGGAGATTTGATAAA